>Ga0099797_101215_pt1 | contig 14278 bp, 2 predicted proteins | sample Uncmet_Sort48C_1_FD_89871 | JGI IMG/M metagenome (GOLD analysis project Ga0099797, IMG submission 89871) | Marine eukaryotic communities from CALCOFI LINE 67, Pacific Ocean - C012_Sort48C_1 | ecosystem: Environmental > Aquatic > Marine > Oceanic | place: Pacific Ocean: Monterey Bay | collected... | reverse complement strand
GATACGCATGTAACTTAGGTACAAACGGTGGTTGTCAAAAACTGAATACTTGTAAGAAAAGTTTCCATATCAGCATATTAGAGGATGTATTCATTATCCAATTGATTATATACAATGGAAGGAGAAAAATATTTCCGAATTTAATTGTTGACCAACATTTAGATCAATATTCTCTCCAAGCTATCATATGGCATCATGGTTTCAATATGGATTCAGGACATTATACATCAATGGTTAAACACAATGGCACTATGTATCATCTCAGTGACTCTGAAAATGTTAATAGTTATGATGTGAAGTATGGCTGCACTTCCTCTGAATATATGGTTCCGTACATATTGTTTTATATGAAAGATGATGCAAGTTCAACTGATATTCCATTAAGTTTAGAGACACCTTACCTAACTAGCCCTGAACAAGTTGACTTTGTTGTAGATGGATCTAATGCTAAATTGAAAAAACGCACCCTAGAAGATTTTGATGATGATCAGTCAACCTGTATGAAAAAAAAGATGCTAGAGGAAATTTCGGAAGCTTTTCAAGAAATTGAGATCACTCCTGATGTAACACCTTTGGACAATGTAGATCAGTGTATCGAAGTATGCGATAATGATGAGAATGTTGAGAAAATTCATGATGATGACAATAATGTTGAAAGCTCTAAATCCAGGAAATTTAATTTTGCTAAGAGAAAGACTAAATTTTCTACCAAAAAGCGTAAAGTACAAATCAGTGTTGAAGCTACAGAAAGACGAAGGGAATATGAAAGAAAATACAAGCAAAATGTTCGTTCCACTGCAGAAGGTTTGACAAAACAACATGAAATAGATACAAAATCAAAGGAAAAAATACGTTCAACTCCTGAAGGTAGAAATAAATATAATGAAAATCAGAAAAACTTAGAGAGAGAAATACGGTCAACTCCTGAAGGTAGAAATAAATATAATGAAAATCAGAAAAACTTGGAGAGAGAAATACGGTCAACTCCTGAAGGTTTCAAAAAACAACATGAAATAGATGCAAAATCCAAGGAAAAAGTACGATGTGAAAAAAAAGCAGCCAAAGAAGAACTAATTAAGAATTTACCATTTCCACCAAATGTTACTAATGATATTGAGAAACACTGTATAAACGATTTTATTGATGCAACTTGCCCTGAATCATTAAAAACAACAGAATGTGGCATATGTGGAATAGCTGTTAGAAAAAATGAATTTACTAAAAATCACATTAGTGAAATTCCTCATAAAGAGCATTTATTAACAGAACGTCAACAAAATCCAACTTGTTTGCCAGAATATGTCTATCACATTAATGAAGATAGTGTTCCTTTTGAATTGTTGCTTTCTCCGGGTGGAGTAGATGAAAATGAAAATGTTGTTTGTTGCAAAACATGTTTAGCCAGTCTTAATAATGACAAATTACCAAAATTCAGCATTGCCAACAATTTTCAAATCGGAAAATCGCCACCAGAATTGACGGACCTTACGCTTTCTGAAAAGTTATTAATTTCAAAATGCCGTCCAAAAATGTATGTGGTGAAACTTCGTTCTACAGGTGGACCAAAAGCACAACAGAAAGGCCTTAAAGGAAACACTATAACTTTTCCACAGGACATTATTAAAATCGCTTCAACATTACCAGCTAACCCTGATATTTTGGTTGATCATTTGAGAGTAGTTTTCATTGGAAAAGGTAGACCATCACATGACATGCTTAAAAAAGTTTTCACTGTACGTAGGCAAAAGGTTTATGATGCATTAAATTTTCTCATTGCCAACAATCCAGTGTATGGTGATGTGATGTTATCAAATACTGTAGATCTACCAATTGATGATATTCCCCAACAAATAATGCATACATTAGAGATAAACCATGACATAGATGATGAAGATGCAAATGAACATTCTACTTACACTCCTCAAACGGACTTAGATGAAATACCACCAGATACAATTGTTATGGATTCTGTAGGAATGGTTGATTTAGAAGGTTCATGTGTTAATTCAAATGATCAAATGAATTCTGCAATTCGAGAGTTGCAAGGAAATGTATCATCTGACCAAACAAATTCTGATAATTTACAAGGCACATTGATTGTTCCACATGGCTCTATACCTGTTAATGAATACAACAATCCAAATCTCTGGTTAGGAGCATACCCATGGTTATTTCCTTATGGTAGAGGTGGACCTGAAATAAAACGAGAACCACAAGTAGGCCTTCGAGCATACATGAAACATCTGCTAAAACTTTCTGATAGAAAATTTTCTCTTGATATATCTTTGAAATTTCATGCATTTAATGTCATCCAAAAGCGAGACGTTTCATATCATACTTCGTTACATGTCACAAGACCAGGATTTAATTCTACTGCTACACGTATAAACTCATTGACCCAGGAATCTATGGCTGAACTTTTAAAATGTGTTGAAAATAAAACTCCGATAACAGATCCTAACTTAAAATCATTGATGGATAGTTTGAGCACTGCTGGTAAACATATTAATGGATCTCCATATCAAAAATCCACTTATCGTCGTGAAATTTTTGGTTTAATGATACAAGAGGGAAGCCCTGTACTCTGGATAACAATAAGCCCTGCAGTTACTCACTCACCTATTTTTCTTCAAATAGCTGGACATAATGTTGATCTATCTCAAATTCCATCTCATATTGAAAGAGCCGTGATAGTAGCAAATGACCCTGTTGCAGCAGCAATATATTTTAACACTGTTATTGATGCATTTACCAGATACATACTTGGATATAAACAACCAAATGGAGGTAGTTTTGGTCACCCATCTGCATTTTATGGCATGATTGAAGAACAAGGTACTGGTACACTTCATAATCATATGCTTATCTGGTTACATAACTTTAAATCAACATCACAATTGAAGTATGAATTGGAAGACGAACTATTCAGAAATCGTTTAATCAATTATTTGGAACGTGTAATTAAGCAAGGCTACCTTGACTGTGATAATATTGAAGAAGATCTTAATGTCTCAGAAGTTTCTTGTAAATATCCAGTGAAACGTGATGATCCTCAATTTAACGATGATGTCAATAATCTAGTGACAGTTGCCAACACACATAGTTGTAGAGGAACTTGCTTTAAATATGGAAGGACCAAAGAATGTAGATTCGAATTTCCACGAGAGATAGTGCCTGAAACAAAGATTGATGGAACTAATATTAAGTTGATGAGAACAGATCCCATGATTAATAATTTCAATCCAACAATTATGACATGTATTCGTAGCAATCATGATGTCAAATTCATTCCTAGTGGCAAAGATGGTAAAAATATTGCTTTTTACGTTACTAACTATGCCACAAAGTCTCAACTATCAACTAATAATATGGTACCTCTCATTGCTGCCTCAAAGAAAAGATTAGATTTAGACAATAAAGTTGTGTCTGATAATGTTAACTCGAGAGCAAAAGCCATGATAACAAAATGTCTTAACAGGATAACAACTGAAACAGAGATATCTGCTTCCCATGTCAGTCACTTTCTCCTTGGATATAAAGACAAGAAAACATCTCATAACTTCACTAGCTTAAATTTACATAGTGCTTTGGCTTGGCTAGCAAATGCAATTAAAGAACATGAAACTGTTCCTTTGACCGTAGAACATAACCAAAATGAAACTGTAGATAACATCAAAGGTAATACAACTAACCCCGATGTAGATGATAATGATGATGATGATGATGATAATGATAATGAGGAAAACCCATCTTACACAATAAGTACAGGTAATGAAGGATTTGTATTGGTTAATCAAATGACAGACTATGTAAACAGAGGAGATGCTTTAAATTTCATGTGTTTGTGGGAGTATTGTTCAAAAGTATACAAAAAGAAATACACTGCTCAGGAATTAGAAAAACATAAAAAAGCCGAGAAAAAGAAATCAAATAGAGAATGTGAAAAAATATATCTATTTTCAAGAAACCATCCACAATCTGAAACACATTGGCAAAAAGTGAGAATACAAGGTAGTGCTATGGTCCCAACATTGTCGAAATTGCCACCAACAAGTAACCAAAATAAACTAAAATATCAAAAGTGTGTTCTTCTTTTATTCAAACCGTTTACTTGCCTTGAAGAACTATATGATGGCATTACTTGGGATGAAACTTATGATAGCTTTTTGCAAATTACTGAAAATAGACAATATGTTGAGAATCTCCAAGAATTGCATATTGGTATCGAAGAAAAACAAGAAAATGATGAAAATAATGAAGTTGTTGATGAAATTGAAGATGATGAATGCGATGATGATCTTTGTGAGTCAAATGAGACAGATGAAAGTTTAGATCCACAAATAACTGAAGCTTTAGATATCATTAAAAATACATCCTGGCTTGATGAAAGTATTTCAAATCAGCAAACACAGAGCAGTCAACCATTATTTGAAAATAGCTCTCAATTACCACAATGCGAAACATGGAAAAAGGATATGCAAAAGCAAAATCAGGATAAGAAAGATAATCCAGAGTCAGATGATGAAATTGAAGATGAATCAACTCCCATAGAATTTATGACAACAAATGATGATAATGCTGACATTGATTTTTGTGTTGAAGAAGCTACTACCCAAGATATAGAAAATGAACATAATCGCATTAAAAGGCTTAGAGAGGACACCATTCTTGAATATACCTTGAATAAAAAACAGCAAAAAGCCTTTGAGATTTTAACTGATAATATCATCAAAAAACATTTTAAAGAAACAAATGAACAGTTAATCGGTTATATAGCTGGTGAAGGAGGTACTGGCAAAAGCCAACTTATCAAAGCAATTGTTACATTTTATAAAAAGATGAAAGTTAGACATACTCTGAAATTAACTGCTAATACAGGAACGGCATCTAAGCATATAGGAGGTAGCACTACAACTACTCTGTTTGGTTTTAGTACAAAAAATACTAAAGATAAAGCAAAAGTACAAAGGAAATTCGAAAAAGTTGAAACCATCATAATCGATGAAATATCAATGATTGGATGCAGGCAAATTGTGAAAATAGCTAATGTATTAAGTACAGCAAAATGTTTACCATCTAGTATACCATTTGGCGGTGTTGACATTATATGTTTCGGGGATTTTATTCAATTTCCACCTGTAAAAGACAATCCACTATATTGCGGTTGGTGTAAAACAGTACACAGGTCAAAACATGGAGAAACTGAAAATAAGAAACAACTTGGTACTCATCTTTGGAAACAGGTAAATAAGATCATTTTTCTGGATGAACAAATGCGAACTACTGACCAGACATATTTAGATCTCTTACATCGTCTTAGACAAGGTAGATGTACTGACAAGGATGTTGAAATTTTAAATACAAGAGTCATTGGAAACAATATTGATATGAATTCGATCTTAGATACACCCATCATAACACCTGGAAACCAACTAGTCATGGCAATAAACGATCTTTTTACAGCTTTTCATTCGCAACAAACAAAGGTCTTTGTATCAACAGCAAAAGATAATGTTGGAAAAAAAAATAATCGCAAGCATATACCAAAGAACGTTGCTAAGAAAATTAAAAGCTGGCCTAACACTTGTACTGAAGGTTTACCAAGAGAACTTCAGCTCTTTATTGGCATGCCTGTGATAGTTACAATGAATATTGCGACAGAACTTGGAATAACTAATGGCACCAAAGGTTGGATAAGGTCAATACGTTTCAAAAATGGAGAAACTGTCACTGGTGGTACAGGCTTTCATCACATCGAACAACTTCCAGATTACATTATTGTCGAGTTAGAGAACATAAATATGAAACCTTTACTTGACTTACCACCCAACCATGTTCCCATTTTTCCACAAACAAAATCTTTTTCAGTTAATATTCCTGGCAAAAAAGAAAGAATTACTGTTAGCAGAACTCATTTTCCACTTGTTCCACTTTTTAGCTGTACAGCTCATAAGAGCCAGGGACAAACACTTTCTAAAGCAATAGTTGACTTGGTTCCACGAAATGGTAAAACAAAAAATTTAGGAATAGAATTTTCATATGTCCCATTAAGTAGAGTTCGAACATTAGCTGATCTCACAATTTTACGACCTTTTGACCCTTCAATACTAAGAGCTTCAGTTAGTGAGGCTTGCAATGCAATGATTGAAGAATTCAGTGCTAGAGATTTGTGTAAAGACATGTAAATAGTCCATAATTTAAAAACATGATAATAAGAAATTAACCATTTAATATTTTGATTTTTTTTGTAAAATAGTAGATATAAATATATAACTACAGAATGATAAGCTATTAATTATTTGACTTTTTGGATTTTTTGTAAAATTGCATATATAGATATAAAAAATGGGTATTGATAAGTATTTCTGATACCAATAATTAACAGAATGATAATTTTTCGATTTTTTTCTAAACTTGAAGATATATGGAGTGAAATAAATAATTGAATAACAGAATGATTTTCTTTTTTCAAACTTTTAGTCTTTTTTATAAAATTGTAGATGTAGTTAGGTAGAAAGTAAATAATTGAATAACAAAATGAATTTCTTTTGACTTTTTCTTAAAATTGTAGATATAATGTACATAGTGAATAATGATTCTTTTTTTAACTTTTCAACTTTTTCATAAAATTGTAGATATAATGTACATAGTGAATAATGATTCTTCTTTTTATTTTGCGACTTTTTCATAAAATTGTAGATATAATGTACATAGTGAATAATGATTCTTTTTTTAACTTTTCAACTTTTTCATAAAATTGTATATATAATGTACATAGTGAATAATGATTCTTCTTTTAATTTTGCGACTTTTTCATAAAATTGTAGATATAATGTACATAGTGAATAATGATTCTTCTTTTAACTTATTAACTTTTTCATAAAATTGTAGATATAATGTACTTAGTGAATAATGATTCTTCTTTTAATGTATTGCTTTAACTGTAAACTTGAAAATTCATAATTCAAATCTCTATTCAAAATTCAAAACAATTAAACAAAATTCAAATTTGGGGTGTGTGTGTGTGGTGTGTGGGGAGGGGGGACAATGCGTCTAGTGCTCAGAGTCGAAACGCATAGTTAAAACCCTTGAATGAACTATTCTGTAGGACTAAATTCACACACTAAATTGTTCCCTCACATGGAACGCACTACTGATGAGACTCAGTTCCTTGTTGTTTAGAAATGTGTGTAAAATTTGTGGTGGAGCAGAAGTCTGGTTCTCCATTTTTTCATTGGATTCCAATTTGTAGTTTTAAGAGTTGAGAACGGTGGTAATAGTGGCCTTGTTTCGCTGAAAACCGTATGTGTTCAAAGCTTCTCATTTCAGAATAATTCACTGGCTAAGGGGCCCGAAAAACGTATTTTTTATACCCTACAATATATTTCGAAATAGATTGGTTATATGATCACATCAGATTATTTTAACGTCTGGTATCTATGTTGAGGTATATATGAACTAAAATTCGGTGAAAACCGCATTTCGAAAAACTTGATGGTTCTAGATTTACAGGTCTGAAAAGGCTAAAAATGGCCAAAAATGGAAACCTTTCGTGATATATCTCGAAATGTAGAGGGGTTTATGCTATTCAAAATCGAGTATATCGAGTATGATGGTAATACTGGCCTCGTTTTGTTTTAAACAGTATGAGTTCAAAGTTTCTCATTTCAGGGTTTTTCACTGGCGAAGAGGCCTAAAGAACATAATTTTCAGACCTTCGAAATTTGTCATTTCAGAGTTAATCAATGGGTTTATTTTAGCATCTTGTGAAAAGTTCTTTCTTCTTTCTTCTTGTTTTAAAATTCTGAAGTGGAGTCCTTCAGTTTACTGAAGTTGCAGTTCTCCACTTCAGTGGAGCTCACAGTCCAGTTTGTCCGTTAGTTAGTTAGTCCACTTCAAGTTATGGAGAACGGTTCATTAGTTTTCTAAGATCTTTTGCATGGAATTAGTGATCGATAAAACTAAGAAACTGACAGAGCCGGATTTTCGAAAAAAAATCACGGGGTCGAGATTTCGGGCCAAACGTGGTCGAAAAAGAGCTCTTTTCGAATTTTCTCGAAAAGTTTTCATTAGATTTTGCTCTTGTTCGGTCAGCAAAGGGCCCTTGTGGTCCTACAAGTGTGTGCCAAGTCTGGAGTCCAGGAAAAATCTGGTTCTCTAGATACGGGGCCATTTGTGACCCCGAAAAGGCTCTTTCGAGGGTTTCTTGAAAACTTCGAAACCTATTTGAGGCTTTTTCTGTCAAAAGGGGGCCCTTATGGTCCTTCGAGTGTGTGCCAAGTTTGAAGTCCAGGAAATATCTGGTTCTCGAGATTTTGGGCAAAACGGGGTCAAAACGGGGTCAAAAAGGGCTCTTTTTGAATTTTCTCGAAAATTCTTCATTTGTTTTTTTAGATATTGTACATATTGTTAGAGGTCAATATTGCGCTTCTTTTGGCGAAAACCGCATGTCTGGCAAAATTCTGGTTCTCGAGATTTTGGGCAAAAAGTGGTCAAAATAGGGTCAAAACGGAGCTTTTCAGGATTTTCTCGAAAATTCTTCATTTGTTTTTTTAGATATTGTACATGTTGATAGAGGCAAATAATGCACTTCTTTTGGTGAAAACCACATGTCTGGCAAAAATCTGGTTCTGGACTTACAGGGTCGAAAATTCTAAAAATGGCCAAATTTGAGACATTTCGTGATATATCTCGAAATGTAGAGATCAGAGCTATATGGTTTTCTGAATTGAGAACGGTGGTAATAGTGGCCTCGTTATGCTGAAAACCTTATGAGTTCAAAGTTTCTCATTTCAGAGTTATTCACTGGCCAAGGGGCCCGAAAAAGCTTATTTTTCATACCGTAAAATATATTTCGAAATAGGTTGGTTAAATTATCATATCAGGTTCTTCTAATGTCTGTTATGTATGTTGAGGTATATATGAACTACGATTTGGTGAAAAGCGCACGTGGAGAAACTTCACGGTTCCAGATTTACAGGTCCGGAAAGGCTAAAAATGGCCAAATTTGAGACGTTTGGTGATATATCTCGAAATATAGAGATCAGAGCTATATGGTTTTCTGAATTGAGAACGGTGGTAATAGTGGCCTCGTTTTGCTGAAAACCTTATGTGTTCAAAGTCTCTCATTTCAGAGTTATTCACTGGCCAAGGGGCCCGAAAAACGTATTTTTCGTACCCTAGAATATATTTCGAAATAGGTTGGTTATATGATCATATCAGATTATTCTAATGTCTGGTATGTATTTTGAGGTATATATGAAGTACAATACGGTGAAAATTGCATGTCGAGAAACTGAACGGTTCTAGACTTACAGGTCCAAAAAGGCTAAAAATGGCCAAAATCGAGACATTTCATGATATATATCGAAATGTAGAGATCAGAGCTATACGGTTTTCAGAATTGAGAACGGTGGTAATAGTGGCCTCGTTTTGCTGAAAACCTTATGTGTTCAAAGTTTCTCATTTCAGAGTTATTCACTGGCCAAGGGTCCCGAAAAACGTATTTTTCGTACCCTAAAATATATTTCGAAATAGGTTGGTTATATGATCATATCAGATTATTCTAATGTCTGGTATGTATGTTGAGGTATATATGAAGTACAATACGGTGAAAATTGCATGTCGAGAAACTGTACGGTTCCAGACTTACAGGTCCAAAAAGGCTAAAAATGTCCAAAATCGAGACATTTCGTGATATATATCGAAATGTAGAGATCAGAGCTATACGTTTTCAGAATTGAGAACGGTGGTAATAGTGGCCTCGTTTTGCTGAAAACCTTATGTGTTCAAAGTTTCTCATTTCAGAGTTATTCACTGGCCAAGGGGCCCGAAAAGCTTATTTTTCATACCCTACAATATATTTCGAAATAGGTTGGTTATATGATTATATAAGATAGTTCTTATATCTGGTATGTATGTTCAGGTATGTATGAAGTACAATTCAGTGGAAACCACATGTGGAAAAACTGGACGCTTCCAGATGTACAGGTCCAAAAGGATTAGAAATAGCCAAAATTGAGACTTTTCGAGATATCTCGAAATGTAGAGATCAGAGCTATATGGTTTCCAGAATATGAAGAGATATTACGGCATCATCAAATTCCAATAAATTAAAACTTTTTTAGCAATCACATACAAGATTGAAGCTTATAGATGATTGTTAAATAAGTTTCGTGTGTGTGAATGTAACTATCACTAGTCTCGACGTAATGTGTGTAGTTCCGAGCAATCCATCTAATACTATAGTACTATTCATTAAATGACTGAAAATATCTAAGTTAATTCAGTAAACCAATATCATGACAGTCGAAAAATGTTGAAACATGTCAAATGTAGAAAAATATTAAATAATGTTGCGGTCCAGTATGGGGGGGGGGGGGGGCTATATGGTAATACAACACACAACAGAGACACACTAACAGAAATCCAAATAAGATTACCAATGCAATGATGCATAATTGTTCATCATCCATTGTCTAAAAGGGCCATGTACTTATTACTTTAAGACAACTCAATAGTTATATTCTTTCAGACAACATCAATCTATGCAAGGAAAGTTTCATCATTTGAATATTTGAAATGTGGCAAAGAATGCACAACAATGCAATATAGCAACAAATTAACCATATGAAAAACTTACCCACACAAAGTTCTTACTACATAGATATACATACACATACCCTTTGCTATTATTTATACATCTCCTCGTTTATGGTGCCTATTTCTTTGTTGACTGAAGGAAACATGTATTCTAGTGCTGTTTGTTTACTCGATCAGATATCATTTCATATTTCAAAGATATTTCATGTTTATAATACTATAATACTATTTCCCCGATTCCATAAACAAACACATGTCATTTGCACAATATAGCAGCTATATAACGACATAACATCATCTTGATTGGGTCAATACCAGGTATATTTTCTCCGGTGTGCTCGACATAAAAGTTAAACCAACATAATGTAGCCATAATTGGTTTGATCTTTTGATACAAGGGTAAAACTTTTCATTTGAAAAATTACTGCAAATGCTAGTGCTATGATGAGTTGAAAGACAAGTATGTAACCATCACTACCCCAGGAATCCAACAGTAAAATAAAATCATTTTATTATAACACTTGGTCGGTTATGGTTAAGTTGCAACTTCACTCATGAAATCAAATGTTTATATTGATATTCAAAAGCTTAATCCTTTACTTTCACCAAATAATGGTGGAATACATACATTTCGCCTTCACTGATATTCATTTTACATAGCTAACCATTGCCAGTCCAGTACGTAGAGTGGCGAAAGAACAAATTATCTCTCATCTTCATCACAACAATTCATTCACAAGCCAGTCATCGCCATTTTGTTTCGTGTTATTGTCAACAATTTACTGTTTACATACAGCGTGGTCACTCTAATATTTCCTAGTCACATATTTTGTTGCATGTTGGTTTAGTCACAAAAGCAATATATTTTCTTCTAGTTTTGATAAGTTCTTTTCGTTCACTTTCTGTTCTCGTAAAAAAGCAGTAACCAGTAACTCTGCCATCCCAATCCAATCTGAAGAAAAATGTAAACAATGTTTATCGCATCACCCGTATTTCATGTCACAGTACACGACACTACATAGATTATTTCTAAGTAAATTACAAATGCAATATTGAATGTATTTCCTTATGAAAACGTTCATAAAAGTGATTTTTGTTTCGAATACTAACTGCTAACAACAAAAACGCGGCTTTTATTCAGTAAAGGCTAAAGCGTGTTACCTATTTATTATTCGTGTACACTTACACGAAAATGGCCACCCGGTGGAAAGCCTTAAAGGGTAGAGTTGATTCCGTCATCAAACATTTATTTACTGCCCGAGACGAATTTCGGCAATTATTGATTTATTGATTGATGGAATAGTGAAAAACGTTATACGAAAGTTCCAGACACAATGCTGCATTAGTTTCTTTTGATTTTTGGCGTCGAGTTTGGGATCGATAATTGAAGAATACTTTAAAGGTATAAATTTTCGAGGGTTTTAATTGTCGCGGGTGACTGCCAGTTTCGCGGGACTTAATTTTAACAGATTTTCGCGGTTCGCCGAAGTTTGCAATATTTCGCGTGACTTAATTCCTGCGTATTTCGCGGATCGGGGTGTAAAATTTCGAAATAAGGAACATGTTTTATCATATTTTGAATCTTTTATTTTCAAAAATTTCGCGGGACTTTATTTTCTGCAAGATTTCGCGGGACAGAATTTTCGCGGATTTCTAGCTATCTGCGAAAATTAAGTCCTTCGAAAATATATATACTCGATAATCTATACCTTTAAGGTAGTGATAGAGCTGGATTTCTGATAGAAAAATCAAAGGCTCAAGATATCGGGGAAAATGGGGTTGGAATTGGCTCTTTCTGAATTTTCTCAAAAGTCTTAATTAGATTTTGTTAATTTTCGGCCAGAAAGCAATGGGCTCTTATGGTAGTCGTTGTGTGTAACGTGTGGATTCCTGAAAAAATTGTTTTTTCCAGATTAAGGTTCAAATTGGATCAAAACCAGTCAAAATGGGAGTTTCTCGCAGAAAACTAATTGTTCAGGTAAAGTCTGGTTCAAGGAATTCGACCGGAAATAAAATCTGTGGAAACATCTCGAAATAGTGATGTTACAATCTTCTGAAAAGTTCTTTCTTCTTGTTCTTGTTTTCAAATTCTGAAGTGGAGTCCTTCAGTTTACTGAAGTTGCAGTTCTCAACCTCAGGTTGAGCTATGTCCTGAAAATGTTAGTTAGTTAGTCCGTCCCTGTGTCCGTGTTGAGATCCAGAGAACCAGTCATTAGTTTTCTTAGATATTTTGCATGGAGTCAGGGAAATAGAATTGTAGAACAGTAGCAGAGCTGGATTTTTGAAAAAAAATCTTGGGGTCGAGATTTCGGGCCAAAAGTGGTCAAAAAAGGGCTCTTTTTGAATTTTCTCGAAAAGTTTTCATTAGATTTTGCTCATGTTTGGTCAGGAAAGGGCTCTTATGGTCCTTGATGTGTGTGCAAAGTCTGGGGTCCAGGAAAAATCTGGTTCTCCAGATATGGGGCAATTTGTGACCCAAAAAGGTCCCCAAAAGGCTCTTTCGACTGTTTCTCGAAAACTGTTCATTAGATTTTGCTAATTTTCTGCTAGAATGGGGATCTAATTGTACTCGACGTGTGTGTAAAGTTTGGAGTCCAGCAAATATCTGGTTCTCCAGATACGGGGCCATTTGTGACCCCGAAAAGGCCCCCAAAAGGCTCTTTCGACTGTTTCTTGAAAACTTTTCATTAGATTTTGCTAATCATCTGTCAGAATGGGGCTTTTATGGTACTCGATGTGTGTGTTAAGTATGGAGGCCAGAAAAAATCTGGTTCTCCAGATATGGGGCCAATAGTGACCCCGAAAAGGCTCTTTCGATTGTTTCTTGAAAACTTTTCATTAGATTTTGCTAATTTTCTGTCAGAACGGGGCTTTTATGGTATTCGATGTATGTATTGAGTATGAAGGCCCGGAACTGTTTTCAATGATTATTTGTTGCATATTGTTTCTTTTTGGTATTCTCTTGCCTGCATAATTTTAATGAAATTTCTTTTATATTTTAGTTGTTAGATACTGATAACTGATAGATATATATTTTTTGGATTTTATTGGTATTGGTATTGGTATTGATTTTATTGGTATTGGTTTTCTTCTCTGGAAGCTGTTGTAAACGTGTGATATTTCTGTGTTACGTTTCAAACAAACATTCTTCTCTGGGAGCCGTTGTAAACGTGTGATATATATACGGCACGTTCTTAAACAAACATTCTTCTGTGGAAGCCGTTGTAAACGTGTGATATTTCTGTGCTACGTTTTAAACAAACATTCTTCTCTGGAAGCCGTTGTAAATGTGCGATATATCGATGGCACGTTCTTAAACAATCATTCTTCTCTGGAAGCCGTTGTAAACGTGTGATATTTCTGTGTTACGTTTCAAACAAACATTCTTCTCTGGAAGCCGTTGTAAACTTGTGATATTTCTGTGTTATGTTTCAAAGAAACATTCTTCTCTGGAAGCCGTTGTAAACGTGTGATATATCGGCGGCACGTTCTTAAACAAACATTCTTCTCTGGAAGCCGTTGTAAACGTGTGATATTTCTGTGTTACGTTTCAAACAAACATTCTTCTCTGGAAGCCGTTGTAAACATGTGAAATTACTGTGGCACGTTGTTAAACAAACATTCTTCTCTGGAAGCCGTTGTTAACGTGTGTTGTTTCAGTGTTACTTTCTCAAAC
>Ga0099797_101214_pt1 | contig 14278 bp, 10 predicted proteins | sample Uncmet_Sort48C_1_FD_89871 | JGI IMG/M metagenome (GOLD analysis project Ga0099797, IMG submission 89871) | Marine eukaryotic communities from CALCOFI LINE 67, Pacific Ocean - C012_Sort48C_1 | ecosystem: Environmental > Aquatic > Marine > Oceanic | place: Pacific Ocean: Monterey Bay | collected... | reverse complement strand
TCTGGGCGCCGTGGGCGGAGACCACCATGGGGTGGAAAGTGAGGCCACTGAGGGCCGCCGTGGGCCGTCATGGCTTGGAAAACCGAGCATATTTGCATGTTCGCGGCAATTGGGGTGGGGGGCCACTCCGCAGAGCCCAGGGTGCTGACCGATTTGGTGGTTTTCATTGATGGGCTTCCATTTCAATGGGGATCTTTTCAAAGGAAAAACTAGCTAAACATAACATGTAACTGAAATCAAAAATAGATAAATGTAACATGCAGCCGGTGAGGGGGTTCTCATGAATATGTTTTTTTCAGAAAATGAGCCGGTCACCATAGAGATGGTCACCATGGGAAGGGGGGGTGGTCAAGATTATGTACAAGGTCACATTGGTTGATTAAAAAAAGATCGCTCAAACTCCTTAAACTGTTGCTTTCAATCGAAGCCAGGATATCTTGACTCCTTCAGCGCGGTTCTCCAGATCAAGCATAATCTGCGTCAGAAATGAAAGGCTCGTGCTATGAAGACCGCAGTTCGACCATACACACAGCATGCGTAGGCTGCTCCCAATGGGCAATCTTCTAGCCACGAACATTAATGACCAAACCAACACTGCAGCAAAAAACTACCATCATAGCTCACCGGATTTCAAACAAAAACTGAAATACAAACATACCGGCTCGAGATTTAGAAATGGCCATCGCCAAATAATGGTGTTTCTCGGATAGCCCCCCTCTGTCCCCACTTCAAAGGTGACAACGACTTCGGGACTCTTCTGGGCGGCATGAAAAACGACCATATCTGTGGAGACACACGGGCTAAAAGGATTTGTTAAACTTTCAAGTTGGGGGACCGGGGGAATACCCGAAACAAACCTCTTGCGAGATGGAACCCCGACCCGGCATACCGACAAATACACAACGATTGGCAACAAATATCGACACTTACAAAAGAATACCATGAAATACATGAAATGACCTGAAACTGATGTCTGGTGATGAGTTGCTTTTGATATTGGGATATTGTTGGTTTCAAAGTGATTCCCACTTCTGAGAGAACCCCATATTCAGCATATATATATATATATATATATATATAAATACATAAACACTGCAGCAAGCATTCATCATTCCACCCTGGCTATATAACATAATGTATTGGATTTGTTGTGTTGCACCCCGGTCCGCTGGTCTTTGATGTCCAGAAGTACTTACATTCGGTCAGCTGCGGAATTCCATACACACCAAAGGTAAAATTGATTGAATTGCTAGCTTGGCTGCGATGTGTTTTTCTTTTGTAAATATAACGGCAACCCGAAAGTGTTTTGCAATTTGATGGAGGCTTGAGTTCGTGATGTGGAGTTGTGGTTCCCGGTCCCTACTCCATTGTTTTCAGAAAGATGTCATTTCGACTCCAAAGTTAGCGGAGCCGGAGTCATCCGCTTCTAAATTTCAAAATATAGATATAGAAGGACCCCTACTACACCACCCTGGAGAAATATATGGGGTGTAAGGGGATACTGGAATTGTACAACCTTTCGGACCGCCGCTGTGTTATAATTCGTGATTGGCCAGGGGAACCTCCTGATGTGCTGCCAGCACTGATCAATATTTCTGAGTGTTGATCCTGCGTGGGGACCACTTCATATTTCCTCAGGGTACCTCCCATACTGTGCCACAAGCGCGACTTACATATACATGTATATATATATATATATATGTAGGTGGGAGCCCGCCGCGGGGCCGCCATGGGCGGCCGTGGGGCGGTCGCGGGGCCGCCGTGGTGTGAGGCGGCCGTTTCATGCATATATATATATATATATATATATATATAAACACATATACACATATATATATATATAAATACCTGATATGCATAAATATATATATATATATATATATTTGGGAATCTTCAATACCACCAACCTGGCAATAAAGGAAGCCCCTGGCACCATGCGCAATTTAACAAAATCAGTTGTGCCAGATCCCAAATCCCATCATGCTATATTCCGAAGACTAAAACTCGAAATGATGATTCAAACATGCAGAATCCCATCAGGTTATATGCCAAAGTAGGGTGTCTGAATATACAAAACCGCAATTTATAAACAGCTAACTCATAATAATCATTTGAACTATATCCACGCTGTAATACTTCACAAAATCATGAATTTCGATAATGTTATCTTGGACCCGCTTTTCATAAGCCAAAAGGCGCACCCTATTGGGTATGTTGTTGGCTTTCTTGATATCTCGATGTTTTCAACCTTATTAAAATACAACTTCTATGTCAAAACACATCCCCCCATGCATTTAATCAGGTGTTCGGCCTGTTTTGAAAAGGGGCTTTAAATACAATATTGTCGGAAACAAAAAAACATATAAACCAGATATAGTCAATATCACAACCCAGGCCCCTAGAATTATAGAACCCCAATCAACCAGGTCATGCACGCATCAAGTAACCCGTAACAGGGAAACAGCAATCCCAGTCCCTCTGACAAGTCTAGCTCGCGGATTGCGTTGAAGTTTGTGGCTTGCATCGCAGAGAACAGGGCATACCTGGAGACTGGAGTTTAGTTGTTGATTCTAATGATTTAGTATGATCGGTTTTACCAATTCTTCAAATCGTTGTTATTATACGGTGCTCCGAAATGGACTGCTCTCTGGGCATAATTCCTGACAGCACCCTGAGCTCTCAGCAAGTGGTCCCCCACCCAATAGCTGGGGGTGGCTAGAAAAAATGTATGTGAAGTTTGCCGAATGAGCGGCTAATTTCGCCGACTTAGTCGTGGCCCCAAGGCCGCCATTGGAGGGATCTGGGGGGCGAAGCCCCCCCAGCTTGTTGCGGGGTGTGGTCACTTTGGTGTGCGCCAGACCCCAACACTAGCAAAAGGCTGGTAGGTGGTCACAACGGCAAGTGGTCACAACGGCAAGGCCGTGGCCCCGGGACCCTGATTATATATATATATATATATATATATATATACATATACAAGTAAATAAATAACTCAGGCGCCCTTATTTGGGTCGCACCATCCGTGACTTCAAGAATTCGAAAATATTCAAAACCCTGAAGCATCACTGGGGTGGGGACCACTCCGGGAGAGCTCAGGGTGCTGACCAGCTTTCGTATCTTTTGTTGATGACTACCATATCGTAATTACATTTCGTTTTTGTTTGTTTGTTTGTTTGTTTGTTTGTTTTTTCCGGCACTGGCACTGCACTGGCAACTACACAAAGCACCCACTGACCGCAGCACATGCTGAACGAAGAGAAAACAGAAGCTCCAGGAACCGACCATCCGACGGAACTTGTCAGTAAAAGCGAAAAATGGGACGGTGAAGGCCGAAGAAACAGCCCAACCACCCAAAGAGTCAATCAGACTCGTAGTTGCATTCGTTACTCAAATGGCCTATATAATTATTCCGGCCATTATTGTTGTTCCATGGGCCCTGTAGAGCCCATGGGGCCGAATTAATTGTTCCCTGGAGCCTCATAGGGCCCATGAAGCCCATAGGAGCCACGCGGCCCATGGGGCCCATGAGGCCCATCGGGCTCAGGCGGACGGACGGGGAGCGGACGACAGGCGGGCGGGAGGACGGTGGGCAGGCGGACGGTGAGTGGGCGAATGGGCGGGCGGGCGGAACACAGGGACATTTATCGGAACAATAATATTGGCCAATGGAACACATAAGATCAGAGTTATAATAAATCTGCATCAAAATACAATTCTTAATCAAGGTTTAAGTGAACGTGGCTTATCAAAGATATTGGGCTTCCAAGAAAATTCGCGAGTTGCCAAGCAGATCCAAGATGCTCAAGGGTGACCCAAAACAACTCCAATAATGTCTAAGGTGCACGAAGAAATCGGAAATCATATTGAGGTTCTCCAAGAGCTTCATTCAAATCTAAAACAAAATCCAATAGTTTCTTATGACATCTTAGAGACCTGTATTATCTCCAGGGGGATCTGATATGTCATCAAGAAATCATGTAATTTCAAAGGACATCATCGCACCTCCATGAACAAAAACATGAGGTGTTGCCATTTGTTTCGACGATGTTGGCCGCAAAGTCCTAGGATGCTTCCTACTGGGAAGACACAGCACCAGGTCTGTGAGGGAAAGATTCACTTCGCCTATTATGAGCAATGCAGCGACTGCAATAATGGAAATGTCTTATCAGAGCTAGAGCTACACCTGGATACAGACATATTTCTGTCATGCGACTCACGGCTATCATCTGGAACCAATTGTTCTGATTCAACATCAGACAGCGAGTCATTGCTTATATGCTCACATAACTTCCAAATGAAAACAAGGAACACATATAATAAGCCCTGTTTCAACTTGACCCTATTACTGCCTTTTTGAGAATATGTTTATCCCCTGAAAGGACTCCTAGCACAGCATGCATCCTAATCATGGTGATTAAGAGCGAGGCGTAACTACACCCACGTGCAAAAACTATCTTCCGATATAACCATAATGGCTAGAATTCCAAAAGCAATTCCTGACATGCCCAGGCCCAAACTTGGGACATGCATGGAGAATGTGGCTTATCTCCTTCCCATTTGACTCCATCTTGTTTAGCCGATGGTGTGAATTTCAACACCTGAGTGTAATCAAAAACTACGGTTCGGGACCCCCCTTCCACTCGCGCCTGGGGTCATGATGAACTCCCTGATCATTTGTTCCCAACATCTTTGATTATATACCAGGGGCTCATTTGAGTTGCGCTCATTTATGTTGCGTGATGGGTCGCTCATTTCTGTTGTGCATCCCAAACATATCATCAAATAACATGAGGACTCATAACGTGGTGCGACAATCTGAAACAAACCCCAAAAATCTGTCAGCACCCTAAGCTCTCCAAAGTGGTCCCCCACCCCAAGAATTGTGGATCCCCGGAGGGCGTGCCCAACAGCTGTAAGTAAATGTCCAAAACGACCGGCGGACCCTGTTTAATCCAGCCGACAATATCAAACAAGAAACCTTCATGGGGCCCATCCGGCCCAAGCCGGCGGTCGGCGGCATGCGGCGGCGGACACGCAGACGGCGGCCGGCGACTGGCGGCTGCCCATGTTAAATTTGGCCATCACCGTAATCGGCACCTTCTCATAAACAAAATGGAACATATCTGCTTCGGTCGCTCACACATAATAAAATGATTGTGCACGACTTAATGAATAATGTTTCGCTCGCCGGCCCCTGCCAATCAACCCAAGCTTGCAACTACATTCCATGGCACACCTCAGAAAATGCATCCAAAAGAAAGAGACTTTAGAACACATGGACTTCAAACACAAGTAAAATGCAACAACTATTCGAACACATGGACTGACTTGGCTTACGTGGCTGACTTGGCTTGCGTGGATTGGCTGGGTGGGATGGCTGGGTTTCCTGGCTTCAAATTGGCCCGGGAAACCGGCCGGCCGTAGCTGGTGGAACCTGGGTGGCCGCATTCACTTGCTGTGACTATAGTAACGGAGTAAGAGCCCTTCTAGGTACACCTAGTTAGAAGAATATAAACAAATATGACCAACGGTTGGAATTTGTGTCGTAGTATTTGCATGTATAGTTCAGGTGGTTGAACTCATATATGATTTCACAGAAGTTTCATACTTGGGGAAGTTTCCTATGGTAGCCAATGCTCATTCGAATGTTTCTTGCAATGCTTTACAGGGCAGACCATGATGTCATAGATTTGTGTTTTTCCAGTTCTACGAATTCTAGATCAATGGCAAGGATGCGATCCACTGCAGCATCGGTGTCTTCCTGTCCTTTTCTCCTTTTGGCTGCAGCGACAGCAAAATCCTTTTCTTTTGATGAGTTGCTCTTCATTTTTTCGGCAAAGACCTTCATGTGAACTTGTGATAGCCAAGTGTCATGAAAAGGAAGATCACCCCATTTTCTTTGACTTGAACTTACATCGAATTCGCATATTTATATGTGTATATATATATGAAATGAAACACGAGCATGTAAAACAAATGCGGATAGATGTGAATATCTACGAAGCTCTGGAAACATATGCGAATAAATGAGAATGTCCGCGCAATCAATGTAGACACATGCGAAAGGAATGTGGACATATGGAATACATTCGAATAAATGTGATAGATATGCGCATCAATGCGAAGAATCACGAACATCTACGGAAGACATGGTAACAAATTCGTACCTATACAAACATATTGGCAATTACTTCAAGTTCAGGGAAGCTAAACATTATATATATATATATATATATATATATAGTATCCGCAGGCCGCGGCCCCCTGCTCTGTCCACTGCATTGAAATTTATGGCCATGGTGCTGGCATGGTGTTGGCATGTCCTTAGTTGGCCTTGGAAGCACAAATATGCCAAGCTCCCACTTATTCGTTGGGGAATGGGGCCCCTTACAACAACAAAGCTTACATTGTAATGAACACTATGTATTGGAGTCGTGCTTTTAAGGAATAACACATGATGATAATAAGAATACAATGAACATACTCTCGAAGTTGCGCGTAATCCTTCCGGCGGTGTGCTGAAGGGCCTCGGGCCCGGGCCCGGCCCTGGGGCCCCTCAGCACACCGCCGGCAGGATTATTGACCTACTTTGAGCATATATACATTGATTTTTCATATATGTTTCATGTATTGGCCAATTTCCTTAAACTGCTGTTTCCAACATAATCTGCATTACAACCCTTACGACAACCAGGCTTAAACCTTCTCGCCCTCCCGAATGCGCCGCTCTGCAGTAAGATCAAAGATTCGCTGTTCGCAATCTGTCCCACTTCCGAGGTCCTCAACAAGAACACGAAAATACATCAATGTGCATCCCTCAGAAAACAATAACAACAAACACAACATATACATATGTATATGTATACATATATATACATTTATTCTCCCGAACGCAAGAACCCGAACAGCATTTTCTGAACACTCCTGGTTGTTGAAGCTTTGTCTTGGAATTCAGCCTGTGGAATCCAAGTGGTGGATCCGTGACTGTGGAATCCTTGGTATCCTGCATTTGGAACCCTGTCTGTAGAATCTTGGCTGTGGAATCCGGGCTGCGGAAAATTGGCTGTAAAATCCTGGCCGTGGAATCCAGGCCGTAGAACCCCGGCGGTGGCATCCTGAAAGCAAGAATGATGGAGAAGGAATGTTGGAGAAGGAAGCTTGGGGAAGGATTCATGGAGAAGGAACCATGACCCCATTCCGGATGTAATTAGTAGTTGTTGGAAGGATTCACGGATGACCCCATTTACACGGAAATCAACAGTTTTATCACAAAACGGAAAACCTCAGAATTGGATTTGCTCGGTGGGCAAACTCTTAGTTAACCTTGTACAGATATTGTGCACTATATCATAGCCTCCCCACGCCCATCGGATGTAAAATCTGTAAAAAAAATGAAAGTTTATTTTTTGATTAATTTTCTTATACATTTCCTATTAGTCTTTTTAGGGGCCCCTATAGGTGGCACCCGCACGAAATTTGGAGAAAGCACCCAGGGACCACTCTGGGAGGCCTCTGGGCAGGTCTCTGGAGGCTGGGGTGGCCTGGGGTGGCCACGGGCTGCTCTGGGCCGAAAAACGCGTTCAAAACCATTGCAAATTACAGCAGACCAGCTGTGCAATTAATGATAGGTACACAGGATTGCTCGGGTAAGCGAAATAAAGATCCAATTTTTTCTGACTCTTGGCCGAATCCTGGGCCGGGACGTCTTCCATTGGATTCGGATCGGGGAGACGTCGCCTTTGCTGATGTTTGTTGGCCTGTAGCGAACCTGACGGTCAGTTTCGTGTCCGAATGTATATTTTGGAACCCTGTCGAACAAAAAACTTTAAAGTATGCCCGAGCATGGCGGGTATGGGTAGCTATAGGTAATTGTAAGTAGAGGTAAATATAGGCGGACGGGACGGCGGCGGCAGCGGCGTTGGCAGGATGGCGGCCGCCGTCCGCGGGCGGGGTGGGCAGGACGGCGCCGGCGGGGGCTGGGGCCAGGGGCAACGATGCACAAATTCCACGGAAATACAAGACTGGCGACCGACCATTTCGCATGCATTTCTGATGAGTAAGTGATTGTATGTTATTTACAATATGATGATAAATACTACATATCGAGGGATGCAGGCACCAAGTATAGTGGAAGATAACGGGAACAACTGCACAAAAAAAGGCAGGGCCACCTGCCCGGGAAAACACAAACAACTGCAGATACATTGTGGCATCACGCGCGAGCAACTGGTCCATCTACCGTCCAAGCTGAGACTCGTTCTGGGACGAAGGTAACGTTCCCGCGCAGACGCGACCAAATATCACAACCCCTGGAAACAAACTTGCGCATAGCAGCCGGCAGAACAAGCAAAGTAAACTGCTGGAAAGTGGAACGATGCATGTTGCAATCATCGCCGCTGTGGTCGTGTAGCTCGATGTTCCCAGAAGAAACTGTTCACGGAGCGCCCACGCGCCACCACACCAGTCAAGTCTAGCCAAAACCCCCTTCCACACTAGCCGATTTCCCGAAGGACACAGCATGAAAAGGTAATTTTAGCATCTGGTGCTGGTGCCCCGTCACTACCTGCAACCCTCCCACGTCCCTAAACGGGTCACATGTGGCGCATTCTGGCCATATCCTCCCAACCATCCGCCTATGAAAGGCTCTACGATTGCCCCTCAACATGTCCAGCCCAATGTGCTGCCAGAACCGCATTGCGACTATCACCTCAGAAACTTAGCTGCGACGACTACGATTCGCTAACCCAGGAGAACCCCACCCCTCCGGTCCTTGGAGAATCCGCCAGGAACCCTACTGTATATATACTGTATATTTACTGGGCCCGAAGAGCAGGCCTGGTGGCCATACCAATAATTCCAAACCCAAACTACCCAACCCAAAGCAAAAATGATTTACTAATAAATGGAGTGATTTATTAATAAACGGAACAATGTTTTGGGGGTATTTGGGGTTTTGTTGGATCCAGGGCCTGGGCCTGGTCTGGGCCCAAAATTGGTGCAAGGACCGGACCCGGGCCCAGGGGCTGCTAGTAAATCAGCCTATCTAGTAGTGAATGACCTATTCATTAGTAAATCAATCATTCTGGGGTATTTTGGGTATTTTGGGTTTGGAGTTAACTTGGAATCCTACAAGAACCCTACTTCCTGCTCTTTGGGGCCAGTCAATGTATATATATATATATATATATAATGTATATATAGTATGTAATGTATATATATATATATATATATTTCAATTTTGTTTAAGAGCCACTACTACAGCAGGTCAACTTGAACAATCTGAATACAATTGTCGAATGTGTCTGGATTTGTTTCAATTATGTCAAACGAACATGCAAAACAAAATGTGAGCAATTTCAAAACTCTCCATCAAACCACAAAGTTCAGCATCATTCTGGGTGGAGTTTCCAAACCGTATTGTGACTTCTTCATCTCAAGCCCAAATTTTAATATATTTGAACATGTCGCAAAACTTTCAGATTGGTTGAAACAATTGAAACAATCAAGGCGGTTGCGAAGCTGTTCAAAATATTGAATGCGATCAGCAAGAGGTCTTAGGTGTTGGTGACTCCTAAACCATACTAGTGAAGAAGCCTCATGGAATAACCCACTGATCGGATTAATAACCCCCTTCATGGATTAACCCCATAGGAACACATTTGTTACTAATCCGACGGAAAATATATAAACATGCACATATTTGATACACATTTAATCACCCACCTTTGTAGAGGCGCCCGCCCGAAGGCCGCCTTCATTATGGCTGCTCGAATGTGTCGAATAAGTGTGTGTTTGCATATGCTCCGCCGTATTAGGAACCCCCCCTGCTCCTAGGGTGGCTTCATTCATCCAGGAAGGGGGGGCTTGATAATCCAGGAAGGGGGGTTATTAATCCCAAACAAATAAAACATTTGTTTACGTTAATGTAAAAAGAACTCAAATAAAACATTTTTTACATTAATGTAAAAAAATTTCATTTGATGTGTTAGTTAGATTCAAGAACACGAACACACAATTCAATACACTAATTGTGTGATGTATCTCGGTCTAGATTCCTAGTTGTGCTAATTAATTATTGTATATTTGTGCCGTAGCCATTTTTTCCTCGAGTAGGCGAAAGCTTGGTCAACTCCCTGACGAGCCTCTGCTGCATGAAAGCTTGAAATCACAAGTCATATTGCAGACAACGGAAAATTGGTGGGTGCACTAATACACATTGCATTTCTACACGTGCTTGAAGTAATTGTTCGGAGTTTGTATTGTTTGGATTCATCCAGGAAGGTTGGTGCCTAATATGGGGGAGAATTAATCCAATGGCGAGTTCACGGGGCAATTTGTCTACAGTAGAAGATGCAACAGCTGCCCTAAATAGCCGTGCTTCAGTTCACAAACCAATCGAGCCTTGCCCCATTGTGCCTACTCTGTGTGGTGGTCAACAAGCGTGCAGTTACTCTGTGTGGTGGTCAACAAGCGGGCTCCAAAAAGAGCATTCCATTATATCAGTTGCAGGTCTGTGCCTACAAGTCTATTTGTTTGTTTGTATCCAGGAAGGGGGGCTTGATAATCCAGGAAGGGGGGTTATTAATCCAAGGTTGGTGCCTAATATGGGGGGGAATGAATCCAATGGCGAGTTCACGGGGCAATTTGTCTACAGCAGAAGATGCAACAGCTGCCCTAAATAGCCGTGCTTTGGTTGGCTCTAAAGACCATGCTGCAATGCAAGAAAAACGACAAACCAGAAATACATAAAATACGAACAAGCATTGCCTACCACATATCAAATGTAAAACTGTTTACATTGAAATTAATATGTAAATTTCATTTGGTGTATTTGTGTTTTACATGAAATTCAATGTAACAAGTTGTTCCATTTGATGTGCTAGTTTTTATAACAGCACAAGGTGGAACTGCTGCCCTGATACCATGCCTTGGTTGGCTCCGAAGACCATGCGGCAATGCAAACAACAAAAGCGACTAACCGAAAATACCAGAAATACAAAACGAACATTACCAATCATATAAAAACGACACGAACAACAAATACTGGCAATACTACCCAATCATATGAAGAACAACAAGAACAAACATGATCGGTAAGACCAAGACTACCAATAAATAGTTGTTGGCAAAAGCCCGCCATTGTTCGGGCAAACTTTAAAACTGTTTTTCGGCAGGGTTCCCAAAGATGAATTCGGGCCGGAACTGAACGCCAAGTATGCTACACCGGCTAAATCGATGTCTCCGCGACCCGGATAAAATGGAAGATGTCCCGGACCAGGATTCGGTCAAAAATCAGGAGCAACAAAAACGTTATTTTGCTTACCCGAGCATTCCTGGGAAAGGATGGCATTACCCGTAAATACACGAATATGATGCCGGTCCGGGTCTGGGGGCCGGCCCTGCTGCCATTCTTGTGTATTTACTAGTACAGGTAATTCCATAAATCTACAAATCAGATCTTGGCATTCTTAGTATTACCGCTAATTAGTTTTCGGTATTCTTGGTACCATTGGTAATGAATGTTTAATACTTTGGGTATTTTTAGTTTGTAATTCATCCCTGGTTATTCCAGATTTCGAATGTTTTTTGGCGGGGGAGCCGTTTCGAACCCAAATGCATCCCACAGCAAACACTGCTGTGCACTGCTGTCGTGCACCGATGCCTACAGCAAAAGTTGCTGTGCTACGCATGCGCAAGCTGCGCAGCCCAGGAGTACCGGGCAAAGCCGGCCGTGATTACCATGTGCTTCAAGTAATGAATAAGAACCCTCTAGGTGAGACCCAATTGGGGAAAATGCTCTGGACTTAGCCATTTGACTAATGTCCCTGGATATTACTTCTTGATCCCGGTAAAAGCCCCTGTAAGCCCTGGGGCTCCCAAAGGGCCCCTGGAATCGGAAACAACCAAAGAAGCTTGATCAGGCTGAGGCTCCATGTGCCTGACACTCAGGCAAGCGCCACCTGGCACTGCTGCACAAAAATTCAGCAAACCCTGTGCCAATTCCTTGATCTGCAAACGTCTCAGCTGTCAACAGAAATAGCTGTAATACCATAGGCGTAATTAATTTTGTGAAAGTTTTAAACCCTATTTCCGGTCCCCAGGGTCCGGGACCCTCATAATCAGGTCCGCCCCACAATTGCATCGAATTTGCCGCAGGAGTTGCGCAAAATTATCGAATGATCTATTTGATGGTGCCGGGGAGAGTTTTGACCGATGCAAAATCGGTATTAGGGAGGGAACTCCTGAGAGCTCAGGGTGTTGAGCGATTTTGACTTTGTTTTAGATTATTGAACAGATATACAGTTTCTGTATTGTGCTCTCGATGCGATGTTGCTTAACAAAGGGTTGCTTCAACTTCTTGTCATATTTATAATGCCTTCCATATATATATATATGTGTTTTCCCCCACCTCCCCACCCCCATGTTCCTCGCGTTGGGGGCTGCCGCCCTTAAAACCCCCACATCAAGCTTAGGGCCACGATTGTCGTCGAAACTTGCCGCTTAGGCAGCAAAATTCACATCCATTTGTTGTGCGCCCCCCAGACCTCCAATCCTATTTACGAAACATGAACCCTTTCATACACCGTTTTTTCGGCTGTACATGGTGGCCATGGAGACATAATCGCCCAGAATGTGTATATACATATACATATACTAAAAAAATAGACTCAGCTAGCGATTTAAAGGGGCAAGGGGGAAGCTGGAAATACTGGCTGGTTGGCTGGTTGGCTGATTGGCTGGTTGGCTGGTTGGCTGGTTGGCTGATTGGCTGATTGAATGGCTAAGGAGGTCTAGTAAGATTTCGATTTGTTATCTTCTGACATTTATACAAGTTGTTTATCTCTCTATATCTATATATATATATATATATATATATGTGAGTTGAATTCCATCAGGTTTTGTATGTAATTCAGCCCCTTGGCCAAGGTCTGCGGGACTGATGATTGGTTTGATGTTTCTTTTCGTGATCATCTGCTTGACATACCCATTAAATCAATTGGTATATGTTGTTGGTGTTGGTGTGAAGCTTGTGGCTTTCTATTTTTTTCTCTCTCTCTCTCTCTCTCTCTCTCTCTATATATATATAAATATATAATTTAGGGTCCTAGTTTGGGTGTGCCTTCTGGGAGTTCCAAATTTTGAAAGAAAAGACATCGAACAACAAAACAACTGTACTAGGGTGGCGACCGCTCCGGAGAGCTCAGGAGGATGGACGATTTTACGATGGTTTGAAATTTGTGTTGTCTATTGAATTTTATTGTATTCTATTCCGTGCCAACCCCATGGTGGTGGATGGCTTCAATATGTACTGGTATGACAAAAGCATCTTATAAATCCGCCTTTAGACCCATAGTGTTCATCTGGGGCTATCGAGGCCCTCGAAATTGCATGAAACGAACTTTGGAAAGAAAGGCAATGAGCATTTCCATAGAATTATGATTTATACGAAGTGTATATGTTATGTAATCACACGGCATTTATGCGCACACTGCTCAATGTAGCCACTCGGATGTATGCGAATAGTGTGAACGGTGGTGCATCAAAGGTGCACTATATATATATATATATTATAACATGTGTATATATATATATATATGTACATATGATGATATAGCCAGCTGCAGCAGGATAGGATGATGGGGGGAGAAGGACTTGCATGGTTTCACTTAGTCTCACTTGGTTTCACATCTTTCGCATGGTATCACTTGGTTGCACTTGGCTTCATTTGGTTTCTGCTAGTTTCACTTAGTTTCAATTAGTTGCACATGCTTCACTTGGTTACAATTGGTTTCACTCGTTTTCATTTGGCTTCACTTGGCTACAGTTGGTTGCACTTGGTTTCACCTACTGTTGACGGTTATACTGAGGCCACACCTGGGCTATGTTGCAGCTTTGCAAAGAGTTCGTTTACAGCCCAAAAAGTGTTGCTTACAAAAAAGTTCCAGGAAAAGGATATCGGGCTCATATTCGGTGTATCCGGCTCCAAATGGCATTGCGCATCTTTTTCATTTCGACTGGAATTCTGGGTTTGCAAAGATTTGATGGCCGGGCGAATCAATCTGCCTTAAAAAATCCGAAACGAATTGTCCCAAGACAAGTTCGGATGATGGACACCTTTTGAGAGCAACAATGCCTACTACACAAGTAGTTTCTGATATATGCCCATCTCAAAGTGGTACCACATCATATTCCGGATTTAACTGATAGTTGTTACAGTAACCTATTTCTTACAAGATTCCTATATACAGTTCCTGCGTGACGTGATTTCCAACTGAAA
>Ga0099797_101213_pt1 | contig 14294 bp, 15 predicted proteins | sample Uncmet_Sort48C_1_FD_89871 | JGI IMG/M metagenome (GOLD analysis project Ga0099797, IMG submission 89871) | Marine eukaryotic communities from CALCOFI LINE 67, Pacific Ocean - C012_Sort48C_1 | ecosystem: Environmental > Aquatic > Marine > Oceanic | place: Pacific Ocean: Monterey Bay | collected... | reverse complement strand
CAACAACGCCATCACCACCACGGCAGATCCCTACACCTTGAACGGCGAGGGGGTCCGTGCAAGGCCCGCCGCACGGCCCCTGTATTTTTCGGCGGCCAACACACGGGGGAGGTCGCGCTGGTGTTCTCGCTATCACGCTGAGACCCGAGGGTGCCACCACGGGCTGCCCCCCTCAGACCACTTCCAAGTCAAGACCTGATACGCGGGGTAGCTATTAGGCCAGGTACGCGTTTGCTACCTGTTTCGTTCATAGACAAGTCCTGATACGCGGGGTTGCTATCAGGCCAGGTACGCGATGGCTACCTGTTGCGGACTACGGAGAAGGCTTCGGCCAGTCACTGTTAGTCCCGGTACTCGTTGATTACCGGGCCAAGGAACTGCTATATGGTTTAGGGGCTTGGGTGCTTGCACTTGGGCTCGCCTTCCACTCGCCTACCACGAGGTAGGACAACGCCAATTTTAGGGAGTGGTCGGTCAGTTCTTTGTGGGGTTCTGTGGCTTGTCTGCCGGTTAGTCAGCCGGCCCTCCGAAATGGAGCCTCCAAAACGTTTGGGGTGATTCGTCCGCGAAAAAAAAAAAAAGGTTTAAACCCCATTTTAATTAAACCCCATTAATATTAACCCCCCTTAACTAATATTCGACTCTTTTGCTCTCTGAGCCCAGATGCTTGAAGATGCGTCCTCGAATGCTTGCTTCGGGACTCGCACTGTGGTCATATGCAAAACACATTGTCTTTTTCCAGACAAGGTGACCTTGGTCACCATGGCTTACTCCCTCCCCCCCCCTCCTCTTCGACACCATTTCTATGGTGACCGGCCCATCTTTCTGAAAAAGAGAATTCCACTAATCGGCTGCAGCGCGCAGACAACTATGCCAGGTTTTCGAATGTTTTCCACCCCACGGCGGCCCATGGCGGCACCACAGTGGCCTCACTTTCAACCCCAGGGCGGTCTCGGCCCATGGCGGCCAAGCAACCTCACCATGGCCAGCCCACCCACCCCCAATGTGACGGAGGTCACCATGGATATTTTTTTTAGAATATAAGTTGGGATTGCCGGGACTACAGCGAATCGGCATTTCTTTGGAATTGAATTTTATACCCCCAACTTTTATTTTCAAAAATAAAAAGTAAATTTGATGTCATTAAGGTCTTTACAACTTGTATTTCCGCGGGGAAAATAAGTTGGGTGTTCAATTGTTATTTTCCCCATGGAAAATAAGTTGGGGCGAAGCCCCAACTTATTTTTCATGGGGAAAGAAAAGTTGAGCATCCAACTTACTTTCCCCCGCGACAAAATGTAAACACCTTCATGGCATCAAATTTATTTTTTATTCTTGAAAATGAAAGTTGGGATATAAAATCCAATCCTAAGCAAATTCCAAAGAGTTGTCCCCCAGGCAATCCCAAAATATAAGGTTGTATATACATTGTCACTTTTTCATGCTCTCTCTTGTGGAAGCCGAGATTCGATTTCCCGAGATGCACTTGTACGGCTGTCCTTGGCACGGAGGATGCACATCAGTGATGAATATTCAGTAGGGCAAATCTGGTATATTTAATTATAATACATTGTATGAAACATATTGCGTATTTATGTGCTATATCTATATATATATATACTCAGTATACACGCATATGTTTAGATATACAAGCATATATTTTTAGAATATAAGGTTGTATATACATTGTCACTCTTGCATGCTCTCTCTTGTGGAGGCCGAGATTCGATTTCCCGAGATGCACTTGTACGGCTGTCCTTGGCACGGAGCATGCAAATCAGTGCTGAATATTCTGAAGGGCAAATCTGGTATATTTAATTGAGAATCAAATTATTAATACCCATACCTGAACAAGGCCTCTATTTTGGATTATTTGAAAAGTGGTCTTGGTCAGGTATTAGTTAGTTTTCCATCCACCATTATGGAGGCGGTCTCAGGCCGCCTCCTTCACTACATGGGGGGGCCGCCTTCGGCGGCCCCCCACTGTAGTGGAGCCCATAATGGTGGGTGGAAAAATAATTAATACCTGGTCAAGACCACTTTTCAAATAATCCAAAATAGAGGCCTTGATCAGGTGTGGGTGGGTATTAATAATTCGATTCTCATTAATCATTGTAAATTGTTTGAAACATATTGTGTATTTATGCGCTATATATTCACTACACACATACGGCTGACGGTATAATTTAAGCAACACCTTGCAGAAAATATATATATATATATATATATATATATATATATATATATATAAAACTCTTATAAAATATTGAAATTCATGCCAAGTAAATCCGGCATTTGGTTTGGTACGGGTTTGGACATGGGGATACATCAGACACCACTTATAGTGTCAACTGATGCTTTGAGAAGTTGTCCATCATCCAAACTTGTCCTGGGACAACTCGTTTTGGATCAATAAACACCGGTAGATTCGTACAGTCACGGAATCTTCACAAACCTGACACTCCTGCCGAAACGAAAAAGACGCGCAACGCCATTCGGAGCCGGGTACACCGAATATCAGCCCGAGATCATTTTTGTGTACCTGTTTCGTGGCAAAACGTTTTCTTTGTCTACCCAATAATGAAGCTTCAGAGCGCCAAAGTGTTGCTTCATTTATACCGCCAACCGTATGTTTAGATATACATGTATGTGTGTTCATACATATATTCAGATCTTTAACACAACAGCCTTACAGTGGCCCCTCGGAGACCCCTCGGCCCCCCAGTGGCATTTCGTCGGCCTCTCAGCCGCCCGCTGTGGCCCCTCAGCTGCTGATTGACACTAGGATGTATATGATGCTAAGGCAATATTATTATAAGGATTGGGACCCCAAAGATATACAACACCACCACCGGGTTTGGGCCTAGAAAAAATAAGGAAATGGCTGGCGTGGACGATTTGGTGGTATATATGCAAACTGATGTAAAATACAACAGTTTGTATATACACCACCCGGGGGCCCTTCGCGCCCCCGGGGTGGTGTATATAGAAGGTGTTGTCTTTTACAGCAATTTGCATATACACCACCAAATAGCCCACACCAGCCATTTCCCTATTTTTTCTAAGCCCAAACCCGGTGGTGGTGTATATCTTTGGGGTCCCAAAAGGATATGCAAATACAGAAACCAATAATCAATATGTTCTTATATGTCGGGTATATGTTGAGCCACTCCACACAGGTGGGGATGTGCGGCCTTTGGCCGCCCGCCGAACTTTGCGGCAACCTTTATGGAGGATGGGTGTTCTGCTGAACGCATAATACTGAAAACACTTGCAAATATGTATGGTCTATTGGTGCATTTGTATACCGTGAGCCCAGTAAATATTTACAGGTTTTGAATTCTCCGGTTTCCAGACCCCAGGGCACTTATAAACTGGTCCGGTCCGCAATTTCTGAGAAATTGCCCCACGAGTTTGCGCAAAATAGTCGAAGGAAAAATTGATGACACTGGGGAACGTTCTGTCTTGATAAAAATCGGTATTGGGGTGGGGCCGCTCCGGAGAGCTCAGGGTGTTGGTCGGTTTTGCAATGTTGAAATTCTTAAACATACGTATTGTGTTTCATTGTATTCTGATTTTGCTCATTTTTGTAACACAGGTTATTCAACCTCTTGCAATATGTATATTGCCCACCGTATTGGTGCATTTGACATTTTGGGGATTTCCTTGCCAAGCATCATAAACACCCTAGTCTCATTCACAAGCCTGTATATCATCCCTAAGAGTTTCGTGGGGCTTGACTGTGATGGGTTCTACATGTGCAGGGTGTTGATCGCGCTGGCGATCATAATGGATTTGTATCGAATCCGATCTTGTAAAGCTTGCAATTCCTGATGATTGAAGGCTCATGGTTTGGGATTAGTGTGAGCTACTCTTGAAACGTGTTTTGTGGTCGAATTGTTTTTCATGTTGCGACCTCAGGGGTTCAAAATCCTGGAAATGGCTTACAGAAGCTAATCATCAGCGAAACTAGTAAAATCTGGCAGGTTCTACAGCTCAGTTGGCAGAGCATCTGGCTGTAGAATGTTGCAGCAATCAGGTATAAGGCAGGTTAATTACGATTGCCTTTGTCTTTTTTCCGCCCAATTCATATTTGTATCACCATTGAGTGAGCATCTCTGCACCCAGGTGCAAAAAGTAGCTTCCCTTTCGTAGGACCTTGCTAGTATAATAAAATTCGGACTCCTCACCCCCAATAAATATATATATGGGTTTCTCGTTTGTCTCGCTGTAGAGAATTGTTACCAATACCGTTACGTAAACGCCAGGGGGCCATGGGTCCCTATGGGCCCATCGGGACCATCGGGCCCAAGCCGGCCGGCCGCGGCGGCCCACGGCGGGCGGCCGCGGCGGCCGCGGGTGGCTGCGGCCGGCCGACTCTGCAACTCAATGTGGTGCCCTACGTAAGCGGCACCTTTTTTTGAAACAAAATAATACACATTTTTTCGGACATCCACATATAGAGATGTACAAATATATATATATATATATATATATATATATATATATATACATATATATGGTTTCTATATCTATATATATATATATATATACAGATCATCTAATGCCCTTTGTATAATCTCACAACATAAAAAATCTGTATAGCGGCCGACTCGCACGCTTGCACGGTCCTTCTGGTCAGCCCAAAACGACACTTGTTATTTTGTGAAGCTTGTGGCGGCCGAGTTGCGCGCCCGCAGGGTCTGTTCGGCCGTTCAGAAGTCCTTCAAAGAATGGAAGTTGCTTTTCGCACATGCATATAAATATAAACATATATTTTATATGTATGTATATTGGATATACATGATCTGAAAGAAGTTATAATCGATATAGAATGGTTGATATATATATATACATATATATATATATATATATATCCAATTGCCTTCGGCGTACACGCCACCGTGCCTGTGACGTTGACATGCGGAGGGCCTATGCAATCGGGGTTCTGGATACTATAGAAGACACATAAAAGGTGCACATGTATTGGCGCAATGTGCAAGGATTAAGGGTTAAGGCTTTTGTTGTTTGTTGTTCGTTGTTTAATGTTTGTTGTTTGGGATATTCGTGGCGGAGTACAGCCGCTCGGTACATTAACAATAGTGACGCTACCATAATATTGAGTTTTATGTTTCATTGGGCTCTTTTGGCTTGTCTTCGGTGGTCTTTGGGGTCCCTCGGGCTCCCTTGGGTGCCCCTGGACTGCCATTCGGTTTCCATTTGTCACCTTTGGGGATCCATTGGGGCGCTTCTTGGGCATCATTGGGCATCATTTGTCGCCTTTGGGGGTCCATTGGGGGGCCTTTGGGGGTCATTGAAGGTCACTTTGGGTGTCCTCACATCACTGATGTTTGCACATCAGGGATGTCAGAACACCATGTATGAATTTTAGGAAATTTTGTCAGGAACGCCATGAAGCGTCCCATGTGTGAGAAAACCACAAAATTTGTTGGTGCAAATAGAGGACTCAAAAAAATACAGATTTTTGCACCCAATAACGTGACATCGTGTTTATATGCACATTTGTTGGTTTAAATGCATTTTTGAAAACGGACATCTTGATTCGTTTACCAGACTTTTATCAAACAAAACTAAACTTTTACAATACCAAATTGTTGCCAAAAAATCAATGTTGAAATAGAAGAATCATGCCCCGAGCTTGTGTGGTCCCTTAAAACAAGTCAATTGAGAAATAAGTACTAAAACTCCTCGTTGTCACTCCACTGGTGCAGGGGCACGGTAGCGGATATTGTTACAAATGATACATGACATACAGTTTCATATATAATAATCCCAAGTTGTGTGTATGTGATAATGCCAACTAGGTGGGATAACTTTGTACAACCTTCAATACCAGTCATAACCCTGTCGTGGCTGTGTAGCAGCACCTTTAACACCACCACAATTTTTAATCCAGTGAATGAGTAAAGGCCAATCAGTGGGCGATCTGCTTAGCAAATGCATTGAACGTCGAAGCGGAAGAGTTGCCCCATGTCCATGGGAGAATCCAATGGGGCAAGGGCCTCTTGTGCATTTCTACTCTGTCAAATATTTCGATATTATGCCAGCAGTTCTACATGAGGGGAGGTACATATACATATATATATATATATATATGTCGGAGGTTGGGGGCAGCAAGCCGGGAAGTGTGTTTGGTTCGTTTGTGTGTGCATGCTCGCAGTCTGATAGTCCAGGTGGAATGTTTTGCCTTTCCGCTTGTCAGCCAAGAGGCCTTTCATTTTTCCTTGGTGAGATCAAAGTGATGTTCAAGTAGGTCCACATGAGTTCAAGTGAGTCACGTAAGCTCAAGGGCATTCAAGTGAATCCGAGTGAGTTCAAAGGAGCTCAAGTGAGGCCAAGTGAGTCCAAGTGAGTTCAAGTTAGGCCAAGTTGGTCCAAGTGGTCCCAAGCCCCTTGCCCCAATCCTCGTGCCCAGCTTTAGTTGGCTTTGTGGATTTGTATATATGACATTGTATATATATATATATATATATATATATATATCCATGGCCATTTGGGTTCAAGAATTCGTGACCTCAAGGTTTCGTACAGCATTCTGCCCTTCCTCAGGCACCTCCAGGCGCTTGCTGTTGCCTAAGATGGTCTGGCTTCCTGACAACGTCTGGCTTGCTCAGAAGTTGGGCTTGGCCCTGGGTGGTGGCAAAGGCGGAGGCAAGGGGGCATGGAACTCGTGGGGTGGAAAAGGCAAAGGGAAGGGCAAGAGCTACTTGAGGGCTGCAAAGCCTGAGAACAAGGTATGGATCGGTGGGCTGCCAGAAAACAGCAAGAGAGACGTTGACCTTAATAAGAAGCTCATGGAGCATATGAAGCAGGGTGGAGAGTGCAAGTACGCAGAGATCAGCAGGAAGGGTGGCAGTGGCGGAGCTGTTTACAAAACCGCTGATGAAGCACAGGCTGCAATCGCCCTCCTCAATGGCTCTGTCTTTGAAGGTCATACTCTCGAGGTCGATGTTTGGGAGAAGAAGGCGAAGGCATAGACTCGCATTTGAAGGGCTCTACACCATTCACAATCTGCACCCAATTAAGCAGTACTTTAATAAATGCAATAAAATACAACACAATACATACAACGATTTCAAATACAACAAAAGCACAAAAAATAGCAGCATCCTGAACTCTCCGGAATGGTCCACACACCAGTACCGATTTGATTCGCCACGGAAATCCACTTGCGGGCACGACTTCGGTCAGACGGGTTGGGTCGTGAACTCAATAGAAAACAATTTGAAAACTGTTATAACACATAATTAAAAGAATCGAAATCCTATACAAATCTGTAGAATGATAACTTTGTTTCCCCTTTCGATGCGGCATATGTAGATTTCGATATGGCCCTGGGTCATTGTTCGGAGTTGCTCCCCGGCTTGCAACGCATGGACCGGCAACAAAAGGTGTGTATATATCCAATTGCCTTCGGCCTACCCGCAACGGTGCCTGGTATTGATGCAATAAAGGTGCACATGTAGTGGCTCATTCAGGGTGCACATGTATTGGCTCAATGTGCAAGGATTAAGGGTTAACGCTTTTGTTGTTTGTTGTTCGTTGTGTGTTGTTTGTTGTTTGTTGTTTGTTGTTGGTTGCTGTGTTTTCGGGCACAGTTGGAGATACCATTGAAACAAAAAAGGGCATAAAGATCAAAGATACAAGCAGCAAATTGTTTGTTTGTTTGCGTGTGTGTGTGTGTGTGTTTGTTTGCTCGTTTGTGTGTTTGTTTGCTTGCTTAATTGTTTATGTGTGTGTGTTTGTTTGTTTGTGCGTTTGTGTGGGCGTCACGAGCGCGATGTTTTGAAGTTTATGTTTGAAAAGCCGCTTGGTACATTAAAATGAGGGTATTGACTTCTAAAGGACGCCAGTATGGCATTTTGTTTAGTTCCATTGGGCTCTTTTGGCCAGTCTTCGGTGGTCTTTGGGGACTCTTCGGCTGCCTTGGATACCTTTGGACGGCCATTGGGGCTCCATTCGTCACCTTCGGGGGTCCATTGGGCCGGTGGGGCGTCACGTAAGCGTTGCCCTTGGGCTCCATTTGTCGCTTGTGGGGGTCCATTGAAGCGCCTTTGGGGGTCATTGGGGGTCACTTTGATGGTCACTTTGCGATCATATTTGCAAAAGAAGACTTTTAAGACAAACTTGATTTTTAAAGTGCACAAAAACACACGAACAAAAAAAGGCCCGATTGTGAGTTGGGTGCATTATTTGTAGGTCCAAAATGGATTACTCAAAAAAATGTTTTTCCCATAAAAAATGCAACATCGAGTTTACATGCACATTTGTTGGTCCAGACGGACTTCGCATAAATTCGTTTACCAGACTTTTTGTGGGGAGCCATTAATTTTTACAATACCAAACGCTTCGAACAAAATCAATCTTAAAATAGAAGAATCATGCCCCGGGCTTGTGTAGTCCCCTAAAACAAATCAACCGAGCAACAAGTATTAAAACTCCTCGTAGTCACTCCATCTCGTGCGAGGCACGGTGGCGGAGATATATATATATATATATATATATATATATATATATATATATATATATATATATATATATATATATATATATATATATATATATATATATATATAAAAAAGTTGCAAAGTTGCTTTATTCCTCACCGGAGGGTGTTTGTTTGTGGCTTTGTATTTCTTTGTTTTCAGGCATGATACCAAACGAGTGTTCTCATTGGATGTAAAGGTAAATATATATATATATATATATGTATATATATATATATATATATATATATATATATATATATATAACAACTCGTATGTTAGTTGTGTAGTTATGTGTTTGGTTGCAGAGTGCTCTGGCCGTGAACTTAGAGTTTCTTCTATGTAGTTTTTGTTCTCGTGCATACCTGGTGCATATGAGGGGTGTTTCTGTTGCTTGTTGTAGTCACAGCATGCCCTGAACGGCCGCTCACAGTTGAGCGATGGTGTGACGTTGCCAAAGCTGCTGCGAGGGGTGTAGCTTCTCGAAGACCATTGACAAAATGGTGCCGATTGTCGTGAAACAGCAAAACAACTAAAATAATTATATGTATGCATATACAAGTTAGATGTGTATTGGCTCTAATCCTTCCTTCATACAATTGCGTCACTTGAGTAGTGAACTTCTTGAATCACATGGGTTCTAAATACATAGGGTGGTGTTGCCGGGTTATCGGAATTGATCTCAGTAGATATAATGGATTTGAAGTAGTGAGGTGCAATTGAGTTAGAACGGCATGGTATGCATTTAAAATTGTTTCAATGGATCTTCATGAATGGATGCAGATCACTTGGAAAACCACAGGGTTTTAGAGTCCATGACATTCAGAATCCAAGGCACTGAAAGTGAGTTGTAGATGTCATGCAACAATCATTGGAAGTGGTGCTTGTTAGTACGATATAGTGAATATGAGTATTAACAAAGTTGTCAGATGAATTATATGTTGTATAACACTCCGTAGTCTTTGATAGAAGGGACTCTTGCGGGGCACAACACAGTCCTTCGATATTCACGGATTGGAGCTGAATGGATCCAGGACTCCGATTGCACAGGTTCAATAATCGAATGGCCTGAAATTTCATAGTCTAGGAGTGAACACGTGGGTTGGCAACGAGTCCCTGAATATTCGATGATTCAAAATCTGGAAGCCTTGAATACTTAAGGGTTCAAAAACCTTCATATTCATGATGTTCGGTTGTTTTTGGTGGTGGTAAGCTTTCGGCAATGCAGCCATTGTTTCGCGAACCTGGGGTTATCCAGGATGTCTATGTATTTATTTATACCAGCGGGCGCCTCGGCATTGGTCGAGTCTAGCTGGGGCAAGCTTGACTCGACTCTGCGTGCGTTGGCTGGTAGGGGCATGGCGTGCTATAGATCCACAAATAAAGTAACATATAGAACCTTGCTCGGAAACACTCGTAAACGTTGCGCCCTGCATTGAAGTATGCCAGTTGCCCCTTTCTGCCCCGCCATGTGCTTGTAAGGTGATCGTGTTGGTGATTATAAGGGATTTGTATTGAATGTTAAGGATCTTGTAAGGATCCGCAACTCCTGATGATTGAATGCTCATGGTTTGGGTTTAATGGGAGTCACTCTAGAAATGTGTTTAGTGGTGTAATTGTGTTTCATGTTGCGACCTCCTGGGGATCAAAACCTTGACAATGGCGTACAGAAGCAAAGCATCAGCGAAACTTGCAAAATCAATGAACATCAGGTAGGTTGGCAGCGCATCTGATTGTATAATGTTGCAGCAAACAGGTATACGGCCGGGTAATTAGGATTGTCATTGTCTCTGTTTCGCCCAATTCATACAATAATATACGGCCCCATCATACGGTTGACGGTATAAATTAAGCAACACTTTGGCATTCTGAAGCTTTACTATGGGTTCGACGAAGAAAACGTTTTGCCACAAAACGGGTCCAGAAAAGTGATGTCGGGCTGATATCCGGTGTACCCGGCTCCGAATGGTGTTGCGCATTTGTTCGTGTCGACGGGAATTCCGCGTTTGCGATCATTCGGTGACTGTACGAATCTACCAGTTTTTATTGATCCAAAACGATCTGTCCCAAGACAAGTTTGGAACATGGACAACTTCTCAGGGCAATAGTTGATACTATAAGTGGTGTCTGATGTATCCCCATGTCAAAAACGGTATGGCACCAAATGCCAGATTTAATTGGCATGAATTTCAATATTTTCATATGGTTTCTATATATTTCCCTGCAAGGTGTTGCTTAATTTATACCGTCAACAGTATAATATGCTTTATATGTTGATATAACACAATGCTAATATTGTACATCGGTCGAGTCGCACTGCTGCACGGTCCTGAAGGAGTGCAAGTGAGTCACGTAATCTGAAAGGCATTCAAGTGAATCTGAGTGAGTTCAAGGGAGCTCAAGTGAGGCCAAGTGAGTGCAAGTGAGTTCAAGTTAGTCCAAGTTGGTCCAAGTGGGCCCAATCCCCCTGCCCCAAACCTCCTGTCCAACTTTAGTTGGCTTTGTCGATATGTATATATATATATATATATATATCCTGAATCCTCACCCCCATCATATAATATGCTTTATATATATATATATATTTGTATGTTTGTGCAGAAAGCAAGTTCCACTCTTTGAGGGCACTTGTATGCGGGCGTGCAGCTTGGGTGCCACAAGCTTCACAAAAACAAATGTCGTTTTGGGGTGATCGAAGGGCCAGTGCAGGAGTGCGACTCGACCGCTATACAATATTATATAGCAGTATGCTAAATGAATATATATATATATATATATATATATATATATATAATATATATATATATATATATATATATATAATATATATATATATATATATATATCCAATATATATATACATATGTATACAATATATATATATATATAAATATATACATATATATATACATATATATCCAATAAATATACATATATATATACATATGTACTAACAATCGATCCGTATCGGTTCAAATAACAATTTCAAGCAATCAAAACTATAAATGTTCCCTCCGATTACCCGCCGTTTTTTGTATTAATCGGCCGCCCCCCCTATGTTGATATAACATAATGCTAATATTGTATAGCGGTCGAGTCGCACTCCTGCACTGGCCCTTCGATCACCTCAAAACGACATTTGTTAGTACATATGTACATATGTATATATATATATATATATATGTATATATATGTATATATATATATATATATATTGGATATATTTGTATAGATATATATATATATATGTATATATATATATATATTGGATATATATGTATATATATATATATATATATATTCATTTAGCATACTGCTATATAATATTGTATAGCGGTCGAGTCGCATTCCTGCACTGGCCCTTCGATCACCCCAAAACGACATTTGTTAGTTTGTGAAGCTTGTTGCGCCCAAGCTGCACGCCCGCATACAAGTGCCCTCAAAGAGTGGAACTTGCTTTCTGCAGAAGCATACAAATATATATATATATATATATATATATATATATATATATTTAAAAAGCATATTTATAAAGCATATTATATGATGGGGGTGAGGATTCAGGATATATATATATATATATATACATATCGACAAAGCCAACTAAAGTTGGACAGGAGGATTGGGGCAGGGGGATTGGGCCCACTTGGACCAACTTGGACTAACTTGAACTCAATTGCACTCACTTGGCCTCACTTGAGCTCCCTTGAACTCACTCAGATTCACTTGAATGCCTTTGAGATTACGTGACTCACTTGCACTCCTTCAGGACCGTGCAGGAGTGCGACTCGACCGATGTACAATATTAGCATTATGTTATATCAACATATAAAGCATATTATACTGTTGACGGTATAAATTAAGCAACACCTTGCAGGAAAATATATAGAAATCATATGAAAATATTGAAATTCATGCCAATTACATCCGGCATTTGGTTTGGTACCGTTTTTGACATGGGGATACATCAGACACCACTTATAGTATCAACTATTGCCCTGAGAAGTTGTCCATGTTCCAAACTTGTCTTGGGACAAGTCGTTTTGGATCAATAAAAACTGGTAGATTCGTACAGTCACCAATTTTTCGCAAACCTGGAATTTCTGCCGAAACGAAAAAGACGACGTGCGACGCCATTCGGAGCCGGCTACACCGAATATGAGCCCGAGATCATTTTTCTGGACTTGTCTCGTGGCAAAAACGTTTTTTCTTGATCGAACGAATAATAAAGCTTCAGAGCGCCAAAGTGCTGCTTAATTAAAGTGTGTGTATATATATATATATTTATGAGGGTTTCCGGTTAAGGTTAATAGGAGTTTCATTGAAAAGTGGGCCTGTCTACGGACAGCGGCGGGCTGATATAATCAATTGGATTCATATTGGGCATCTTGTTTTTTAGATTTTTTTTGTTTGAAATGGTTTCTGACTTGCTTTATGTCCATATCCCCCGCTCCTTTGGGTGCACCCTCCGGGGGTTCAAAAATCCGAGAGTTCATGTGTATGAAAAAGACGAGCAGCGCAATTTGGATTCGGGTGGTCCAATTCTCGCGCCGAGATCTCTGTTCTCGAGTGGTTTCGTGAAAAAAAAACGTTGTTTTCTGTGATGCCCCAAATTTGGCCCGCCTTTTTTGTTACCGGAAACCCCCATATATGTATATCTGGGTATACATGATCTGAAGGAAGATATAATTGATATAGAATGGTTAATATATTGTTACAAATGGTACATGATATATAGTTTCATTTATAATAATCTCAAGTTGTAGTTTATGTGTTAGTGCCCTCTGGGTGTGATAACTTTGCACAACCTTGAATATCAGTCATAACCGTTTCGTAGCTGTGTAGCAGCACCATTAGCACCAGTGAATAAATATAGGCCAATCAGTGGGTTATCTGCTTAGCAAATGCGTTGAATTTGGAAGCCGAAGAGTTGCCCCACATCCATGGGAGAATCCAAGGGGGGACGGGCCTCTCGTGGATTGTTTTAGAAGTGAAGAAGGCTCAGGTGCAAGACAGTGCAGTTGTTTCGAAGGCAGGATAAACAAGTCAGAGCTATGCAAAGGCACAGCCGGAGAAGTACTGTCTTTAGTGTGTCTCAGGAGTGAAGGCTCAGGTGCAAAGTAGTGCAGTGTTTTCGAATGAAAAATAAGCAAGTCAGAAGTATGCGCAGGCGCAGCCGAAGAAGCATTGTATTTGTTGTGTCTCAGGAGTGGAGGCTCAGTTGCAAAATCTGCATCACTTCAAGTGTACGAGGCTTGCTATGAGCAGTGAATTTCTTGAATCCCATGGCTTCTAAATCCATAGGGTGTGCTTGTCAGGCCTATCGGAATTGATGCCCATATTTACCATGGATTTCAAGAAGTGAGGTGCAATTGAGTTGGAATGGCATGGAATGCATTTCAAATTGTTTCAATGAATTTTCATGGATCGATGAACTTCACCTAGAAAACCAAAGAATTTAGAGTCCATGACATTCAGGACCCAAGGCACTTTAATCGAGTTGTAGATGTCATGCTAAAATTATTGACATTTGTGCATATGGTTCTGATGTAGTGAATGTCAGATTAACTATATATTGTATAACACTCCGTAGTCTTTGATACAAAGGGGACACTTACAGGGCACAACACAGTCCTTCGGTATTGGAGGATTGCACCTGAATTTATCCATGACTTCGATTGCACCAGTTCAGTAATCAAACGTCTTGGATGTCCATTGATGAACACGGCTAATAGTCTAGGAGTGAACACTTGATTGGAAACGAATCCTTGATTATTTGAGGATTCA
>Ga0099797_101212_pt1 | contig 14311 bp, 19 predicted proteins | sample Uncmet_Sort48C_1_FD_89871 | JGI IMG/M metagenome (GOLD analysis project Ga0099797, IMG submission 89871) | Marine eukaryotic communities from CALCOFI LINE 67, Pacific Ocean - C012_Sort48C_1 | ecosystem: Environmental > Aquatic > Marine > Oceanic | place: Pacific Ocean: Monterey Bay | collected... | reverse complement strand
TACGAACGAGATCATTTGCGCCAGCTTCTTCAGGCACGTGCAAACTGATATCGCGTTCCTCTAATTTTGTGCAGGAGTATTTGATTTCGTCACAGATCGCGTCGACGTCTGAATGATGGACAGCCCTTGTCATATCTTGAATGAGCTGGACCAAATCCCGATTCCCTTTGCAGACACACAATGTCTCCTGTTCATAACGTCTCGTCTGACACAATGGACAAACAACCTTTTTCTCCTCCATGCCGATGCTGTCTTCCAAATCCGCAGCGTCCTCGACGTCCAAATCAATAACTCGAAATTCAGCATCAGTTGACCTGTCTGGCTCATGGACATGAATACATTGTGTACACCAACTCGAGTATCTTTGCGTGTTGCAGAATTTCGTCTCTCCACAACATCCCCCGCATTTGGTCCAACAACCCACAGCATCACAAGTTGTTAAGGTGGAAAAAAATATCCACCACATGAGCCGTGCACCCGTATCAAAACGAAATCTCGAATACCTTCGCTTCGCAAAAAGTCGCTGCGGACTCCTCTGCCGGCGTCGTATCACAGTGCATAGGAAACCAAACGTAGAAACGACGAGTAGGAACATGATGTCCAAATTTGATAAGTCAGGATATAAAAACGGACACAATAAAAAGTACGCCAGGTCGAACGACACGTACTTCAAAAACCCGTCCAGAGTGAGTCCAACAAAATGACAGATATGCGCCCATACGTAACGAACGAACCGTGTACCGATATCTTCTGATACAAATCTGACTTGAAGCATGAACCAAGAAACGACGAGTTGAGGAGAAGAGGTCATGAGTGAAGTCCACCTTTTATTCAACGTCGTAGCTGAGGGCGGACGTCTCAACGGAGGTAGCAAATGAAGCGTAATATTTCGACGGCGGAGTCTTCTCTTGCTCGCGCGACATCGTTGGTTCAATTCACGGACGTCCACAAACGTGAAACCAACGGCCAACACCAATTCACTCCCCAGTTTCGCCGACTGCTCCCTCCCAAAATGAACCATGCCAACGGTCGCAATGTCCAGCATCAAGTTGTCCCTTGACAAGGAAATGTTGTGGCGACATCTTACCACGCGATAAATCCTGTCTTCCTTGTTGCAAACACGATGCACCATCGACTGGCGGAAGTTCGAAAACGTCGTTCTCTCAGCATAAATGTTGGCAACCGTCGCAATGCCCAGTTTCAAATGCTCGAATGACGCGCAAAAACAGCATCGAGGTCCTTCCATGGTTTGAACTCCGCTCTCCTGACTGGAGAGACCGTACAGCAGAAAAAGACGAGATAAAAGAAGGCAACATATTGTGACAAGAAATTGTCCACTCCGTTTCAAAAGCGGCATACGTTCACAACGTGTCCCACTCGAAAGGGGTCGGAACCAGAAAGTTTCACGATCCAGAGCTAAATCAAGCTCTGGTAGTTTTTCGAAAAAATTACTCGAAAATGACCTCCAGCACGCTTTTTTAAATCCTGCCCCCACCTCTTCATGTGGAGTGTCCATTTTCTGACAATTACCAAAAATATATCGACCTTTATATTCACAACAGGAACACTTCTGCCTCCAAACAGACACCAGCGAAAGCATTCCTGCCTATCCCATCGCACTTGACAAAAAAACGTCCTCGTTGGAAATGACACTCGCCTGAATGTTTTTTACGTCAAGGAATTGCAACACGCAAAAACTCCTCATCCGAACTCCAGGGGAGATCCATTTGGTTCGCGGAATTGAAATGCAAAACCAACCTACTGCGCTGGTCCGATTCCAAAGCTACCCTCTTCTTGAATCTATCGTCCACTACGACAATCCAAATTCCTGAACCACTCCATTCCTTAGGCAACCCTATGAATGATCATGCTATCATACTTCTAAACTGAAGAAACTGACATTTCTTCCATTCGTTTTGTTCTGACTGAGTGAATGGTCGCACCCGAGTAGCAGCGGCTGATGAACTTGTATCTGGAAAACACGAAGATAAAAGAAAGCACTGAAAAATACAAACGTGTTTACCCGAAAGGACCATCGTACGGAAAAAACTCCACTGAAGGTAACACTGCAATACAATATGAGCGTGCAATGCAACCAACTCTTCTTTTCCAGTTGGTGCCACGTGCAAGGTTACATGTTGAGCATGTACAGCCTCTACGCAATCAGCAAGTGCAAGTCCTCCAGACCCACTGCCCGTCGAAATTCGCGTGTTGACGGTGAGATGGCTATGGATTCCGTTTTTCACGCAAACTCCCGCAACCACGTTCGCCCAGTGTTTTTTCAGCTCTCCGACCAAAGGTCTTAACACCGTCAACGCTGATAAAGGACAGTCCAAAAAGCGCCCGAATCATAAAATCTACTTACCATCGAGATAGGAAACAAAATACACCTGAAGTACGTAGTGCGAAGGGCGAGCTTTCCTTGCCACAAGTGACGTCACTTAGTCGGATAAGAATATCCCCCACGGTACCTTCACTATGCGGCAAACGCATGCGACCACCTTCATGCAAACGGCACGGCAATCCTTTCAATATCTGCCGATTCGTCAAACGGATCCCAGGTCGCTTCCGGATCCGTTGGATACCAATTTGAACTTCATGTCTCGCCACATCCGTTGTCACAGGCAACGCCACATCTGTAGAGAATAACACGTAACAAAATTTCAGACAACTGAAGTTGGATAAGCACCTTCCGCCAAAGTGTTCACAACACGAGCCGGGATTCTGTTGTAAGGACGGTACTCCAATGTCGACATCTCCAGGACCACTCTGCGCCAAACGATCAACTATCTCAATCCAACCACCGTTCCCGCGCCAGACGAAAAGCGAACTCCCCGTTGGACAATTTACGACGTCTACTGCCGGAGTCCCTCAACGTCATCTTGAATATCCAAACGAAAACCTCATCCACAAGCATAACAGGCACAAGTGCGGAAAAAATGTAGCTACAATGTTGTACAAATCTGTCGAAAAAGTTTTCCAATAATTTCGTCGGTTCTTTGAATTTCCAAATCGAACGTCAGCCCGAGATCCTTTTTGATCAAACTGCTCCATCAATTCAACGCGCCACAGAATTTTTCCTTGTAGCCTAAAGAACACATCGGCTGAAATAATTGCGAAAGACGGAAAGTTGACTTCGTAAGCTGATGTTCTTGAACTGATTCTTGTGTTGGTTGACTGTTGAAAAAAAGGTTACGATTCCAAATTCATTGTTTATCCATGGCGGTGTCAACTCCTGGATGAATTGTCGACGGAGGTATTCGGCTGAGCTGATTCCCCTCGATGGTCCTCTGGTCCTGGAATATTTTAACTGGTTCTGGACGGCTTGAAGAACTGATGCACCGTGAAAGGAGGGGAATTAATCCCTTCGCCTATTGTGTGGGAGCTCTCCCGTTGCCACCGGAGCAGGAGCAGCTTGAGGCTTCGAGGCTGTTGCAACGTATTTCTTAATAAGGAACGATTTCAGCTTCCAACGGTACATGGGATACTGGAGTTTCGCTATAATCGTGTGCTGCGCTATCCATGCGAAGCAAGCAGGTTCCACCATTTTTTCTTCGCTCGATCTATGAAGTCGAAGTTTCGATGGAAGCGGGCCACTTCAGGTGGGCGGAACTCATCAACTCACACTCGCGACGCGGGAATGTCTAAACAGGACACGAACACTGGATGAGTGGGCCAAAAAGCTGGAGTGAAGTCAAGATAATGTAGTTGATAGAGGAAACATAGGAGTAGCTGACGACCCCAGGATATGTTAGACGATGAAGTTTTTCAATCTACGCGCTACTGCAATTTATACATTTGGACATTAGGACTTCTTCCTTGAAAGCTGGTTACAGACAAAAAGACATAATTTGCCTACGTCATTTGTAACCATATATTTTTTCGCACAATGCAAACGAGATGCTCAGTTTGACACTGTATGTATTCCGCTCAAAGATAAATGCAGCAGAATTCTTAGAACACACATGTTATCTTGTCGCAAATGAAAGTCACTCTACGTGCAGCACCGCGAGTGCACAGCGCCTCAAGTACCTCCACACTACCAACCGCATTGTACGAGCACTCGCATCTTCGTCGGGAAAGATTCTTGGCAGCTGTCCTACTGGAGACAAAAATACCTGCCCCAACTGGAGGGCCACTGTTTTGTGCAAATCCACAGCATATCCGTGCGAAATGTTCCCACAAATGGCGTAGAGTTGCGTGTCCCTGCCTTTACATGGACTCGCGTCCGTTGTCTGGCTCCGTACCTAAACTGTTTTTGGACAGGCCACGCAGACTCTATCTCGACACCCTATCGACTCTGTCGCAGCTGCCAGACACGCCGCGCATCGCATTGTGGCTCGGTAGCCGCTATGCTGGTGGCCGTTGAGCCGATGAAAGCCGTGTTTCGCTGGAAAGTGAATTTCCACTAACCCCGCAGCAGGAAGAATCTGAAAGTCAGTAGTGCACTTCTCCCCGCCAAGGGAAGTTGAATTTCTCCACCGCCAAGGGTGCGGCCAACCCAGCACCAGGAAAATAAAAACAAGACATCGGACCCAAGTTTCCAAGTTGCCAGGTGTCCCCCCCTAATAATGGGTCTGGATCTGCCTTCACCTACGCGGAACTGGGTTGCCGCCACCTGTTTTTAAAAGGAATCCTCACAAAACAGCGAAGATGCCCGCAAAACGCTCACAGAAAACCTGCGCCGACGACGCGGCATCCCCGCGCCATGTTGCTCCCCCCTCTTTTTTGAATTCATTCCAGAGGAACTGCGTGACAAAATCGCAAACAACCTGCCAAGGGCGGTGCGGGATTTGTCGCGGGGTCGTGTCATCGCATGGGCAAAGGCAGTTTTTAAACCAAAATGGCAGAAGAGTCCTACAAGTGTTGGGAATGCAGAAATCGCTGAGAAGAAAGGTACTACGACCGTGATGGCCCCACACTGAAAACTCACTCCGTACTTTAACCGAGTGAAAATACTCACCAGGATTCGTTTTTGGTACATATTTAGATCAATACAGAGATCTGGAACACATCTGAAAAAAGAAGAACTTCGTAAGCTGATGTTGTTAGAGCTGCAACAATAGGCCTATTGTTGCAGCCATATCTGCTTAGAGCGAGAATCTACTTATGCCTTTTCGCTTGCCGAGTGTTTTTCAGTAATCAAAGACCACCAGACACGTCGGTGATGAGAGACAAGATGCCAGGCAGACCGTAGCGCCGCGCGTCTTGCCGTTTCCCGGTGGGAACGGAGTGGAGGGTCCCTCCAGAGTGATACTGGACGACAAGAGCGCCAGGCACGGGACACCTGGTTAAGAAAAACAATACTATCTACCATTGACCAAATAAAACCTGAGTAAAAGAAATCCATGCCCGAATAGGTGTCCGGAGCCCGATGAATATCAGAAGAGCACAGAGTGCGGCAGGGTGAGGGCAGTCGCTGCTACGCCAAATGCCGCTGCGTCGTCCATTGCTACGGTGAGAAAACCTCGTTAGAAAAAACCATGCCAGAAGTATCTCCTTTCGACCACATAAAACCTGCCTCGGAGATTCATGCCTCGGGAGCTTCCCGGAAACGGAGAAATCTCCGACATACATGAAGTCCGTCAGGTGAAGGCAGTCGCGGCGATGCCAAGGGCCGCTGCTTCAACGCGTCAGGTGAAGGTAGCCGCGGCGACGGCAAGGGCCGCTGCTTCAACAGGCCCTGAATCGCCGAAAAACAATACTGACGTCGTCGCAGCCGCCTCGTTATCACCTTAGCAAAGTAAATCAGATGTCCATTGGAATATGGCACTGCGGGACCCTTGAGATAGGTTGCCAGACCTTCGTCGCGCTCCTCTTCCCGCCGCGCGGGCCCCACTCCCCCGGGCCTCCGCGGACGGTCTCGAAGCGCACATGGACGTCATATAGCTTTTCCGCAACAGCTTATGCAAAATCCTCAGAAGCTGCGCCTCCTCCACCTCCTTGACCAGAAACCAGAAACCAGAAACCGGGAGCTCCACGCCTTTGACCATGGCACCGTAGGACTTGAGTTTGGACCAAAAAAACAAAGCGATTCCTACAACGAGTACCACAAGAGAGACATATTAGCATACGTTGTAAAAAGGGAAGGCACAAATATCGGGGCGGAGGGGATATGGGGATCGAGAATGAGAATCAGGGACCCAGATCACCATAAGGCAAAACGGATGCAATTTTATATTGACGGATGTTTCATGTACGTGAAAATTCGCAGAATGGAAGCCGCACATGTCTCACGCGCCAAAACATCCTGACATGGGTTCGAACACGTCACCGGTGTGTCTATTGGTCTTTCAACTATACGGGGGTTTGCAAGATGGACACGAAAACAGCGACGAATCTGCACCCAGGAGAACCACTTTATGAGCTGGATGTGTCAACAATACCGCGGATTCAATGACTACGAGTGCGCACCTGCTTCCGCGGCACCACTTAGGCGCGACCGCAGATCCGCCATTGGTCCCGCGAAATTGCTTGTCTGGCGTCTCGATGACGCCCAGCTGTTGTCGGAGCTGCTACGGGCGGACGGCAACCGTGTCACCCCACTCGCGCGCACAGATGCAGCGAGAGTCTCGTCTGTACTTATTCAAAGATTCCCGGACCCGGCGCCGATGATTCCGAGGCCGCAGTTCCTGCAACCTCGTGACTCCCAGTATGCTGGAGGTCGTATAATAATCGTCGCCCTGGTCCCTCATCCTTCCGTAGAAGGCGTTTACAGAAATCTCTGGATGACTAAACATACGCACAAAAAACTGAGCATGGAATAAAATCGTTTCCGGAATGGAGGAGGCGCTCCGGAATTCTACAGACGTATAGCAGCTCACTCCGGAATGGAGGAAGCGCTGTCGCGCGCTTCTTTTTTTCGATCCTCGGTCACCTTCTTCACGGCAGTAAAGCGTTCCACCCCTATCAACGTAGATAGTTAAGCTGGGCTCGCCTCAATGAATCGCGCAAGCCTGCAGGTAATCTCGCAACAAATATGAAAGACCAAAACCGGCTCTCGCCCGTACTCGCAAAAATCGGGCATGGAATAAATTGAATTCAAAACTGTTCCTAAACGTTTAATTGGATTGGCAGGCAATGGCAGAATGTAAATGGACTATCACACACGGAATCACAATTGTTCATATCCCCGCTGCACGTGACAGTGAAGAACACATGGTGTAGTCATTCTTTGACCTGACAATAAAGTTATGAGAACGGGAAATCAAATGGGACACGTAGCTGCACACGGTGATTCATTACGGGATGAATGTTTTCATTGAAAACGTTGTTAGAAGTGCACTGGAATAGGTCAAATGTACAGGAGACACATTGTTTGCTGGCGTTAGTGAGTAGTAGAAAATCATATGAGCGAGTCTCAAATTCCAACATGCGTGGACTCCGCCAACGGGCCATTTCATCGAAAGTTGAATTGTTCATCTTCGGAATCTCCGGAGCTACCCGCGCGTCATGTCGGGCTGGCTCAAGTGACTCATCTTGCTCAATCGTCATCGACATATACGGGCAAATAAAGAATCGGATAGGAGCACGGGTTAAAAATTATTGTGCCGTCATAATACTGTCAATTGCTCACTCCGCCGATAATCATGATCCCAGCTGCTTGCTTCGCGGTAATTAATCATATGCACATGCATTTCAAGATGCCTACTGAATGACCCAAGATTGACGCTACACATTATTCCATTTATTCCCATGCACACGCATTTCAAGATGCCTACTGAATCACCCCAGATGGACGCTACACATGATTTGATTTATTCCCATATATTGGCATGTGTACCTACAAGGAACAGACCGACACGCTATTTAAATCCCTTTTTTGCGCTACGTAGGATTTTCAGCAATACGTAACACGGATTGGCAGTCTATGTATATCAATTTTTTGGAAAAGACGATCACTAACTCTTTGAGACAAAGTCTTAGAACACGAGGGGAGTAGATGTCCCACCAGGAAAGTGGATCGCCCCTATCGGAATCGCCAGGTGTCGGTCCATTGCCGTTCGTTACCATGCGTCACATTGCGTGTCAGTCTCGCAATTTTTCGGTTGTCGGGCAATTTCAGGTAATATCGGCGATTTTATCGCGATGGTTCAGGCGCGGATGCTGATCCCGAACAGTATTGTGACCATTGGATGCCCAATTCCTAAGAAATTCGCGATTAACACACAGCAGCACATCGGAACATTGCTACCCATTACTCTGCCGATGAGACTGGATTAAACTCCGGAGGCCCACCTTCCCGTCCCACATGTCGCCCTCTCGGGCCCCCTCTATAGAACAACCCAAGCCCCACCCGCCAAGCTGCGGACTCAGATGCCGTCAATCGGCTGGAGACATTAGGCCAAGCTTTGTGCAGCACCCGGGCTCCGGTGTATAACGCCTTCATCGCAGCCCAGGCGCCTATGTAAGCAGCCCCACTGTCGCGGAAGTACCGACCAACGAGCTTTCTCATCCTTTGGGCGTCACATTTCATCGCGTCATCTGCAAATCATGTACGACATGGCCCAGGATGGTGCGAAGTAAAAAACAACCACGCGAAAAACCCGACGAAAACCCGAAAACCAAAATTGTCCTACAATTGTTGAGAAAGAGAAGAATTTTGATTCGATGCAGGTGCAAACAGGATGCTCAGCCTTACTCACAGTTCACAGTCACTCACTACAACAGCCATGTCACTCACTACAAAACGCGGATTTTCGAGAGCACAAAAACTCGAAAAACGAACACCGAATGGGATAGACAAAAGGGACAGAATGGAAGAGGCACTTTTTTTGGAGGACAAAATTTCAAAGCCCCCCAAAAGGATCAATAGTCCCATCGTGAAACCGTGTGTCCCATTGTCTGTAGAAGTAGGCATTGTTTGTCCAATTGTGTGTAGAAGTAGGGGATTACGTGGTTTGTAGGTTTCGCGACATCTTCAAATGAGTAGATTTGAATAGATTTGGGGTGGGTTGTCGCGGAAAAATTTAGTCCCAATCCGCTTGCCGATGCGGGGTTCCCGTACCAAAAACTATTTTGCTCAAAACGGGTGCACACATGAGCAGAGAAATGGGATTTAAGAGATCATCTACGTTCTCTTTTTGCAACGCTTGTTCGAACACTGTCATTGCAACATTTTTCCGTGTATTCGGGCTTATCAGAGACAAATCCTCATCACTACCTAATGCTTACCCGAACTATCATTAGCGAACCCGAACTCTGCGAATATCACTACCGAATGTGGGAAAACTATTAGAACACGAGGGATACGACAAGGATTTGAACAATCGAGAGCAGCATCCTACCGGTATGGGCAGTTCCATCTCGCGTCACTTGACCTATCATGATGTCAGAACCGCCGGAGGCGGGCCGCGCATTCGCGCGCGACTTCGGTGCTCGCGCGCAAGTCCGACACATGACGTCACAGTTGCGGACCAATAGAGCAGCGCAATAAAATGTATGTGCTCCCTGTACATGCACAAGGCAGCTCGCCGCGAATTGTCGCCGGCGAAGGCAATCTCCTGCCTATTCACACAGAGGCTTGGCGCAGTCACGGTTAGCGATGACGTTTTTTGTCACGAATCAGTCGAAAAACGCTGCACGCCGCTTATCGTATTCACAGAGACGCGCTCCACTTCCTTCTTTTTCTCCATGTTCTGCGAGTTCAATGTTCTGCGCTCCACTCCCTTCTCTTTGCGAGCTCAATGAAACTCGCGTCTCAGTACCCAGAGACGTCTTCGCCTGGACAGCGGGAGGTCGTCATGCTGCTATACCAGTTGCATGGCTCGTTTCATTTGCTTCACCTACCGCAATGTTCCAACGCCTGCACTCTATTCAGAGAAAAGTTGTGTAGTGTTTAGTGTCTTGAGCAAATAAACCTGGAGCAACTGGAATGGCCGGACCCGCGTACGCATGTAGTGCAGATCGACAACATCGCCGTGTGAATTCGTATCAAAGTGAATTCGTCCAGCGCCCGAAGTCACTGCCCGAAGAGTAAAACTGTAGCCCAATAAACTCCCCCGCTGACGAATAATCTTGTGTCAATCTTCTCCACCTCCGAAGTCACTTTCGCGCTTGTCCAGGACGCTCCCCCCCCTTGCCGATGTACCTCAGGCCCACGTGAACATCGACTTCTTCCCGCTGGCGTCCCACGCGCAAGTCCCATCATATGTGAACCAGACAGAATTCACAGCAAAACAAATATATGCCTGAGGAGACAGGGGTGACATCCACATGTTCCGCGTTTAATCAATTAGCCAAAATGCGCTTAATCATGATTCTAAAAAAAAACTGCCCGCATAAACATTCTTACCGCGAAAATTTATTCTATGTTCAACGCAACTGCAGAACACTCACGATTCTGATTAGGACGATTTACACTAAAAATTTCTTTTACACAGAAAATCCCAGCACTCAACAATTGCTATGCATATCCATGGAGCTCAACATTCTCATATTACAACATTGGCACAAAATGAATTCTTACTCTCCGTTACGAACATGATCGTATTCAAATGCAGAAGCTCGCTCCCCCGTTCTTGCACCCCGCGTAACAAAAAATCCGCAGCAGGATCCCAACCATGTCATAACGAGTTGTCAAATTCTCGCCGCTGCAAGTGCTACTAAATAAGATCCCCTATCTCCCTAACAATCGAAAACACCCGAACCGCGCTAATTCAGTTTCCAAACCCTCTGCCACACCCAGAGTCCCTTCAACAGCACCCAAGCGCTCCTTTAAGAGAAGACCCCCCAAGTTCACTTTACTATAACCTCATAAAGAACACATCGCCTGAAGTCATTGCGCAATTCTGAAAGTGCACCCCGCAATATCCCGACTTCAGACGCAATTTCACATCCGGATATCGCCGAGCAAGATTCTCGCTCAACTATCGGCGATCTGTGAGTCTGCTCTGTCACACCCAACGTCAAGTCGAATGCGTATCCCGTAGCCCCACACACACGCAGCTCTCACATGCCTGGCATACCCGGCTGTCAGGCGCCATTCACACACATCGACGCATCCTCGAACAAAAAATCGTGAATGTTCAAGGGCTACATCGTAACTTTACGTCTTTTTTTAAAAGCTTTTTTCTTTTTATTCCGGAAAAAACAGGCCTAATGAGTAGTCCTTTGCGGCAAGTGCCCTAACCCGAGACCGGGCAGGACCCAAAGAAAATAAGGGGGGTAGCAGCACCCGGGCCCGAGCCAAAAGGTCTACTATGTCAAGAGGATGAAGACAGATTAGGGGATGAGGGAGGCCCCCCAACGACAGACGGCCGACATCGTCCTGTTGAACTCTCCTGCAGTGCAGTGCGCCAGGAAAAGTTCGCGGTTCGTCTCCGTCGTGATCGCCCCGCAGCAACCCTCCAAGCGCTCGCCGAGTTTGGTGCCCGCGGGTACATCTTTGCAGCCCAAGACCGACAACTTGTCCACAACTCTATGCGCTGTTAGCGTGGCCAACATGATTTTCTTCTGACGGTCTTCCGCCGACTCAGGACCAGTAACCAATTTCCCCATAGTCTTATCCAGCAGGTCCTTCACGATATCTTGCGCCAGCTGCTCGCAAGTCGCGTTTTGCGCCTTCATCGTCTCCTCGAAAATCGTGATCATCTTTTCGTCCTTTGAGCCTGGCGGAAAACTGAAAAAGGGTCCGCTCATCTTGACAGATATATTTGGCCTGTAAAATCCCTGGGGCCCAAACCAAAGAGGACCAATAAAGGGAGGGGAAAAAGACCGTATGCAAAGCCATGCCAAGGTGGGGGTGAGGCGCAATCCCGCGCGTGTTTTTAAGAAACATTATTCGATAAATTACTTGATTGGAAGAAGAAATATATAACGCGGGTGACGAGAGAAAGCAACCACATTTCGGCGAACCACTTCGAGCTACCGTCTAATTCACATGGAAGCTTCTCAGCTGCTTTTCCATCAGGCCAGGTGGCTTCGTAGGGTTGCACTGCAGAGATTCGTTGCTTCCCGCACCCCACACAGTACTCCACACACACGCGTAATCACACTTGCATCACACTTCTATCCGCCCTAACGGACCAGCAGCAATCCGAACAAATCCTGATGTGCTAAAGAAAAAGGGGACCCGCCATAATAGAGACCTTTCGTTGGCTGGAAACAAGCCCCTGAATTCAACCGGGACTGACGTCTCAGTTGGCAGTGTTTATTTGTGTGTATAGTAGGAGTTGAGGCCCCCCTAATTTCCTAAGTCGCCCACGAAATGGAAAACTTTTAGATAAGTCTGTGTCAACTTATAAGCTTATCCGATTCAAACCCCAAGACAGGTTGATCCACACGATTGTCTTGCGCGTTAAAGAAATACTGATCGTCAACCTACTAATCTCCTCCCCCTTTTCTTGCCCCCGACCTTAACAATAGTGCCCAGCTTTATCCCAATGACGCGGTCACGAATTGTCAACTCGCAAGTGCTGTATGTGCGATGAACCGGGGGCTCCAAATCTCTTTATTTCATCGAACTCAATTTCGAAGAACAAAAAAAAACAATATACACAACGCCTCGAAACTCGCAGATGAAAAATGGTACATCACTCCCGTATCCGTTACGGAATTCGACGAATTGATACGGACGAACATTTCCAGTTTTATCATACAACCTCATTGTTTAGAAAGGACCAAAAAAATAATCAAAAGGACCAAAAAAATAATCCAAACCTGCTCAAAATCCATTTCCCCATAGAACGAAATTCCTCGTCTTTTTCACCAGTGCACATGATATCGAACCATTTCTTCTTCAAAGTCAATTTCAGCACATCGCCTCTTCTGCTTGACAACGCATGCGCACCGTCTCCCACCTGCACTGCATCACTCGTTTCGTTTCCTGCCATACACTCCGACCTGTAATCTCTTTGTAATTCTGGTTAAAAAAAAACGAAGCTACCGAATAATATCAACATCATCGGCTGCCGAAGATTCTCCTCGGACATCTTCCCGACTCCTCAATCCACCATGTTTGTCTACGTCCATAGTACTGAAATGCTCTATCAACTCAAACAAATGTCGTCTCTGAATCAAGAAACGAACTTCCAACCTATTCCAACTGCCGTGACAAAATACACAAATGTCTTACCAATTTAATCAAAAACGTCTTCACTGCCCCGACTTTTTCACCGAGCTCACACCCTGTTTCAATTTTGCAAAACTCGCATGTCGAAAACGTGTACAAAAAAATACATCTCCAAATGCAGCGGATTCATTTTCTTTTCTACAATATACTGCCACTACATTACGATACTGCCCCGGAAAAATTTGTGCTCCCCCTGCCTCCACTACAACACTACTCCCGGGATCCCAGACCCTCACAAAAAACGCTTCACTCTACAATCTACCGTGGATACTTCGGCATGTAGCCGCAATATCCAATTCATCAACTAAGTCAACCTGCCCACTACTACAGTCCACCGAACAATCCCCAAACCCCAAAGAACACACTTGAATAAACAACCCAAAATCATACACAGAAATCTGTTGCTGCGATTCAAAAAACCCCATGAAAACAACGATCCAAACAGTGGGTGATGCGCTGCGAAGTGTCCGCGGCTACGTGTGGCACGTGCCTGCTTGGTTTACCTCACCACGAAAAGCGCAACCCCCGTCCCATCCAGCGACGCTGCTTCTAACAACCCCGCGCGGGGCGAAGTTTTGATTGACGCCTTCCCTTTTGTTGTTTGTTTCTTGCTATCGTTTTCGCGAAAGGGATAAACCCCCCCACAAAAACGATAGCGGAGAAACAGGGACAACAAACTCGCGCACCACCTCGACTGCGGCTCCACCGCCGTCGCAGATGCGTGTCATGCACTTGGCTTCCCCAGAATAATCCCGTTCATAAAGTCACCGCAATCCAGAAATCATGAGCTAACAACGGACTGTCTCCATCAAAACATATACAAGGCGGAAGGCAAAAAAACCCCCTGTCTTAGAAATGTATCGAAATCTCGTATTATTTAAACTCGCTCCAAACTGCTTCTGGGACCCGTGCAAAGTATCCCCGCACCTCCACCGTCTTTGTCAAACTGCATTTTTAATGAAAAAAAAGATGAAAGCAACACCAGTTCTGCCCATCAGTAAACTTCAATACGCATTTTTCAGAACATCACGTAGCAATAGACTATCCAAAACACATAATTCCATACGAAGATCCAAATACAAACGCTATTCCACGAACACAATACGTGTAACTCAGATTTCTCCAAATATTCTTTCCTCCATGTTTCGCCAGGCGCCACTATTCCACATCATGTGCACCATGGAAATACCATGCCGAAAACAGTCGGGAGCCGACGCTGATTGCAAAAAACAAGAATTC
>Ga0099797_101211_pt1 | contig 14326 bp, 12 predicted proteins | sample Uncmet_Sort48C_1_FD_89871 | JGI IMG/M metagenome (GOLD analysis project Ga0099797, IMG submission 89871) | Marine eukaryotic communities from CALCOFI LINE 67, Pacific Ocean - C012_Sort48C_1 | ecosystem: Environmental > Aquatic > Marine > Oceanic | place: Pacific Ocean: Monterey Bay | collected... | reverse complement strand
AGTCCGAATCAAGACCTCCAGACGGACGCTGAATCTGCAAACCAGCAACAAGTTGTCCACAATAACGCTGAATCTGCAAACCAACATCAAGTTCAGCAGCAGCAGCCTCCTGCCCCGCGGCAATTTGACGCCTTAGCTCTGAAAGAGATGCAGAAAGCAGGTATGTCTGAGCAGCAGATCCAACAGATAGTCGCGCAGCAGCAGAAATTGCAGCAACAGCAGTTACAGCAGCAACAATTAAAACAGCTCCAGCAGCAACTTGCTGCTATGGACCACACACAGCAACTCCTTTGGCAGCAAGAACAATTAGCAAGCGTGCAAAAACAGCTTGAGGACCAGATGCAGATGCATGGTCAAAACTTGATGAATCAACAAACAATCGAACAAAATCAGATGCGGGCGGAAATTGAAAGAGTTGCGATCGAAATACAAAAGTTGGAACAAAAAAAAGCAGTCCAAGAAGCAGGAGATGAGCTTCTGCATTTACAGGGCGAGTTGGAACTTGGTCTCGAACAGCTGAACGTTCAAGCGGAAAATTTGATGCTGCAACATCAGCAACAACAACTACAATTACAACAGGAATTGCACAACCAATTCCAACAGCAAATGCATTTGCACCAGCAGCAATTGCAGGGACAGATCCACCAGGTACGCGAAATGCAGGCGGCGGGAATAAAAAATTGGAGCTGCTCAAAATGGAATGACTGGAGGAGCTCAAAATGGAATGAATGGAGGAGCGAATGGAAAAGCGCAAACGTTTGGTGGCGTCACCGTGAACGGAAGGAATTTTTTAGTCGTCGATCATCTCGGCCAGGGCGGAAGTTGCGAAGTTTTCAGTGTTTTGGCGTTGCCAAAGGAGGATACTAAACCGAATCTTCAAGAGATGGAACAGAAGGAGGAAAATTTGCCTCCGAATCTTGAAGAGAGAGAGAAGTCCAAGAAAGATGGACATGTCGTCGGAAGTTATGCTGTACCAAAACAGAAGCATCCGGATACAGAAGGAATCGTGCTGTTCCAAAACACCAATCACATCAACTTAAACGCGGACATGATCCGTGACTGGGGTATGTACGCTCTGAAAATCGTTTTTGGCAAATCCAAACGCGAATACGACATGTTTGCTGAGGAGGTCGAGTTGGTGAGAAAATGTCAGCAGGTCGACAACGTGATACAGATGCTGGATTTTGAGAAAACGGAAGCAACACTGGGCATCGTTGTGCTATTGGAACTGGCGAAAGGCGGCGATCTGGCGGGATATCTGAAGAAACATCGCGAGAGTTTGAGGATCGCAAGTTTATCGATTTCAGGGAATCGGAGCAATAGTGCGAAAGATAGTGGGAAAGATAGTGCGAAAAATAGGAGAACGACTGAGGATATAGCAAAGACTGGAAGGACCACTACGGATGCAAAAACTGAAAAAACCACATCTGGTGAAGAGGTTGCTGCGAAACAAAAAAAGAAGTCTGAAAACGCTGGAAACGGACGAGACACGGACAATGCGACTCCGTCAGGTGCGACTCCGTCAGGAAGTGGGACAGTGCCCGATAAAAGCTCTGTCAAATTTTTGTCGTCGGTGGCCGGGACAGTGCCAGACAGAAGTGGGACCAGCGCGGATCGCGACAGAAGTGGAACAAGTGCGGATCGTAACGCCGTTACCGATCCGAGTTTCCATACAGAACATACACGCAGTCTACACACTGAAAATGCAGATCGAAGCATGTCCAGAACTGTCTCGCTCGCTACAGGGGGTACTGTCTCACTCGCCACAGGGGGTACAGTATCCGTTTCCCCTGCAGACCCTGACTCTCACGCCACAAACCAAGACTCTCACGTTGGAAACCAAGACTCTCACGCCGGCACATCTGAAGCGTCTCCTTCGAATCCGTCACATGTATCGCAGAAAAGCCAGAAAAGCACTCCCAAGCTGGGCGCCGCGCTGGATCCCGATGATATGTCACCAATGGCCTCTTCCGATAAAACCGACAAAAACTTAAAGGAGAAACTATCTTCTTCCGAAAAAACCGAAAAAAGGGACAACAAAAAAACATCCTCTTCGACGCCGAAGGACTCTATCCCCGATATAGATTTCGAAGAATTCGAAAACCGGTGTCGTAAAGTGAGCAATTTGCTTCGTGAACTGTGTCGTGGCGTGAAGTCTATACACAAGAAAAAGATCATTCATGCAGATCTGAAACCCGCGAACTTCTTGATGTGCGAAGTGGAAGATCCAACGTCTGAAATTTTTGGGATTCCGGTTACGCGAGTTGAAGGTGATATGATGGGTAGCGTTGCTCAAATGATGGGCAGCGTTGCTCAAATTGTCCCGACAAACGGAAGTCAAGTCGTCGGAAGTCTTGCGAAAACCGTGGCTACCCCGCCGATTGGAAGTATTGGAAACACGTTGCTACCATCAGCAACAACGGCGCTTGGCAGCATTAAGACGAATTTGGCTTCACAGGGAAATCTGACTTCCGCTACTATTCTGAAATCTGACTTCCGGCCTGGGACTGGAGGAAATCTGACTTCCGCAAAACTGACAAGCGCGCAGTTGACGTCCACAATAGAATTGCAGTCGACTTCAGCAATTGGGATGCTTCGTTCCACGCCGGGATCCATTACCGCCGCGAAATTGCCACCAAAAAAGAAAATGGTGGTGAAGGTTGCGGATTTGGGTCTCGCTGGCGTCCTCCAAGACGGCAAATCGCATGTCAGTCGTGGAAATTTGATTGGGACGCTGCAATACATGGCACCTGAAGCGGTCTTTCGGTACGATGAGAAGCGCGATAATTCCGTAAAAGCTTCTGTGAAAGCTGTAAGAAAAGGAAAACAGAAGTCTTCTACATCAAGATCTTCTGTGAAATCCGATTCGGCTGAGTCGGAAGATGACAAGAATGACTCCGACGAAAATGAGAAGATGAAAGATTCGGATGAGAAGAAGCGTGATTCTGAGAAGCAGCAAAGAGATTCGCGTCTAGATTTCGACCGTACGAAGATCCGTTTCAGCGCAGATGTTTGGTCTGTTGGTGTGATCCTCTTCGAGATGGTATACGGACGTACGCCGTATGGAGATTTGAGAGGTCTCGGCCATCGTCTCTTATTGGTGATGGCGGTTCGTCCCGCTGTAATCCAATTTCAACAGGGATTTTTTGGGAATGAAAGCCAAGAGTTTGAGCGGTTAGTTCAAATCTGTCAGGGCTGTTTGCAGCATTCGCCGAAGGACAGATGGACTCTGGATAGGATTTTTCAGGAATTAGACCGAGACTTGAAATTCCAACCCTACAATCTGGAGGATAGCCCAACCTTATTGGTGCGCGGTGCCGGCGCTTTACGGCACGAAGACACTTTCGAAGACAAGAAGTCTTCCCAGAAAACTGCTTCTCAGAAGAGGAGGAGGTCTGCAAAAGGAAGAACAAATTCTGAAAGAATGAGACTACTTCTGAATAGAGAGACGCATTCTGAAAGACTGAGACGCCAGAATACAGAAATAGAAAGACGCCAGCGTATCATCAGAAGAGAGCAAGAGATGCGGAAAGAACAAGAAGCGGAAGTTGAAAAAATCCTTCAAGAAGCCTGTTGGAAGCGGCAACCGCGGGGCGTGAAGATTGCTCTTCTAATTATTTTGATTCTCGCTGTTATCTCTGTTGTAATGGGTATAATCTTCCTTGGCCTTGCGTACCAAGAGTACAGTGAAGCGAGAGAAGGAGAGGAAAGGCAGCGGAAAGAGGAAGATATGTTGAAAATGTTGTTTGGTGGTGGAGTTTCTTCCGAAGATTTCGACGGTAACGATGCAAGTAAAGAAAGCCGAACAGTGGGGAGGAGGCTTACGCAAAGCTCGTTGTTCTCCGACCATCGAGTGCCAAGTCCGGAAGATGGAACTGGAACCAATGGAGGAAGTATGATTTCTGGCGCTGATGATGGCAAAAATTTAAAAACGGGAAGTTTTCTAGACTCTGTTTTTACATTTGGATCCAAACTACTGAAATCAATTCCGACGATTCTGACGGCTGCTGTATTGATCGTAAAGGGCGACTTTCCCTCGACCACATTTGAGCAGTACTGGCTTAATTTCCTGGGCGATTTTGCAATTGCAATTCCGGTTTTCGCATTCGCATTTTTGTTCGGCGTTTTTGGGAGAGTTCTCGGGAGGTGGGTTGTTGGGAAGATTGTAAAGACGACGGGGCAAAATCAGGACAATTCCAGCAGCCTCCTTCAAATTTTGGGATTCAGTTTTGCTTTTCCATCCAAAGCTAGCATGGCTAGCTGGAATCCTGTCAAAGACATCAAAAGTGGATTTTTGAGAATCAAAAGCAGAATCTTCAGGAGTTCTTCCACGGTTTGGTTTTTTCAGATATTAGCTGTTCTAACTATGACAGAGCTGATTTTTATGCACGCAGACATGTTTCAGGTAGAGCACCAAGACATTCGGATATTGAATAGAGTGATTCTCCGGGTAGAGCAGCTAATATCTTCCACATCAAAGAAAGCCGCGGGGACGTCAAAGAAAGCGATGCTATCTTCTACATCGAAGAAAGCAGGCATCCAAGAAGCGACCGAAAAAACCGGAACGGGGAGAGATCAAACACGAGAGGACCTAGAGCTAAGTTCTGCTTTCACAAAAAACTATTACAACCAGGTCATAGAGAGACTGGAATTGCAGAAAACCTGTTTGGATCAGATTCACCGCACTTTGAAACAAAAACTACGGCCAACGTTATCTGGATGGATTCCGGCGATTTTGGGAGTGATGAGTCCCTCCCAGGACGGCACTGGAGCTTTCTTACAATGGACCAGCGCAGTTCAATGGACCAGCGCAGTTCTCAATCTCGGATATTCGGCGTTGATGGATGTGATCGTGCGTCGTCGTAGCTTTCACAAGAATGATGATGGCTCAAAACTTTCTGCGAATATTTCACAAGAATCAACACAATTCCATAAAAAGCAAACACTCCGCGAAAAATTAGGTATCAAGAATTTCGTCTATATAACGCCAAGACTCACTATGCCGGTTTATCCAAGCGATGCTATTGGAGCCACGATGATCTTGCAAGCCGTAGAACGATATGGGATGGAACTAGCTAAAATAGAAATAGGGATGACTGATGACAAAACGAAAGGACTGCTGCGCGAAATTCATTCGAAAAGTGCGAAATTGGCTGGCTCGGAGCAGACGGCTCGTTCGGAGCAGACAGACTCGAATCTTCCTCCATCGTTGGAGGATCCAGAAGCGATTTCTGGAGAGTCGAATCCTCCTTCGTTGGACGATCCAGCAGCGATTTCTGGAGAGTCGAACGAAGATCCAGAGTCAATTCAGGAATCTGCTATTGGAGCCCCAGGCCCATCACTTTCTGCGAATCCACCGACTCCGAGCCTAGATCCTCCCGCTCCAAATCCTATCAGACTCCTGGAAAATAAAATTCCGCTCCAAAATGAAGGCCTCCAAAACTTCTTCAAAGAACAGACTAGCATGACCAGCATAGGAAAGCATTATGGGATTCTTGTTGTTGGCCAACTTGAAAATCTCTTCAAAGAAATGTTCGAAAAGGTGAGGAGAATGCATGTAGTAACTGTAGCAGACAAAGACGCAGGTAATGACTCAGAAGAAGCACGTGTTGAAGAAAACGAAGACAATGACTCAGAAGAAGCACATGCTGCGAGTCCACCAGAAGAAGCACATATTGCGAGGAGCCCGGCAAATGAACTCGCAAATCCCATATCGGATGAATTTCCCAAGACAAAAATGGGGTCGAAAATGAAAGCAAAAAGTGTTGGCACAGTGTTGGGATATCACATGTATCCCGTCGCAAGCCAGGCTCTCTTCAACCTGAATAGAGTTTTGAAACGGGAAATGGTCAATGAGCCCAGAAAAGTAGGCCTTTCGCAGAATTTTTTGTTTCGACGTATACAGAATGGGATGTTGGGCAGAGCAGTAAGGAGACTGATTTTGAATCTAATTTCTCGGATAGGGAAGATATTGCCGAAAGGAGTGTCGTGGATATTTCCGAAATTTATCGCCGATAAAATATCGAAATGGCTAAAACAATATCGGAATGAGGGCTCGGCGGCTGGTACGGAATCCGTAACGGATAATGATGGTCAAAAATTTACAAGCGCGATGGTTGGAGGAGATGATGAAAAAGCTACGAATCTTAAAAATCGGAAATTGAACGGAGCTGTGAAAGTTTTTGAAATGGATGCGGATGCAGGAAAGCCTCTCTTCCTCAGAGCTGGAAGGCTTTTGAAGACGGTGCTTGAACTTTACCACAATAAGTTTCGAGACAATTTGTTGATGACAAATTCTGATATGACAAGTTCTGATATGAGTTTAAAAGACATGACAAGTTCTGATATGAGTTTAAACGACGTGAAAGACATGCTGAGCGCTGCTGGGCCAGAAAAGATGGGTAAAGACACGCATGGTGGGCAAGAAAAGATGGGTAAAGACGCGCCAATAACACCATCATCAATCACAGAACTTTCGGCGCCTGGGCTGGAAACACAAAGAAACGAATCGCTGGACGTTGCCACAATACTCAATCCGCCTACATTAATCCATCCGCCTTCTACTCACAGCCTGCTCAATCCACATTCTTCAATGACAGGAGCAATGATAGGAGGAGGAGGAGGACAACACCTTGGTGCGAGCAATGGTGGCGCCATCAATGGTGGTACTACCAATGGTAGCGGGAGAAATGGTAGCAGGGGACAGAAGTTTGGTATCGCGTCGAGAATTTCTTTTTCTCGTATAACACCAGAACCAACTCCCAGCTCATATCATCATTTCTCATCCCCTCACTTCAAAAACTCCGTTTGTGACGCAGAGGGTGCCCCAATTGAAAATAATCCGATCGAAGAGGTAATTGAGAATAATCCGATCGAAGAGGTAATTGGTAATAATCCGCCCCCAGAATTGCCTGCAGCAGAAGGCGATCCACAACCAGAATTGCCTGCAGCAGAAGGAGCTCCGCAACCAGAATTGCCTGCAGCAGGAGGTACTGAAGAAAGAGCACGACAATCGCCAGTACCTGAAAACGAAGAAGGCGCACGACAATCAGCAGTACCTGCAGCAGAAGAATCACGGCAACACGTAGTACCTGAAGCAGAAGAATCACGACAATCAACAATACCTAAGGAAAAAGCACGACAATCGTCAGAAGAGTCGTTCCTCCTTACCGACATCTCATTGAGAGAACCCCTGGTGTGCCCACTACAAAGAGAACGACAACGTCCCGAAAAATATACCCAAACAGAGTACTCCCAAACAGATTACACCCAGACAGAAAAAGAACGACACGGGAAAAACGTCTTGACACGCACATCATCACCGAAAAACGTTTTTACCAAAAACGTCTTCACGAAAAATTTCTTCACCTCTTTCACACGGCAAAACTTTGTTTTAAACATTCTTCACCATGATGCTCTGACAAAAGCACTCGAGGCATACTGGGGGGTGATGTTGGGGAGTACGGTGTCCCAAATTTTCAGCCAATGGGTCAGGAAGCTATTTCCTGAAAAACAGCTCTTGGACTCTGGAAAGCGCGAAAAACAGCTCTTGGACTCTGGAAATCGCAATAAAGCGGAGTCGATTCCTGGTTCCAACGAATTGGCGGCGTAACGTTTCTGTTGTTGATAGGCATAGTAAGTTGAACATTGACCACTCATAAACACTATTCGGAGCTAGCCGAGTGGATAAGGTCAGTTGCTATTATTGCCAATGATGTGGGTTCGACTCCGATCGCGGTTACTTTTTGCCAAAAAAAACAAGTCTAAGATAAAGGTCAAATAACTCTACATGCGTGTGACTGTATAAAAAAAAAAACTCATTGAATAAAATGAAACTGTTGATTAATCTATGTGCCTTTTCATATTTCAAATATTTCATGAGATCCTATCTCATGATTGTATAATAATAATAATAATATTGTCATTGTTGATCGTTATTACTTGTCTCGCACCGCAGACGCAGTCGTGGCCGTATGTCAGACCGGCGGCCGGTATCCCGGCGGTCGGTATAATCATTGTGAAGCAGCGCTTAGGTGTGAAACTTAGGTAACTTTCAACGGTACTCCTGAGGTCCGAAGGAGCACCGCTACGAAAAGTGTATGAAGTTGAATCTGCGCGAAATAATAAATTGGATTGAATTCTCTCAGAGAGTCATTGTGTTCCTGTCTCCATATGATAGTAAATGAATTGCGTATTCTTAATTTGTGCGCCGCACCTTGTGGATTCGCGGTATTGAATCATCGGGAAGCGTCTTTATTTTGGAACTTTTGCGCGAAATGCGAGCCAAACTCTGTGCGTTCGAAAATCACCAGCGTGATTCTATTTGTATATTTGCATTGCCGTGTCGTGCAGCGAGAGGTATGCAGTATTTTGCCAGTGATTTTTCCTTGGGATAGGTTGGCCGGAGGTCGATCGTGGTCATATGGCCAGCAGTCGAACGCGGACGAACGACGAGTCGAATTCGATCGGTTTGCGGCATGATGGCGATGTCTTTCGTAGAAACAAACTTCGCCGTCGTTTGAAAACGCTCGCCGGGTACAGGGAAAAAGTCTGTCGAGACGGCGACGTCTCGTCGAGAGAAAGTTAGCCCGCGAAAATTGGAAAAAATGTAGCGAGCCTGCGATATGAGGGCCAAACTGCGTTCTGTAGCGCATAGAGTCTTGCGAGGGAGAATTGACACGGCAACTCTGAGTGTTGGCCCAGGAGTTGCATCGAAGTGATCCATGAGTTGCATTGTTTCTGGAACTTCAAAACTCGATGTGTACAGTGATTATATCTGTGTGGTTCTTCCTCCATGAATTGCCGAAACCGGCTCAAGGCTTACTACGTTTTTTGACATTCTTCCATCGTGGTTCTTGATCCATATCATTGTCTGCGTTGTGTTTCGCCGAACGCACAGTGTTCGGCAGCGTCAACGCGATCGGTCGGGTTTCACAATGGTAGCGGTTTTCGTGGGGACGATCTATCGACGTGGCGGCAATAAAGGCGTAGCCACGTGTGTCCTGTGTTAACCGAACACAGTTAGCCTGGCTTCTGTTGGAGACCTCTGGTATGAAATCAGCCTGCGAGGCGACCTGTGTCTTTCTATCATTTGATCGCGCGTCGTTACCAAGGTTTGGCGTGACGTTCGAACTTCATTCCTGCAATTCCGCGAAGCAAAAGACGTCGTGTGACTGGCAACAAATCCTCAGCAGTCTTAGACCTGCGCCTGAATTCTCGCCAGCGATTTCGGATATTCTTATCAGCGCCTGAATTCTCGCCAGCGATTCCAGATATCATATTCTCAGTCAGCACTTGAATGCTCGCCAGCGATTTCGGATATTCTTATCAGCACCTGAATTCAGGGCCTAGCGGTCGCAGGCAGCGTCGACGAGTGCCAGCATCAATGAGCCCAAAACAGCACAAAAATTAATCTCGTTTTTGTTTCACTCAATTCTCTGCAAAATGAACGACGAACAAAACCAAAACAGTGGCAACAGTCACGCGCTTAGTACTCCGAAACTGGCAGTGGTATTATATCTGGTCTCTCCAAGCGTAATGTTGCCAGGAAATGCAACCAAAAAGCTGCGGCCTGAAAACATACGGCAGCATCACGCAATGAAATTAGCCAAACGAGCCCCCTACTCTACGTATCGATCTTCATCTTTGTCGCTGCAAAGTGGCCTCGTCATTTGCGAGATGGTGGAAGTAATGGGTAAGCGCCATAGAGGAATTTGCCATGCCTCTTGGCCTGAATATGCCGGGAAAAGGGTCTCAGACGACAGCTGTGAGCTGGGAGACATCACGGGGGACGATTTGAAGCCGCCTGAAGGAAGGGCAAACGGTATCCAGGGGACGGTGACATGCGTTTTCTGTGTACGTGGAGCCTTATTATGGAAACAAATAGAGCACTATCAGCGCGAGTCACCAAAACGGTCCCGATATTAGTGACAATGAAAGCGCGAACTTGCCGGCGTCCAGCGGTATCCAGAAAGAAAAACACCCTTCCCAAATACGGGATCGGAACGAGACCTACCGCGAAGAATTACCGCGTCAGAGTTCCGCAGAATTTCTCTTGAGACGACGAAACTTACTTTCATAAATAAGAAAAAGCCCACTAGTCTTGCTGAGCCTACGAGTGGAATAGTTTCCAACTCTCCGGGTGAAAATTTGGCATCCTCGTGGCGGACACACAAAAGATAGACGGGTGGTTGATGAACATGATATCGAAAAAAAAAAAAACATTGCGCAGCTTGCCAACAGAACTGGCGTGATGTTACAGCTCTTTATGCGGGAGATGATTTCGCTGGAACATAAAAGCTATATTGGCGACAAGACTCGAAATACTGCGAAAGAAGATCATGGGTGTTTCGAAGGATCCCTCACAGTCTGTATCAGAGCAGTACGCCACCTAGAACAATCTCAAGCGTGCTTTCGTTGACAGCCTCGCCTGCATTTTCCTTGACAGCAACGACTCAGCTGCCAGAAAATAGACGATAAAGCTGTCGCTGACTCGATTGGCAAACAAAGTAAGTTGCAACCTGGACACCACAAACACCGAAGTGAACGACGTCACAGATATCATCTCATAGATGTTGTCATTACGGATTCGGTGTCTGACACATCAGACACAAGTGATAAGCACGCCAGATCTTTTGCGAGGGATCGACCATCATTTCGAAGGATCGCGGGCGCAATGATTCCTTCGACTGTTTTGGAACATTCTGGCAGCATTGCGAAGCTTGGTGGAAAAAGTCGAAGTGGAAAAATTCTGGCAGCATAGTGGAATAATTCTGGCAGTATTGTGAATCTACTACACGCGAATTATGCGCAACATCAAGAAAAAGCTCTGGTGACAGCAGAGATCTCGGCATACGTGTCGACGAACGGTCTGATCGCAGGTTTCGCCGCGTCTCTGTTTCTGAACATGGACTCCGTATTTTTTTTTCACTTTCGCGATCGCCTGTCGTATCTCTACACATGACGTCAATCGCCGTGATGGTTGTATGCCAGATATGCGACGGACAAGAAATAGCGACTGATCTAGGATTGGCAATGCGCGGGATATTTTGCGAAGTGATGGCCTGCGTATTCATTACGTTCTTTCTAACAATCTATTTTGACGGTCCTGGTTTATTTGCGAGAAAAGGCGGCGATGGAAGGGCCGTTCGAGTCGTGGGTTGGATAAAACCAGAAGTCTCGCTCAGCGCGGCAGACAAAATGAGATCCACATGGAGGACCGGTTCGATGCAGATTTGAACTTCTACAGATTCTGCGGATAGCATTGACAGTGTTGGAGTGGTTGCATTGTCATCGCCAGCATCTGGCAGAACCAACATGGAGATCTTTGGCAATGCGGGCTTTTCAGATTCAGGAACAATTTTGCTGATTGGTGTTTGCATGGGAAGCGCCGCTGGTTTGGTGATAGTTTTGCAAAATGCAGCGTACGCCGACGGTTTTGATCGTTTGATCGTTTGCATGACAGCAATTCTCAAGCATGAGGAAATCCCTGATGGTGACGCAGACGGTTGAGATGCCGACGGCTGTGAGTGTGTTGCGGAACCTTTTCAACGCCAGCGCCGTTGCGTCCGATTTGTAACGTGTATCCTTTGACTGAGCTGACGCTGAAGTATTACCAAAACGAGGCGACTGCCAGCATTGACATACACGAAACTGATCCTGCGTTTAAATTTGCGATGTGGCGCAAGGAGTCGAAGTGTATTATCCAGAGACGTCCTACGACACAAGCGGGGCCTGTCCTGCGGCGAAAGACTCGGCTATTCCGAATACAGAAACGAGATTTGAGATTTACCCCAGTCGTAACAAAGTTCTTTTCGACGTTGATCTCAGATCTGACCGTGAACAAGAATCCCGCTGATTTCTACGACGTCGATCCAAATTCTAGACAAAGAGCCAGACGAGATTTCCGGAAATCTGCCTTCTTCGTTCTGTAACAAATTCGACCGATTACTTCCTCTCCAAATTTCGCCACGACGAGCAATTTGATCAGACCGCGCATATCAGTGTTGGAGGAGCCGCTTTGAAATGGGCGGACACGAAGTAAGGGAGTTAGACACTCTATCCGCGTCTTCTGTCTGATCTCGCAACTCTGCAAAATCATGGACGATTGCAACAAGACGGCAGTTGCCGATGACTAAAATTATCTGTCGACAAGCACATGGCAGATATGATTGCGACAGATGTTTTGCCGGATTCTTTGAGTGTTTCGCTACATTCTGCAAATGCAACAAGTTCGAGTGGGATTCCAATCCGTTCGGTCGCGAATCTTACGGAGAAGCGCCAAAAGACAGTCCGCGCCTTCTTGATGTCAACGACGGAGCAAGTCTAAGGGACTGGCCTGGTACAGAATCCACAGACAGCGCATCACTAGACGTACATCAGCAGAGTAACTTCAACAGTGCCAAGAAAAACGCAGAAGCTCACATGCGTGCGGTGGTTGCAACTATGATTGGAACAATAACGCGCGCAGTTGAAGAACTGCTTCAAGACTAGCATTGTCTATGCGAACGTCCGAGACTGCTTCCATCTTCCAACATTCGGAGACTTGTCATCGTGATCGACTTCAAAAGTGATGGGGCGAGCAGTCGCAAAATCAGAACTCTGGACGCGAATGGTTTCCATTCTCAGACAAGTCCTATTCCTGGTCTGGACAATCGCCATTCATATGCGAAAGATAAGAGACGAGGTCTCTACTTCGTTTTCGGGTCCATCCGGCAGAATAAGTCCCTGTCTGAAGGAGACACGTTCTCTAACGGTTCTGACATCCCTGCGACAAGAATTCAGCCCAAGAGTGTGGGGCGATATCGTGCGGCCCCTGGACTTGTTCTATGTTTGGCCAAAGTGTTCCTGTTGGCTGATTGAATTCTCTGACAAAAGTCAAATATGAAGACGAGTGTCTGCAGCGATTTCTCATCCGAGATGTATTTGCTATGGCCGGATATAACACGTACCCAGTGGGAGCTATTATCGCGGATATGGTCGCAAAACCCTCGCGCCCATCTGGAAGAGAAAGAGCGCGCCGTGTGTGGTCTCTCCATCCGAGGTTGGTTTTGGTCTATCCAATTTTGTGACTCTTTCGTCTCTTATCTTTACGTTCTGTACAAATTTTCTCCGTAAGTTTCTCTAAGTCTCTATCTCTTCAATATATTCTCCATATCTGCCCTTATGTTTGACGCGTAAATATTATTGAAAAAGAAAACGCGTGGTCAGCGTGGAGTTTTGCCCTTTAATGATTTTAATCTTTGTCATTGCCGTAATTTATTCAATTGTTTTTCTTTCCAATTTTAATATAGCGTATCTCTGTGTAACTGTTTTTCCAGTCGTCAGCGAAGCGCGATCGAATATGTATCAGTGTTTTCCTTCTCATATCAAGCCTCGCAGTCAGTTTCTTTTCTAATCTGATCAGCCTATATCCTCTATTCTATTGCAATTTGAATTCTCTCCATCCAATATCTCTATTGATTTTCTTGTCTTTTGTCTATACGCCCTGTACAAGTTTTATCTATTCGTTAAAAACTTTCAATAATATTACTTCTTCAATATGCACATCTATTTTGTCTATCCTGTACCGTTTCTATCCAATTTGTTCCAAAACCATTTTGCGATCTGTCCACAGTTTTTTATCTGATTTCTTTTTCTCTAAAACCATTTTGCGATATCTCCAATATCCAGAATGTTCGTGTCTATCATAGTCGCCATCTTCTAGATTTGCTGTCTGACTCTGTGAATTACGATGCATCATGCTTCTGCATTCTTTATTCATCGAGCCTCGCAGTCAGATTTCAGACTCTATCCACTACTTTCTTGCAATTTTCTCTATAGATTTTTCATATCTCTATCCAAAATTGGGGGACGTTTGTAGCGCATAGAGTCTTGCGAGGGAGAATTGACACGGCAACTCTGAGTGTTGGCCCAGGAGTTGCATCGAAGTGATCCATGAGTTGCATTGTTTCTGGAACTTCAAAACTCGATGTGTACAGTGATTATATCTGTGTGGTTCTTCCTCCATGAATTGCCGAAACCGGCTCAAGGCTTACTACGTTTTTTGACATTCTTCCATCGTGGTTCTTGATCCATATCATTGTCTGCGTTGTGTTTCGCCGAACGCACAGTGTTCGGCAGCGTCAACGCGATCGGTCGGGTTTCACAGTTCTTGTGTATGTTCCCGTTCCTGTCTGTTTGTTCCTACACCTGTTCCAGTCCAAATCAATTTGCCAACTTCTCTGATTGTGCGCTGGAACTTTCGCAGAGTCTGCTGGTCTTTTCGCAGGACCAGCTGCTGGCGTTTTCTTGTTACCTGTCTTGCTGGACTTCTTTTCTAAACCTT
>Ga0099797_101209_pt1 | contig 14333 bp, 7 predicted proteins | sample Uncmet_Sort48C_1_FD_89871 | JGI IMG/M metagenome (GOLD analysis project Ga0099797, IMG submission 89871) | Marine eukaryotic communities from CALCOFI LINE 67, Pacific Ocean - C012_Sort48C_1 | ecosystem: Environmental > Aquatic > Marine > Oceanic | place: Pacific Ocean: Monterey Bay | collected... | reverse complement strand
GCACCAGAGAAGACTCAAGTCGCACCAGAGAAGAGTATATCAAAACAATCAGACTTGTATCAAACCGAATCACAATGGTGCGATTGCTTGCGAAGCCGGAGCTTCGCAGTCTGGAAGTGTCTGACACTCCAACAGCACGTGCAGTTCCAGTAGGAAAGACAAGTGTCGAAGATCTTGTGACTGTCGACGATGTCGTGGCAGAAATGCCATCGGAAGGTATAGAGGTATTCTGTAAGTACCTGGAACAGCAAACGGCTCACCATGCAACAGCAAACGGTAACAAAGACCATGCAACGCCAGTTTTCCAGGCTATCGTGAAAGAGTTTCTGAATCTTGATGCAATGAAAGGATTTAGTAACGAGTCCACGAGAGGTTCCAGCGGAGTCGGAAGAGCATCTATCGGACACGTTCCAGCAGAGTCGGACTCGAAATTACTCGGTCATATGTATAACAATTACAAAAACGGGATACATCCATCCTTCAGCAATTTCGTTGACCTGTTGGAGCGCGAGCATTACACTGTTTCGCAGGTCGAGTTTCTTTCGTCGGAAAGAAATTCCTCTCTCTCCGGACGAGTTTCTTTTTCCCGGCACAAGGGCGTCTGCGCTGTCTCGATTTCCAGAAAATTTGCGAAACCTGTACCGTCGGAATTCTTTCCTGGTATTACACAAGGCCCTAGTACTGCCACTGGCCCTACTACTGCCACTGGTGGGGTGCTCAGTGTCAGTGAAGAAAAGAGCGTGACGGTTGTTATCCAGTTCTCTCTCCTTTCTGAATCTTTTCTCGGCAGTCTCGTGCATAAACCACAGCCAAAACTCCTAATGGAGAATTACACTTTTATTTGGAAGAAGGGCGACGACTTGAATCGTGACAGCAACAACAACAACTCGGATTCTGCTCACAGCAAGATAACTATCAACTCTGCACTTGGTCCGCAGTTTCGAAACACCGTTGTGCTAGATTGGGACAGCTTGAAGAACGTTCTGAATCGAGTTAATTATATTACCACGCATCGGCTGTGTGGCCTACTCCAGGAGGAAACTCCAGAAGAACGCCTAGAACATTGGCGAATACTCGTACATCGTCACATTGACACTACTGGATTGCTCGAGCACGAATGGAAAGGTCTCAGTGAACTACAAGTGCAATTGAGATTTTCCTTGGAGACGCCTTCTATGCAAAAGGAGTCTCCACCTTCTATCATAATCAAGGCGGAAACGATAGTAGTCTCTAATAACGAAGACACCCCTTTGTCTCTAACGAAGAAGGGGGAAACGATACTAGGCTCTCCTAAGACTCCTAAGAAAGATGAGAAATGTCGCTTGTCCATTGACTTTGCTACGCACATTCCGAAAGCGCGAGAGAATAAGAGACTGCAGTTTTCGTTCAGACTTCCCTCACCATCACTTGAGCGACTTCCGGACATTCTTGACGAGACTGAACTTGACAGCATCGGTTTGTTCAGCAGGAATATTACAGAAAATGAAATTGGCAACATCGGATGTTGTTGTTGTATCAATCATTTCGAGGTGGAAACGAAAAAGATCCCCTGGAAGATGCTGACAGAACTGGACACACAAATACCACAGCAGGTGCCAACGCCTTTGGTCGGTGCTACTGTAACTCAGGGATACTGGGCCTGGGAGCGAAAGAAGTCAGAACAGAAGTCAGAACGTTGCGCCCAGAGCTATCATGATGATGGTCTAGGTCCTGAGATCTCAGCCGTTAGTACCTGGCCAGCAGATTGGCCGGATTCGGATCAATATAGCCCCTTCAGAATCACTGGCGCAGTAATGACCAGAGACACAAACCCTTTCCTTGACACGGAGACAGCAAGTTACACCAAGGTACTGACGCTGACGCAGGCTTGTTGTATTGGTGGTCTCTGTTTCTTTCCGATTTGCATCCCTGGCCTCAGAAAGTCGCTCTTCTCTTTCGTGATTTCCGTTGGACAGTTGGCGCAGCGGTCTTTTTCGCGTCTGCTTCTGAAATAAAGCGTGAGTTTGTCAGGCTCGGTTTCGAAGAAGAGAAAAACAATGCCAGCAGAGAAAAACATCGTTGTTGCATGTCAACAACGAGAAGAAAACCTGTCGACACTGGTAATGCCAGAACAGAAACAACAATAATGCCAGCGGCAAGGATCTTACTAGTGATTGAGAAAAACCTCGTCATGAATCATGAAGCTCATCACAGTGCTCAAGATGTCAATGATAGCAGAGCGACAGATATTTGTATTTGTATCTGTTTCGATGACGACAGATATTTGTACTTGTCATAAGCAAATGACTATTTGTTTTCACGTAAAATGAAGTATTTAGATTCTCTTTGTAAATATTAAAGTCCTCTACAGGGATTGAGAATTCTGTGAAAGAAGTCCCGAAAATGGAGGGGATCTGTTCGAAATTCGAAACTTCAAATATCTCAAGATTTATCAGTCCCACTTCATGTGAGGACCTGGCCAGTGACTTTCTTTATGATTTTTGATTGAGTATTATTTTGAAAAGGAAACTCAAGTTTACTATTGAAAAGGGTTACGGAATTTTGAAGCAAAGTTTTTGCCCAGCAATGTCCACATAGTACAATCTATAATCTGCAAAAATGTCTACAGTCTGGCCATCGATTTAAGTTCATTGTATCAGAGCAGTTTTATTTTCGTCTGGTTGGGCCATCGTGATTTGTCCACTTCTTCATGAATTCAGTCCATTATTTGACCTTACGAAAACAAATCACTCTTCTCTACAGTATCATTATGGCCTGTGTCGTCTTGAAATTTTGATTTACAGAGCCAGTCTATAACAATTTGCAAGAAAGTAGATTCGTCCTGTATGTCAGTATCGTTCTGACATCTGTCATGACTCATATGATTTGAAAGATAGCAAAAAGTGTGTGTGTCAAGATTCAAGAAAATGGAAGCTTCGCCTGGTCTTCATTAAAATTATGATTTTATGTTTGAAAAAGGGGTCTTCAACTCTTCAACTCTTCTCATTGCTATTAGAATCGAAATTGATTCAGATCGTTGTGATTGTGAATCCTGAAATTTAAGTGGATCTCGGGCTGAGAAACATGTAGTGATTGTATATGTATCCTGGAGGGGATTTTTTCCAGTCTGAAATTGTATCAGAATGGGTCACTCAATGGCGGAGTCAGTTCTTTCGCATTTCTATTTTTAGTTATTCAGATTGGATCAGATTTAAAAGGGGACAGTATTCAGTTCCGGAGTAGTTTCCTCAATGTGATGCTGACAATGACAATGTCTTTCGCAAACCTCAAAAGACATAGTATTCAGTAGGTGCAGTTTAGAGATTCAGACTACGAAAAAGCATGCACAGCAGACCTGATTCTTTCAGAGAAGCTTAAAGTTAAACTCAAAGGCTTGCGGCCCTTTCGTGTCTGTTTTGTCAGGATGACAGACTCAACCGAAAGGTCCAGGAACCGCAATCCTATCCCCTTGCAAGACGGGTAAAAGACGGGATATCAAGACATTCTGGCAGTGGCCTCCTACATAATAATCGACTCATGTCGAAGCTTCATAGTGATTTGAATAGTACATGTCATACAACATACAATTGCAAGACGTGCATTTGTATTCAGGCCATGTATGTGGTCGTTGCAAGAAAAAAAGACGGCGATCAGCCAGAAAACATATTTGCTAAGTCTCAGTATTCCAGAGATTTTGACTCGGTGATCTTCAAGCCGAGAATGGTATCGGATAGTAATCTGATTCCTGGAGTCGATCTATTGAGTCAGAATATTCGCCTTCGCCGTGGAAAATCATAATGATTTGAGATTCTGGAGACTCATCACAATGTCATGAGTCAGTCAGTCTCATTATGAGATGAGATTATGAGTGTTTTCACTACAGTACTATGTCAATTGTGTGCACGGCGATAGTAGATTGTTTGACGTCATTATACACAGCGGATATTATGATAGATAGACTAGCCGGATTTCTATCGATTAAGCTTTCATGTCTAAAAGAAGCAGTCATGTCCAGGTAGATTGGCCATTCTACAAGTGGAAAAGTTGAAAAAGGTTTAGGTTAGGGGTAGTAGATCAACATTCAAATTTAAAAGAGTCTGATCAAGATATCATTTTAGCCGGAGGCTATCAGAATTGCAAGCTGTCAAACGCAGTTCCTCATGATGTCAATTCCAACGATGTTTACACTTTTCTGAAGTCTCGAGTCTTCTTCATAAGTGCAGAATCATATGGGCCTGGAAGCCTGAGGTTCGGTAGTCTTAGAGAAGTCTAGAGTCTTCAATAAGCGTCCACAGAATCCATTTCAGTGAGTTCAATGAGTTGAAAACTCCTCTCTCAGAATTTGAAAAGTTGTCAAGTTTAATCTATTCCCAGCGGTACGTATAGAAGATACGGACCTAACTGATTGATTGACTGAATCGGGCAGACAACATTGGTCTGTGTTCGTATTGGTCTTGTCGAAAATGATTCAAATTTGAAATCTCAGGGAGTATCAGTGTTCGTTTCTGTACAGGTTCTGTACAGCTTCGCAGTTGGGCATCGTTCGGCCGGCATTGAGTCACAATTTGGCATGTATTTGCAGATTTAAATTATGGCATCATTATGATTGGCATTGCAAACTCAGATATCGGCCGGCGTCACAATGATCATTGGAGATTTCGCATATAAAGACAGCGAAGCTTATGCGGAAGCATTCTGACTTGGTAGTCTGAGCGTTGGTGTAATCGGAAATCATATGAATTTGAAAATGATATGTCGGATTCGTATCGAAAGAGATTGTAGTACCGAAAAAGATTGCGCCTTATCGTACAGTCGCAGTTAACGCTGCTAACTTGAAGGAGGTAAGATTCAGAAGGAGAAAGACCAGAAGGGGAAAGACGAAATCATTATAGAGTGGCAGGAGATCGTGTACGCATTCGCAGCAGAGAAAAACAAGTAGACTATCAAAGAAGGAAAAGAAAAGAGATCTAAGGACCACCAGTTGCAGTAGAGAAGATTCAAGAAATCACACAAGAATCGGAAAAAATAGAAATTCGCCGAGACTGCAAAAAAAAAGAGAAGACAACAACAACAATCCAAAAAAACCTAAGAGATGGCAATATCAGAGCGAATCACAGGGCGATTCTGGCAATTTGTCGACATAATTACAGGACCAATCTCTTCTCTCACTGCTTACGGCAGTGACAGCAGACTGGAAGACTTAGTGAAGTCCCTCCAAAAACAAGTTTCCGACAATCAAACGCCAAGTCTCTTCCATGCACTTACTCTCATCGCCGAGTTCGCTGAAGAAGAAAAGATCGATCGCGAGATGCTTGTGGCCTCTTCACAAGAGATTTTGGGCATGAGTGTCACTGTCGCTACGGCTGAGACTGATACACCCCCAGAATCCCCAGAATTGCCAACAGAATTGCCAACAGTAAATCGTAACGATTTTTTTGCCATCTTGCAAGGTGGAAATTATTCCATCTTGAAGGTGGAGATGGATCAAGGAAATAACTCTTGGAAGAAGTCTAAAAGTTTCTCTGTCTTTATCGGGAAGAACAAATCAATGCTTTCTGCAAACTGGTCGCGCAGGAATTCGCACGATCTGAGTGAATCAGAATCTAACAAACGGATCACTAGCTACACGCTTACGATCGAGGTAAACTTTTCTTTCGACCGTGACGAAAAATTTGGGGGAGAAAGGTCAGGAGAAATCAAAATGATGAACTACATCGCAAGGTGGAGTCCAGTGGTGGAGAATCTGAACACACATGATGATTATCACGATGATACCATTGACACCAGTGATCCTCCTCAAAATCAGGTTATCGCTCAAAGTCCGATTATCGCCCAGAACCCAGTCACTATTTTTGATTACTTCTACAATGATGAGTCGAACGCTTTTCGATTCGCCGCCAACATGGACACCATACAAGACGTATTAAATCAAGCAGAATACACAAAGACGCTCTGCTCGCGTTTTGCGGAACTCACGAGAATACCCAGAGTCACGCAATCTGGTAATTCTACAGACTCTGTAACAGAAGACTCAGATGCAGAAGAAAACAAGAAAGCAGAAAATCAGAAAGCTGCACGGGAAAGCTTCAGACTTTTGATTCAGAGGTTCATAAAGGTTGAGGAATTCGAAAAGTACAACAACTTTAAGGAGCATTTGACTTTTTTGAAAGATTTCTGGGAAAATGGGATAGACGATACGGATTATATCGTTAAAACTCAGAGTCTCAGTGGAAGTCTACGCAGATTCGAAATGGGGAGTGGTAGAAATTTATTCGAAACGAAACAGACTGGTGGACTCTTCGAAAGCGACACAAGTCTATTCAATTTCGAGGGGATTAGCACAAGAGACACAGAGAAAGGAAACTTACGCTCTGGAACTCCAAAATATTGCGAAGTAATTCTCACCAATCCCAATCGGGCACGTTTCGACTCACCAGGACCAATGACAAGAAGGTTTTCGGCGCCAGTTACAGGAAGATCTTCGACAGTCGAAGCTCCTGACTCTGAGTCTTTAGCACCAGAAAGATCTACGGCACCAGCAAGATCTGCGGCACCAGCCAGGTCTGCGGCACCAGCAAAAGACTCTCCGGCATCGGTAAGATCTCCGGCATCGGTAAGATCTTCGACATCTGCACTATCTGGTAATCGTTCTAATAGTAGGAGTCCTTGTGCTATCAGTAAGACTCCCCCCGCCATCCATATCAGGTTTGTTGCAAATTCTGCCATAAATTCTGCCATTATGATTGGAGGAGATCCTTCTGCCACTGCAGATTCTGACAACAGGCCAAATTTGCAAACGATTCTGGCCGATACTGAAAATACGAAATTGAGTATGATTGAATTCACATCGAAAGGGTTCAGAAACACTGGACAAATGCTCGGTATTGTCAATGAGACGGGTTTTCGCAAACCAATACCTTTGCATTTTCTTCAAGCCGTGCCGGAATTGATAGCATGGGACTCGGAAAATTCCAAAAATAGTTCCAAGAAGGAGTCCAAGATAATGAGGGAGTGGGGTAGGATTCAGAATCAGGGTAAGGACAAGAAATGTGGTGAAAAGAAATTGAATTGCGGTGAAGTAGCGGAAAAGAAATGTGATGGTGAAATAGCAGAACAAAAGAAATGTGGTGGTGAAATAGCAGAACAAAAGAAATGTGGTGGTGAAATAGCAGAGCATAAGCCTAATAGCAGAATTGCGGATGGTGGCCACCAACTTCTCTTTTCCGCAATGAATAGCATGATTCTGAATCAACAGGCGAATAAGGATATTGATCAACAGGCGAAAAATGGAATTGATCATGAACAGGCGAATAATGGAATTGATCATGAGCAGGCGGGCGGAATTAATCATGAACAGGCTGGTGGAATAATTGATCATGAGCACGCTAGTAAAAAAGAGCTGCGTCAACTTCAAGTACAGAACGCCCTTTGTGCAGTTGGTATTATGGGGATTTGTTTTTCGCCGTTTTTTCTTAAAAAAGTTCTAGTTCCTTTTTTGAAACCAACCCTTGTGAAATTAGCAAAACTGAGGTCTTTGAAGTGATCAATGAGTAAATTTTTGGAGGCTGCGTAATGAAATTTTGGAGGCTGGTGATCATTGAGTTTTTTGGAGGCTGCGTACTGAAATTTGGGAGGCTGGTGATCAATGAGTAATACTAATTTGGAGGCTGTGTACTGAAATTTCGGAGGCTGGTTGTGATCAATGAGTAATTTGGAGGCTGCGTACTGAAATTTTGGAGGCTGGTGATCAATGAGTAATACTAATTTGGAGGCTGCGTACTGAAATTTTGGAGGCTGGTGATCAAGGAGTTTTTTTGGAGGCGGATGATGAATGAGTGATACAACAATTTCTGCCATTGAAAATCGAACTGAAGAAAAAGCCGCCTAAAAGAAAACAGAAAAACAAAAGTCCCGAAGAAAAAAGCAAAGCCGTTTCAATTGACAAAAAGAAAGCCGTCTTCTCAAATCGAACAGGCTCAGCAGAAAAAAACGTCTCAAAAGTTGACATTTTATGAATCTAGACCATTCTCGAGTATCGCTTTTGTTATTTTGTTTTATGGATATTTATCGGAAAGTTTTTTCTTATTTTGTTTTTGCATGAGTATTTCCCTTATTTTGTTAATTTTGTGTATCATCCATGTAGTAACGTAAAGTAATGTAACACATGTGTACAACGTATAATACTGTTTAATATTTTGTTGTTTTTTTTAACTTTATGTCAATGTCGAAAACACGAAAGTAAAAGCTACGCATGTACGCCTAAACGCATAGTACTTAATGATAGCAGCAATCATTGCACTGGTCGAGACATACAGCAGATCAAAAAAGAGTGAAGACGCCAGATTCGAGTGTTTGTGTCGATATCCAGTTCCCCAGAGGCCAGAGATATTAAGACCAGTGCCCGAGGGGCCAGAAACAAGAACTCAAACTCTTGATTTATTATTAAGCATGAACTACGATGTTAAGCATGAGCTACGAAGTTAAGTATGATTCGTAGTTCATGTTTTAAAAACAGTTTTGGGGTTAAGCATGAATTATGAGTGCAACAGTTTTGGGATTAAAAAGCAAGCGTGATCTACGAAGTTCGAATGCAACAGTTTTGGGATTAAAAACTTCTCACAGCGCGCGTTTTTTAAAACAACGTTCTCTGTGAGAAGTTTATTATAATTTTTCTGGAACATATAAAGTCATAAACATTGATATCTCTTGAGAAGAAACGAGTTCCGCTATCATATTTTTGATCATTGAAGAAAGTAGTTGCTGACGATTGTGGCTCTTCGCCCCATCTGCGGGACTGAGTCACGAACGCTATGAAAGTCTCCGGCTCCAGGTAGTTACCTGGAGTCCATAATTCCCGTTTCCTACGTATCAAAAGTACCAAGCGCAATAACAGAAGCAAGAGCAACCGTAGTAGTAGCATTGAACCTCATCAGCAGTTTTTAAATTTTGGCTCCGTTTTGAGTCTTTGAGACATCAGCAGTTTTTTGGCTCCGTTTTGAGTCTTTGAGATATGATTCTGCAGTTTTTTGGCTCCGTATCATAAAGTGATGTCTGTTACAAAAAAAAAATAACGTCAGTGACAGTTGACTAGTAGATGTTATGTCGGTAGTAGATGTTATGTCGGTAGTAGATGTTTGAAGATTGAAACGTCTGTCTTGAGTTGAAGGGTAGACTCAGAACTATTGGTAATGATTTTTTTTGAGCGGAGCATGGTAGTCTCACAAGTGACGTCATTCGATTGTGTGGGCCCGGTATTTCCTAGAGCCGCTTTTGCAAATCTCGCTAAAGTTACAGTAATTCTATCTATTGGTAAAGTGCATTGGTAAAATCACTAGTGATGTTCGGCGTACGGTTTTGAAAGCTTTTGAATTCCAAGCAAAGTTTTTCGCAAAGTTTTTCGCAAAAGATTATCATAAGAAGCGGTTCCAAATCATCTGGTCAACAGTAAGTTTAACAGTTCCTAGGGAATCGACATTGTATCGGGATTCGAGATTGTCATAATCGGGATTCGGTGTTCGTTTCTGTACAGTTTCGCAGTTGGGCACCATTCGGCCGGCATGCCGCATTCAATTATTGGCGTTCAATTGGCGTTCGATTGGCATACAAAAATGCAGATTGTATATCATTGCCAGTGCAAAACTGTCATAATCATATGATGATCCGATCATTGATCGTCGGAGATTCCGCACATAAGCCTAAGGACAGCGAAAATTTAATTGCACGAAAGGTCCGAAGGATTCTGATCAGAAATCATGACTTCATAGTCTGTCAGACTGTCTGAGCGTTCACATCATAATCGGAAATGCATTTGAAAATGAATTTTGTTCAAATCAGGTGAAATGTCAATCTCTGCGGAAATTTGAAAACAGTGTCTCGCCGGCTAAGAGCTGCAGTAGGACGCCGTCCTGGACGGTCATGATAGATTGGAATATTATCGAAAAAGATTGTAGTATCGCAAAAGATTGCGCCTTATCGTACAGTCACGGCTAACGTTGCTAGCCTAAGAAGGAGCCAAGAAGGAGAAAGACGACATCATTACAGTCGCAGAAGATCCTATGCGCAATCGTGGCAAGGAAAAAAAAGTAGACTTTCAAAGAAGGAGAAGCCAAGGACCGGCTTCAGTACGAGAAGAACTCGTATCCGAGGACGAAAAAAACACAAAAGGCAATATCAGAACAAATCGCAAGCCGACTCTGGCAATTAGTTGACACAATCAGACTCAGCAGGTCTGCTTTCTCTCAGGCTGGCGATTCAAGTTCCAATAGTGATTCAAGTTCTACTAGCGAAATGACAGGTTACGGCACGACTGGTGGTGACAGCAGTGTGGAAGACTTAGTGAGGTCTCTCCAAAAACAAGTTTCAGATAATCAGACGTCAAGTCTTTTTCATGCACTTACTCTCGTCGCCGAGTTTGCTGAAGATGAAAAGATCGGACGTGAGATGTTTGTGGCATCGTCGCCGGATATTTTGGGCATGAGTACCACTGTCGCTTCTTCTTCTTCTGGTAAGACAGCTAAGACTGATAGTATGACGCCAGTCCCAGAATTGCCAACAGTGAATCGTAACGATTTTTTTGCTATTTTGCAAGGCGGGAATTATTCCGTCTTGAAAGTGCATATGGATCAGCAAAACAAGAAAAACTTTTCTGTTTTTATCAAAGAGAAGAAGTCACTTCTTTCTGGATATTATTCGCACAGGAATTCACAAACTCAGTCTAACAAACGCACCTATACGCTTGTGATCGGCGTCAAGTTTTTTATCGATGAGTTTAGAGGAGAAATCAAATTGATGACCTACACCGCGAGGTGGAGTTTAGTGAAGAATCCGAACACATATGACTATCACGGTGATACCGATAGTAATTCTCCCCCTCAGAAGTCCATTATCGCTCAGCAGCCAGTTGCTATCTTTGATTATTTCTATAGAGCAAACGTTTTCCGATTTGCCGCCAGCATGGACAGCATAAAAGACGTTCTAAAGCAACCAGAATATACGCAGACGCTCTGTTCGCGTTTTGAGGAGCTGACACAATCCTTATCAACAGATTCTGTAACAGAAGAAGAAAACAAGAAAGCTGCAAGGGAAAGTTTCAGACTGTTGCTGGAGAGGTTCATAAAGGTTGACGAGTTCGAGAAATACAACAACTTTGGGGAGCATCTGACTTTCTTGAAAGATTTCTGGAACAACGGTGACGATACAGACTATGTGGTGACAACGCACACTGGTGGATTCGAAACGGACACAGGTGGATTTGAAAGAGACACTAGTCCATTCGAATGGAATAGCAGAAGACACACAGAGAATCGCGAAACAAACTTACGCTCTGAATCCACCAGCTTCTCTGAATCAGATCCTCCAAAATATTGCACCGTTGTTCTCACCAAGCAAGCGCATTTGTTAACTGAACAAGAAGCAAGGTCTTCTATCTGGAGCGAGGAACAACGAGAAAGATCTTCGGCAAGATCAGCAAGATCTTCGGCAAGATCAGAAAGCTCTTACAAATTTAGACTCTCTAGCCCTTATGCTAATAATAGTCGTTTTGCTGATAATAGTTGTTCTGCTAATAATGATTGTAATGAGAGTCCTTCAATTCGTATCAGGTTTGTGGCAAATTCTGCCATTGATCATGATCCTTCGAAGCCAAGGCCAAATTTGCAGACGATTTTAGCAGATTCTGAGAAAACGAAACTCACTATGACAAAATTCTCGTCCATGGGTTTCAGGAACACAGGGACCTGTGTCGGCATCGTGAATGACATCGGTTTCCGCAAACCAATACCCTTGGACCATATCCAACAGATTCCACAATTGAGATGGGAGAAATCCAGGACTCACCTGAATCACTCTAAGGAAAAGGTCCAAGAACACGGCGACATGATGATGAAAGACTGCGCTTCGCCTTCGGCTGGACTCCAATTTCGTTTTTCCGCTTGCTTTGAAGAATTTGATCAACTAGCTGGCGAAACTGAAACTGATCACGAGCAGGCTACTAATAAGAAAAAACAGCTACGTCAACTTCGCCCAGAATCTGATCCACTTCAAGTTCAAGCTCGCCCTGATACTTTGTTCGAGAGAATCAACAAGAGTATCCTGAAAGTCGTGAAACGGGAACAGAATCGAGCGGTCGAACAATACGTGAGGAGAGAAGCGGGATATGCAATTGGTGGCGCCATCGGTGTCTTGGGAGTTTGTTTTTCGCCGTATTTTGTATGGCCTTTTTTGAAACGGGTTGTGTTGAAATCGAGAATGAAGTTTTTGAAGTGAGGGTGCGTAATTTTTTGAAGCTGACCTACACATTTACACAAACATAGCATGATCCCTAAAGTATGGGGCAGTAAGGCTGTAAGTCAATTCCTGAATCTATTGAATGTTGTCTGAGACTGAGTCCATTCCTCGTACGGTTTTTGCAAGCTTAGTCGAAGCCAGTCTATCGTCAGTCGTTCTCAGATTTATGACAGATAGAAAGAAAAAAGTGAAGGCGTCAAATTCATAGTCGAATGTTTGTGTCGATATATTATTAATATCCAGGGCCCCAGGGGCCAGAAATAAGAGCTCAGTTCAATTTTTTGATAATTTTTTGAAGAGGTGAATGTCAACATAATCCTGCGACACGCCCTCTGATAGGGAGTCATGATATCGAACTTGTGTCATTGTGAAAAAAAGAGAAAGCCTAAACGTAGCAGATCAGTTCAGTTTGATTATCGCAGAAAGTATCGTTACAAGAGTAGTAGATCCATTTTTCACAAAAGAGTCAGAGCATAATGAGAAGTTCTCACAAATGCAAACCGTATGGTCAAACTAATGACAAGCTCTGAGTTCCACAGGAATCGTAATCATGCCGCAGGAATCGACAGTGCGTTGTATCTTGGTGAGTGTATCGGGAAATTTCGGTGTTCGTTTTCGTAGTTAGTCCGGCAGTCCAAAGTGAAAAGCATTTTCATCCTCATGAACGTGTCTCGAAGTAACAGCGAAGGAAACAAGGTTCCGCGCAGCTTAGCATTCTTATCTCATAGAGGGGCCGCAAGTATGTCAATGAATCATGAAATCACTTGAATTCAATGAAATTTTCCTCAATATTTGTTCAAAACAGGAATCTGCTTGAGGAATTTCATTTCGTATTGCAGAAGAGCAATATTCAAGAACGATTTCACAAAATTTTCCATTCGGTGTCGCATCGGATTCGTAACGAAAAAAAAATCGGATTCTCAGAAGGACAAATCTGATTCTCAATATCTAAAAGGCGTCAGAAGAAAAAACGATATCGGTGGTGTATCGAGGCATCGAGCCGTTCTCGGCGAAGATACACGGATTGACAGCAGCAAAGTTACAGAACGGATTGACAGCAGCATAGTGAGTCACAGCAGCACAGGAGGGCGGGAAATTCCTGCCCTCCTCGTGTCATGTCAGGAGTTGAATTTCGGGGCAAGTGGGCATGGGACAGTCATTTTCGTTGTCGCAATGCGCTTTTGTCTTTCGGGCATGCGAATTTGCGCGCTGGGGATTTCTTTTGTCTTGCAGGCGCGCAATGTGATAGCTGCAAGGCTAGCGAAGATCATTGTGAGGGTCGGAGTTTTGCTTTTTTTGTTTGGGTACGCAAGTCTCATGAGTCGTGCGGATTCCGAATCTGATCGTCATCGTGACTATCGGCGCCAAGTCTGTTCTTTCGTTTTGACTTTTCTTTCCTTTCTTATTTTCTTTCGTTTCGATTCTATTGAGGTTGTTTCCGTTAGTATAATTGCCAGCAAGTAATAATTCCCAGCAACGAATCCGGATTCCGATTCTCATTCTGTTCTTGGAAGAAAAACGTCGAAAGAGGTCGGCGAGGTCTGAGGAAGACGAAAGAAGACATCTAAGGAAGAGGACGAAAGAACACATTCAAAGTCTCATTCGAGAACGAAAAAAGAGATCTCAGGAAGAGGACAAGAGAAGACACTTGAAGGACGAAAAAAGACATCTCAGAAAGAGGACGAAAGAAGACACTTGAAGGACAAAAAATAGATCTCAGGAAGACGACGAAAGAAGACACTTGAAGAAGACACCTCTCGAAAATGCCACTTTTCCCAGGTCTTCTACCTCGCCAGGAGCGCGAAGAGCTCGGATATTTTGCTAGCAAGCAAGAAGAGACAGCCGTTGGTAATGCAATTTCAGAGACAGAAAAACTTGGGAATGCTATTTCAAAAGCAGACCGCAATTGGGGTGAGAAAGAACGCGAGAAAGAGAAAAGAATCAGTGCGACGCAGGGCGTGTCTTCTCTCCCCCAACAACAACTCTTCGACACCGCCACCCTTCTCGAAGCGCTTCATCTAGCCTCGAACAATACGTCAGCTGTTCTCTTCCAGACACAGTTGGTCTAC
>Ga0099797_101208_pt1 | contig 14340 bp, 8 predicted proteins | sample Uncmet_Sort48C_1_FD_89871 | JGI IMG/M metagenome (GOLD analysis project Ga0099797, IMG submission 89871) | Marine eukaryotic communities from CALCOFI LINE 67, Pacific Ocean - C012_Sort48C_1 | ecosystem: Environmental > Aquatic > Marine > Oceanic | place: Pacific Ocean: Monterey Bay | collected... | reverse complement strand
ACGTAAAGGCGTCCATCCAGACGGGATGGAACCTAATGTCGCATTGGAAGTCCCCCAGCAGAATGTACGGGACCTGGGTGCCGTTGCGCACGATCGCGTCCTGCACAAGCTTGAAAAGTTTAGAGTTATCTTGGCTCTGCTCGGCATACAAGTTACCAACATAGGCACCTGTGTGGCCTCCAACAGCGTGCTGGAAGGGAGCGAAACTTTCGACCCACCTTTGTGTGTGAAAGAGAGCAGCAGCGACATCATCTGATTGGGAAGTGTTGACAAGGTTCTGCGGGAATTTTGCCAAATTCATCACCCCTCCAGATGCAGAAGTATTTGCTTGGTGAGCAACATAGCCAGTGCGAAAATCGTTTGCAGGTACGTGGCGAGTTTTTGGCGGACATGGTGCTCCAAAGTTCATCACCCACTGGCTGCTGTGTGCGGCTGCAAACTTTGCTTGCCCCGGCTGTGTGAGGTGTGTTTCTTGGATAGCCAAAATGTTGCAATGGTCACTTAGAAGTTGCTGGATGTTTTCAATTCTACCTGCAGCCTCTATGCCCGATACATTGGCACCACCGCAACCAAAAGCATTGATCCCACCCTTCATTGGAAAGATTCTGAGGCGAAGTACTGTGTCTCGGTGAATGTCCAGTCTTGCAAGCTGTGCATCGTCGTCCAGTATGCTGTGGTTGAGCATGACCCTCAATCCAATGTGGCTTGGTAGCCCAAACTTGTGTCGCTCTTGCTCAGCAAGCTGCTTGACGGTGTGAATGTTGTCGAAAGTGCCGGTGGGCCGTGTCTGGTGGCTGAAAGGCCCTGCCAAAAGACATTGCATAGTATGTAGTCGCTGCTTTTTTGCCGGTGGTTCAATGGCTGGCATTTGGAGAGGGAAGCGCTGAGGCTTGGCCAAATGGATGGCGCCACTGATGGCTTCTCTGGGATCTATGGGGATCTCACCATTGATAATGTTGAAACGAAAAGAACCTGTGGGACGGCGATCGCGTTGCCAAGCAATGCAGAGACCAGACGCAAGTGTTGATCTGGTATGCGCATAGCCGCGGGAGCTGCCATGGTGACGGCCTGAATGTACGGGTGAATGTGGCAAGGTGTGCCGTTGTTAACCATGCCCTTGGCAAAGCAGCCACCTTTCTGCTTCATGTGCGCAATGGACAAAGGTGGCCCACATCCACACTGGCAAGGCACTGCGTGAGAAACTTGTCTGTGCATAGGGCGGCCTAACGTCGAGTTTGGCGTGATCATTCTTGTAGAACCTCTATCAGGAAGCAGATCGGGGTCGCTGTAGAGGTTGATTTCTGCAAGACTCCAACGAAGCTGTTGTATATGGCTATCAGGCCACGAAGATTCCATGAAAGGCCGAAGGCCGATGTCTGCCAAATTGCTAGCGCCCGTCTGAACTTGCCAATAAGGTGGCAACATGTTGTGAACGTTGTGTTCGCGAAATTTCTGAGCGGTAGCGTGCTTGACAAAGTGAGCGGTCCATCGTTTCGAGAACATCGGTCTTATGTCCCTCAATTGTGTGATGTGAGTGAAGAGCTTGTACCCCATGAGGTCGAGTGCTTGCGTGAGGTCTTTGAGATTCTTGCCAGAATCGAAAATGGCAAACTCCGAAACGCACTCGAGGACACCAAAGTCGAGATTCAGCGCCCAAATTGCCCGAACCATGGCATGGGTGATGTCTCGCCGATCATGATGTCCTTGCTGCAGTCCAGAGGCTGAGTATGGCTGGCAACTGAAGCCGAGCGTCATGCCCTGAGCATTGCGCCTGCCAAGCTGTGCAATGATGCTCCAATCGTTAAGATCACCCGTAGTGGCAGTGGTGCTATCATGGATTTTGTTGTAGATCATGGTCATGTTGGCATTCGAGTCGATGGCATCCACCACCTTGTAGCCCGCAAGCCGCGCAGCTACAGAGAAGAGGCCCAAGCCGCAACCAATGTCGAGAATGCCCTGCTTGGGGCGCTCCACAAGATTCTGCATAATGATATTGGAGACACCCGGCACGAAAGTGAAGACCCAATTTCCATCGGCATCCTTATGTTGTTGGACATGATGAAGAAGTGCTTCGTCTCCTGTTTGAAGATCGGCACCAAGAATTCCCCCATCCTGGTGCGTAAAAATGCATGCGCGGCCGTGAGCAGTAACGCTCCATGTGGAACCGATAGAGAGGTCCGGGCCAATTGTCATTTCTATAAACTGTATGTAGACGTTGATAAGGTCGTTAGTGGCGGCCTTGAAGATAGCTTGTATGTTGACAGACTGCTGCAGGTTGCACACGAGTTCTGTCAGTGGCATAGTGGCAACCATAGGCTGCTGCATAGGTGCGGTGTCACCTGGGCCTGCGTGAACACCTCCGAAAAGACAAAGGTGAATGATGGCCAGGAACTTGTAGAAGAAGTGGTTGGCAGTGCTACGTCTATAACCAGCACCGATACTGCCAGACGGTGCCGGTGCAACCTAGTGCTCCTCGACCATTGCCCCGGCGGAGGCGGCTGCGGCATTTGCCCCGGTTGGGCTGGCGAAGTGGGTGCGTTGCTCCTTTCGCTGTGCGTCCGTCTGCTCAAGGTCAATGAAGAGAGGTGCTTGTGCTGGTAGTTGTGGTGGTGGTAGTTGTTGTGGTGGTAGTTGTTGTGGAGGTTGTAGTTGTGCAGGTTGAGTGCCGGTCAACTGCAATTTCTCTGCAATGCCCTGCAAGAGATTCTCCATGTTGCCCAATGAGAAAGCCATATGGGTCTGCTGTGTCTGGGATTGACCAAATTGTACATTGAGATGTTCAACCTTGTCGTTGACTGTGTTGACGCCCCCTTTGAGCTCGTCGATCTGTGCTTGCATAGCCGCAAACCTGGGGTCGTTTCCACTGTTGGCTGCAAAGGTGGCCCGAGGTTGTTGTACTGGTCCTTGTGTTGGCGGTTGTGCTGGTGTTGTGCGCACAGCAGTCGTACCCGGAGTTTGTAGTGGTTTGATTGCCGTGGCCCATTGTTGTGCTGCACTGGAGCTGCTCTGCGAACCCTGTGGTGCCTGATAGGTAACAAAAGGCTTGGCATTGGCTTTCGGTGCTCTCTGTTTGACAGACGCAAGATCCCCGAACATGTCTTCATCGCCCATGTCGCTGAGGTCTTCCACACTGATGTCTTTGGCTTCGAGCCTGGCTTCGGCCTTGTAGATGGGAGTCTTGAGCATGACTTTTTCGAGCGAAGGCTGTTTGGCTTTGGCACCAAGCTGCTCAATCTGCATAACCTCATCGCCAACATCAATGTTGAAGGATGGAGGATCATTCAGCGCCTTCACAATCGCAAAGCATTTTCTGCGTTTTGCGTCGTACTGCACGTGCTGTACTTCGCATTCAAGCCAAGTGAATTCGGCATTAGCTAAAATACTGCGGATCTGCATTTTGGTACCAATGGCTGGTGGGATGTTAGAGATGCGGAATTTGTTCGCTGCGTGATTCAAAGTGGAGCCAGTGACCAGACGCCGAATTTCGTCAGCCTCTGCACTACCTATAGGAATCCTCACCCCAACGTTGCCTCTGCGCATGTCGCAAATGCAACCCATGTGTGTGTTGTACTTGGCAAGTATTTCCATGATGTCCGGCAGCTTGAGGTTGGTGTCGCTGGCCCACATCAGCTCGAAGCGATCGGAATCGACCTTGTGCGAGTCGCCATTGGTGCCATATGCATGTTGGAAGGTGATTCCTTGCTTGCCCGAGTGCGGATAGAGAATCGTGTCGATGGTGTGCTTGTCCACTGCAAACGTGCAGCAGAGTGTGCGTTGCCCCTTGTCGTTTTCGTGCCTGACCAGCTTCTGAATCGGACTCTGCAGCTCGATGTCATGCACCAAGGTGCGAAGGAGGCTCCCGAACTGCTCGGCGAGGCTGGCATTGAGCTTCCCAAGAGCATCCTGCTTGTCGTGTGACCTGCGGGTCGTGACTTTACTTTGTACGGCGGCCTTGGGGGCCCTGAGAATGTCCTTGTTGGCAAATTGGATCTCGAAAAGTTTAGAGAAGTGTTCGTTAGAGTGTGCGCTGAAAATTTTCATCTGCACGAAGGAGCACTTGGCTTCGATGGTCTGCATGTCAATTTTGCTAACCTTCGTCTTGCAAACAACTGTGCTGTCGCTACCAAGCTGAACCAGAGTGCAAAGGCGGAAGACCTTGGTGGGTTTTTCCTCTCCTGGTGCGGTCCAAAGAAGAGGAAGCATGAGTTGTTCTGCGCCGATACATTCGTACTCGCCGAGGACAACGACGGCTTGTTGAGAGGCCAAGGTGCCTCGCTTAAGCCATGTCGGTAGTGCTTGTGGTGTTGACAAGGAGATCGAGCAATCATCTCCGGGATGCTCCGTGACGGCAACGTCCCAGTCGCTCGGATCCAGCTCTGCAGCTGCTTCCTTGTTAGCTTCTTTCTGAGGTGTAGAGGATCTGTTGGCAAAATCTTTCGTCCAAGCGATCTTGTGTTGGCGGAGCTTGCCCATCATCATTTTGGCAATGGCCTGTTCATTGTCCAAGTTGATGTTGCGCACAAAACCCGGCTCCGTCGACATGAGGGTGTCGTAGGCGGCAGTAGCCCTGTCTGCCTTGCTGTGTGTCTCTAAGGCCCTGATGATAGTGGCCTTGCGTTCCTGTGGTGTAGCTGATTTGCCTTGCGAGTTTGCTACTGCACGGACTGCACTTGTCGCGCGGTTTGACTTCGTCATAGTCGTAGTGTGTGGGAATCCTTTCGCGGCTATCTAGCCGGCACTCAAGCCAAGCGACAAATGTCGCAGAGGGCAGGATTCTGCTCAAAAAAGCTTAGCAAGCAGCTTGAGCCTTGAGCAATCAACTTATAAAACAACCGCCGTTCGGTGCCCCGGGCCGCCAAGGGGCTGCCGAGGGGCGGCCGCTGTGCAGAGGGGCGGCCGAAGGGCGGCCGCGGGGCGGCCATGGGGAGGCCGCGGGGTGGCCGAGCGGCGGCCGTGGGGCGGCTATGCTATAAATATATATATATATATATATATATGGCCGTTTCTCGTTTGTTCTTTAACCCAACACCGTTACATAAATGCTACGTAAACGGGTCCCATGGGCCCATGGGCCCATGGGGCCCTTTGGGCCCATGGGCCCCCGTTTACATAACGGTCCTGGTATAAGTCCCCTACAGCGAGACAAACGAGAAACCCCCATATACATCTTTGTTCATTTTTTATATAAAAAACCGTAATTCGGTACTCGCGGTCTTCCAAGTCTGCCTCTGTAACGGTCACCATGCCCTGTGGCTCTGCAGAAGATCCAACACGCACACGAAAGGTCTTCGGAGAGTAGGAGTCAAACTTTCGGCATAACAACACAAGCCTTACAGTCTGTGAAACAAGTAAGAAACTTTTACCCAGGATTGCTCGGATAAGCAAAATCAAGTTGAAACTTGTTTATCCTGATTGTTGGCCAAATCCTTGTCCGGGACGTCTCCCATCGGATTCGGGTCGCGGAGACGTGGAGTTTGCCGGTGTTTTTGCGCCCGTACCGTCCGTGGCGGTCAGCTTCATGTCCGAAGGCATATGTTGAAACCCTGCCGGACAAAAAAAAAATAAAGTATGCCCGAGCGGTGGTGAAAATAAGAAATTGAGGTCGGGATAATACATGTCTTATGTTTTCGAGCTTCTGGATCCCCAAATGGATTTCTTACAGGTCTCGCATCAAATTGGGACTATCCGGGCTCCGTCTGGGACTATGAGGGGCTCCGTTTTCCAACTAGGCAGACTCCCAATATGTATTTTTCATTTGACTCTCTTCGCAAATAGTACCCTTGTCACAAACCGCGGTGAGTACTGAAGCAGAGCTTCATTGCTGGAGGAGTGACTAATCGGATCCTGATTCTGATGCTGATTCTGATGCTACCCTAGGGCGCTTGGCCTGGAGTTGTTGTGACTCAGCCTCCGAGCTGGAAGAGTCTGTATCGGAGGAGGGGTCCTCGATTTGAGGCTTATAGGTTTTATCTGTTAGGTCTATTTGAGCTTGAACATTCTGTATTATAACTTGGTCATCAAGCATCAATTTCTGATACGGCCACCCCGGAAACCCTTAGGAGGAAAACCTTTACTATACGGTTTTATGTTATACTTGAGTGCTTGGGTGGGAGTGGCGCATGCCGCACTCAAGTTCCCTAGTTTATTTCTGGCCGTGGTTCCACATGTGGAGCAAATGTAAATTCCTCAATATATTCTGGTAGTATGGGAGTGATGTATATTCTGTTTGCCAATGGCAATTGTATTGGTTCTGTGTAGAGGCAGGCATGATGATTTTAGGATTTTCGTTATGTGTTCCGCCTGTATTGATATGTTGGTATTGCATGCTGCACAGTGTATTCTGTTGCCTGCTAGTATGCATGTGTGATGTGATTCCATTGCTGTTTTTTCGTAATATTTCTTTGCATGTTGGTTTATATATATATTATGTATGATGTGCTAATTATGTTCTCTTTGTGGTGATAGCTAAGTAACCGCTATGAGCCTTCTGTGTATGAGTCTGAGCTTCTTAGTTTTGTTTATCATGTCTGCTGATATTAGTAGTGGGCCCCTATGTAGGTCGGCTGCTTGTGATGCTAATTCATCTGCTGTGTGATTGCCTTTAACATGCCATCCTTGCATCCACTCAGTTTTTTTTTCTTTTCTGGGTCTGTGTCTGTATGGCAAGGCATCCAATATCATTTAAGGTCTGTGTTTTCTTTTCTACTTCTCCAAACAGTTCGTTTCATAGGTAAGCATTATTCGCAAGTCTAGCTCTGTGAAGAATTTGTTTCTACCATTGTGTTCTATGTTTTGTACTAATATGAGGACTGCTGTTATCTCTGATCTAGATACTGCTTGTACTAATCCTTGGAGACGTGTGCTCATTTTGTATTGGGGTGTAAGTGTGGGGTTGTTGTGAACATGAGTGACACCTACTCCACAACTTCTGATGTTTTCTGAGCTTGTACGTATACCTCCGGATCCATCTCGGAAATATAATCCAGAGTCTGGTAGGCCGGGGCTCGTGTTCGTTATGTTTATGGGGTATTCTTCAAGAGGCTCGTTAAAAGCTGGTATCTCTAATTCTCCTTTGCATAGTATGCCTTCGTTGAAGAATGCTACTTTGTCGTCGGACAGGTCTGCAATGAGGTGTTGTGACTTAATCATGTCTTCTTCTGATGCTGCTAGGTGTGGGCATGTCCAGAAGGTATACTATTTATCTACATTCTTTTTTTTACACAGTGGGCGTAGGCTTTGTTCTCGCAAAGTTGTGGCTATTCTATCTATAGGCCACATTGCTCCTGCTTGTACTGTTTCTAAGATTGCTAGACCTGACCATATTGCAGAAACCGAACAACACTCAAAGTCTCGCCTTCCAACCTACACTGGCTACACTTTGAATATTCTTGCAGCAACCTACCTTACCGGCCCGGCGGACTGCGCGAAGCGCTTTCAATAAATAGTTGCCAAAACAAGTCGTACCTTGTTTCTGGTAACTATTATAGTTGCTATTCTGAGTGGGGTAGGGGATAGGTTGGCGCTTGCTTCCCATATTTCTTTTTGTTTTATTTGTGTTGCATCTATACCACGCTGCCGTTTGGAGGCTTCGTATTTTTTTGTTTTTTAAGGGTGCAATTCCTGATGGCAGCTCAAGCTCTCGGAGAGTGGTCCCCCACCCCAGTAGCCCATGGGCAAATTTCCAAAACTGCCACGATTCGGGGTCGAGAATCGACCATTTGAGCTGAAACTTGGTTTAGTTCGAGGCATATCAGCTCAAATAACCATTTAAACAAATTAAACCATTAAAACAATGTAAAAAACATTAAAACTTATAGGAAACATATAAAACCTTAAAAAAACAGAAAAAACAAAAAAACGAAACGGCAGACCGGTATCCATGGGTCCCATGGGCCCAATGGGCCCCTTGGGTCCCATGGGCCCCATGGGGCCCATCGGCCCCAATGACCCCCATGAAATAGGTAGGCACTTGAAGTAGATTGGGTTTGGCCGATTATTTTTATCTACTTTTAAAGAAGGATCTGTACATGTTGTTTATTTGCTACCGCTTCACCCCCATGACTGCCATGAGTTGATGTGGGTGGTTGTTATGTGTCTTATATTTGGTATGTGCCCAAAATGGACTATTGAATTTTATGTCACGTGTTTAGGCGAAATATGTTGCCTGACATTTTTTAACACAAAAACATATTTTAGTTTTGCAAAATATGTTGCCGACCAAGTACTTCAAAGCATGTTTTGTTAGATAAAATGTTTTGTCTACCAAGGTTATTTTTTGATTTGAAGTATCTGATACTTGTTAGACATAACAATTCGCCTAACATTTTTATTTTCGGTTGGTAAAATATTTTGTCAAACAAAACTATGTTTTGCTTTGATGAGTTGATGTGGGTGTAGCAGGGTTGTTATGCGTCTCATATTTGGTATGTGTCCAAAAATAGATTATTTTATTTTATGTCACGTGCTTCATTTAGTGTTATCAGGTGGTATCTCTCATGGCAATGTCCGATTAAAACGGGTTGGACGTACAGATGGAAGAACAAAAAAAAAAAAAATATATATATATATATATTACATATACATTTATATACATATATATATACATATATATACATATATATATATATATATTAGAATATGGGGCCAATGGGACCCATAGGCCCCATGGGTCCCATGGAACCCATTGGCCCCATATTCTGCCATGAGTTGATGTGGGTGTAGCAGGGTTGTTATGTGTCTCATATTTGGTATGTGTCCACAAAGCATGTGTCACGTGTTTCATCTGGCAATGTCTGATTAAAACGGGTTGGACGTAAAAAAATTAAAAATACCAAAAACTCATTTCCCAGACCCCTAAACCCTAAACCCTGTTTTCCGGTCCCGGGGTCCGTCCCCAGGCCCCGGGAATGTCATTTTCCGCTTATTTGGACCGATACGGATCGATTTGGATCAAGTTTCAACCCAATCCGTCGGTTCCGGACCCGAAACGTACCAAACTTATATATATATATATATATACATTTATATATATATATATATTGTGCTATCCTCTTCATGATCCACCTTAGTGTGCTGTGTGTACATGAAAACTAATGCGAAACATCTCAAAAAGGGCCCCTTTCAATAAATATTACTACGTAGTCCGGCCAGGCACTTTTTCAGTTTTCAAGTGCAATCACACAAGTGGCTAGTCGAGAAAACCACATGAGAAAAACCCATTGTGCTCCGTGCTCGAAATGGCCAATGGGTCCGGCCACCAGCGGACACTCCGCCAGAAGCCCTGGCCCAACTTCGGCAACGCCACGGCTTGCAAGCAAACCCAAACCCTCATTTAAGCTTTCGCACAGAGGGCCGGGCCGCAAACAACGCCTAGGGCCTTATGACCAGGGCTCCCAGCCAGCCGGCAAGCTCTACGCCTGGGCTTTGAGGGCCCCCCTCCCATTGTGGGATGGCGGACATGCGGCTGAGGTCCAGAGCAGGTATGTGGTTATGTGCCATAAACGCTATGAGGGATTAAATATTGAGACCTTAAATGTTCGAGGTGGGGGGGCTGGGAGAACGCAACTACGCACACAACGGATGTGACATTCGTAACGCACAATAAATGCGCAAGCACAAAATAATTGTGCTATCCTCTTCATGATCCACCTTAGTGTGCTGTGTGTACATGAAAACTAATGCGAAACATCTCAAAAAGACCCCTTTCAATAAATATTACTACGTAGTCCGGCCAGGCACTTTTTCAGTTTTCAAGTGCAATCACACAAGTGGCTAGTCGAGAAAACCACATGAGAAAAACCCATTGTGCTCCGTGCTCGAAATGGCCAATGGGTCCGGCCACCAGCGGACACTCCGCCAGAAGCCCTGGCCCAACTTCGGCAACGCCACGGCTTGCAAGCAAACCCAAACCCTCATTTAAGCTTTCGCACAGAGGGCCGGGCCGCAAACAACGCCTAGGGCCTTATGACCAGGGCTCCCAGCCAGCCGGCAAGCTCTACGCCTGGGCTTTGAGGGCCCCCCTCCCATTGTGGGATGGCGGACATGCGGCTGAGGTCCAGAGCAGGTATGTGGTTTCCAGATTAACCGTGCGGGCCCACACCCAAAACAGGGCAACACCAGACGCCGCCGAGGCAGCGCGTGGTGAGGGCCCCCAGACGCCGCCGAGGCAGCGCGTGGGAGCCCCCCCAGTGGGCCCTGGAGATCCACAAATGGTGCAAAAACACCCCAAAAAGAAGTCCGGATAAAACAGGACCATGTGGCCTCCAAATTGCACTTTACCTGGCCGCTGCTGCTTTGAATTGGCTAGAAAGGAAGCTTGCGGCCGCTTCTACTCTTTTAGTGTCGGCTTTGGACAGTAAAAGATCATGCAACTCCAGCAGAGCAGTGTTCACATATATGCGCGCAGTTCGCTGGTCACGCCAACGCCCGGCCTCCATAACAGCATCCATCGAGCCTGTGACCCGGAAGAAGTGTGTTGCACCACCTCGTCGCAGACTATAAGGCCGGACGCGTTCGTCGAGGCGCAATTCACCGCATGCCGCCTTGAAGAGACGCCGAAACTGCAAGGAGCTCCGCCGCAGAAGTTTATCTCCCGGCAGGAGCCCTTGAACCAGGTGCTTCAGCACTGGTACTGTGAACCTGCACTGCAAGCTAACACCTTCAACTCCTCCTGACCGACGGGTCCCTTTTGTAAAGGGGAGTTGAAGGTGGGCTGAGTCAAGACTGGCACCAAAGACAATGTCTTTGACTCTCAGACCTAAGATTTCCTCTGTTCTAAGAAAACAGAGGAACCCCACAGTAATTAGCACGGCCACGTCACTGAAGTTCCATCCCCAACACACTGCCGCCAACGCTTGCGCCATTGCCAAAGTCAACGGGGGTGCTCGTACTGGAAGTTCTTGTTTGCCCCATGCGCTCCATAACCGCCATGAGCCTGTAAGGTGCCCGCGGAGTGGCGGCATTCCCAAGCTCAACCCTGACAGCAGGTTGCCACACATGCCTCGGCTTTCGCCTTCTTGCCACAGTGTTTCCACTGCTTCGCAGACCAGCTGATCAATCTGCCAGGGCTCTCTTGGCATGGTGAATTGGTGAGCAACCATCCACCTAAAGAACCAGACCACTGCAAAAGTGTAACGAATCTGAGTAGCACTGGACACTTGCTTCTCAGCCAATGGTCCCACCTTTGCCCGATGGCGTGCCAAAGTCCGTTTAGAACCTTGAACACGCCGCATGGTTCTTTCGTGCCCTACTTCCGGCCGCGCCCCCGACGCGAGGCGCTTTTGGCAGAAGTAAACGAACGCTTCAATTGACTCTTCTTCACCACCCGACTAGGGGCATCAGCTGGGTTCTCATGGCTCCGCACATAGATCAACGAAGGGTGCAGGTGTCCCGCGAGGAGCAGTGCGTTCCCCCTAAGCACGATGTGTCTCAGGCGGTGAGAACTGCTGCGTCCCTTCACCATGGCTCCCATGGTCACTAGCGAATCCACGGCATGCAAGAATCGGCAACCTACACCATTGACGCTCCGAAGTCTCCACCGCAACGCCAAGACATACGCACGCGCCTCCAACTGATTGATGTGCTCTCCTTCGCGCTGCCACGTATTGGCAATAACTGTCTTCCATTTCCACATCTTGCTGTCAATGCCTTGCGTGACCGCCGATCCCCGAAGGGTGCCCAGACTCCATTGCCGCAGCTCGCCGCCCCGATGCGTGGAGAAATGCATCAGATGCCGGAGCAGCCTGTCTTCCTGGTCCTCAGGTTCTCCAGATGCCGCCGCGGCAGCACGTGAAGACCCCTCGGCCAGGCCCCCTGACGCCGCCGGGGCAGCGCGGGAGGGCCGGAAGCCAGGCGCAGGCTCCCCAGCCGCCCTACCCCTCAAGGACGCCGCCGAGGCAGCGCGCTCAAGGGGAGGGCGGCCAGGCGTCCCGCCTGTAGCAAGCGAGAAAGAGCAACCGGGGTCCGCTAGTTCCCTGGCGGTGGGCGTTCGGGAGATCAGGCCCCATTTTACCAAGGTTAGCGACATCACCCAAGCCATGACCGGTGCACAGAAGGTGTTTCCCATTAGACTGCACCGGGCCAACTCATGGCCTTTGGGGTCACGCCGGCGTTGCTCGCTGGTCCAACACACATAGGTAGTTCCTCTCTTGTAGCCCATCAGCACTTCACGCATGTCAGCTGTCAAAGGCTGCAAGGTGCCACGCCGATCCCGTACCATAAAACAATCTTTGTATTGGTAAGGGGGGTAGGCAAAGCTATGCTGAGCATACCGCTCCTTCTCATGCGCCTTCAGGGTGTCCCGCCCGGCCGGCATGAAAGGAGGCTTGGCTTTGCGAACGCCGCGCACAAAAGTTGGAAACAGAGGTTCTGGACACTGGAGCTTCCAGCCAGGGGGCAACCACTTGCTCACACCCATACGCGGCGCCTTGAGTCGGACCTCCGTCCACCGTGGCTTGGCTTCGGTCTCCACGTCTGGCTGACGCGCTACGTGAGCAGAAGTCCAATACAGCCGCGGCCGACGGATGCAGGAGAAATGCTTGGGGTAAATCCGCAACGGTTTGCAACCAGCAATCTTGTCCATCTCCTTCTGGTCCGCCTCCGACATAGACGCCACATTCTCAGACACCTCAGCAATCTGGCAATCTCCAAAGGCCTCCTTTAGGGCTTTCCGCAGCCGGGGAATTTCGAAGAGCAGCCCACTCTTGGCACCACGCACACCCGAGCCATTGGCGTTCAATCCCGACACATTTTGACAGGGCGAACCATAGACGTGCAACAGAAAAGAGGCTTCCGGGCACTTCCTGGCCTGCTCTTGCAACTCCTTTACCCCCACCTGCTTAATGTCTCCCAGGTGGATGGCGTCAGGATAACTATGCGAAGAGACCCGGATGGCGTCCTCGGCAATTTCCAGCACCAGGTGAAGGGCTGGGGCAATGCCCAGCAATTCGAGGGCTCGCCGTCCACCCGAAATTCCCCCAAAGCTTTCCACCAGCACCAAGAAATCTCGTCCTGGGGCTCCCATCGTGCGATGCGTCCACCCTGCCAGGCTGCGGCCCGCCTCGGTAAGGCCTGTTGACGCACACACGCCGCCTCCTTCTTCCGAGGCGTCAGAACAGGTGACCACTCGGCTCAACGGCGCACGAAACTCGATGTACATGAGCGGCACCAGCATCAGACCCAGCAGAAGTTCCTCCATGACAGCGCTCCCACGTTGATACCAACTTTCCGAGCCCGCCACGACCTGGAACGCGGTATCAAACACTCCCATGAGAGGCCGTCGAAATTGGAAACCAAATAACGATTTCCCAATGAGGACGCTGAGCCATTTCCGGCGAGGGTGGGGCTGAGCCAGAATCCACCAGCTGAGGAAAATCAGATCAGTGATCTTTTCCCGGCCCGGGGTACAGCGCCCTCTAACGCCCTCAATGTGCCCCCCAAGAGTTTCGCCGCAAAAGTTCACCACACACTTCTCTTCAGACATCGGCACTCCATTCGTCTTAAAGCTGATTGCCATTTCGTCCTCCTCCAGGTCGGTGGGCCAAGTCTCACCGCGTTTCACCACAAAACCTTCATCGTCATTGTCTATGTACTCCTGATAGAACCGAGTGACGCGCGCAGCTGCATCTTGAGGCATCGGGCAGTCTTTACGCAGCTCCTGCCACTTAGGCCTACCGGCCCCCAGGGGCCTGGGGAGTTGGGCCATACGGCGCAGAAGGAGCTGACAGATGCCCACTGCACTGAGCCAGCCCATGGGAATGACCCGCAAGCATAGGTAATGTAGTTCATCACCTCCGAGCCCAAGGTCCTTTCCCTTAATGGGGTTGGCAAGGGCAAACCACGGCCACCACGCCTGGGGCAGCCTAAAGATGTAGAAGGCACACCGCATGTCCTTGGCTCGCCACAGCAGTAGCTCGTCTCCGAATAACTCCAACGCTCGCCACTGCGCGAAGTGGGGCAAGGTCTTGACGTCCCCCTCAATGGGGACCTGGAGCTCGTTCGACGGGATCAGGTTGATGATGAGCCGCAAAATGTCCACCATTTTTCCCTGCGCCTCGCTCCAAACCTGCTTTCCCTTCGAAACGCCAAAAACCCCATTTACTAGGACCGCCCCTCCATGCTCCACCAATTCTCCTCGCTTCAAAGTGCCGCACACACCTTCGCCGAGGAGATGGCGCCCGATTTTGACCCAGTCGTCAGCCTCGGCCCGGACACGAGCCTTAGTGAGGCGCGCAGGCCAATCGCGGCGCGGGCGGATGCTGAGATCGGGCTTCTCCAAAAGTTCGCGCATGCGTGGGGGAGCCAGCTTGACCGCGTCCACGCTGGCGGCCAACCCGGTAGGAG
>Ga0099797_101207_pt1 | contig 14341 bp, 8 predicted proteins | sample Uncmet_Sort48C_1_FD_89871 | JGI IMG/M metagenome (GOLD analysis project Ga0099797, IMG submission 89871) | Marine eukaryotic communities from CALCOFI LINE 67, Pacific Ocean - C012_Sort48C_1 | ecosystem: Environmental > Aquatic > Marine > Oceanic | place: Pacific Ocean: Monterey Bay | collected... | reverse complement strand
TGTGATGATGGCGCGTCAATCAATGATACCTATCTTCGCTGAGTATCGAGGGCTTTCACGTGTGACGATTTTGACTACAGTGTGCTAGAGTGCAGAGTGTTCAGCTTTTTTTTTTTCGTTTTGTTTCCTTTGAGCAGCGTTTGTTGGGAGGGATTAGTTTTGAATGAGGGAGATAACAGAGAGATAAAGGAGAGAACAAGGAGAACAATAGCGGAAAAGTCGACTTCTTTCTTTTTCACCAAACAAATCTGAAGTTTTTGATCGTATTCATGCGATGTGAAACTCCAAACGCAGCGTGTTATTGCGCCGTGTACGATTTCCATTATCATGATTTCCATTCCAATGCGATATGTGAGTGATGTTGCTAGGATGTGAGTGTGTGATTCCGATTTCAAGACTTCAATGATATTGTTTGTCCTGAAGATATTGTCCCGATAGTATTCCCATTTCTCCTTCCCTGAAACTGACCTAAGAATTTGAAAAGATGACCATCACGAAAGAATCTGTGAAATCGGCGCTGATCTACCTGGTATCGTTGTTTACCGCCCGTACATTCCTGTTTTTCTTCATTTTTTTAATAAATCTTTTCACTTTATTCCTCTTTCTAGCCCTCGTTCTCGTCGAGCGATGGCTAGTCAAGCATGATCCTCAAACGTTTTCGTCGATAATGGTCGACGCGGATCAGTACTTGAGGAGTCTTGATAAAGAAAACTCAACGAATTCGGAACCCCTCATCAGCGACAAAGATGCGGACGGGTTGGTACGACGTATGAAAGAACAGAGAGACGGCATGAAAAGGGTCAGTTACAAACCCAAGGGAGAATCTTCTGAAGGAGAATCATTTGAGCAGGGCGCAGACTCTAAGAAGGAGGACTCCTCTGAGGAAAAGTTGAAAGGAAAAAACGACAAACAGACCAGTACAAGCGCGAACAGTCCAGAATCTGTTCCGAGCAGCAGTAGCAAAGACTCTAGATTAAAGACTTTCATCTTGAGCTCAACACGGCGTTTGACGGAGAGCTCGGTAATGACGGCAGCGCTGTTGGGAGGGACGCCAATTGCCCTGGTATTGACCCGAAGGTATCCGCGAAAAAAGGGCTTTGTGTTTCAACTGAATTTGATTCTGCTTTCGCAACTGGTATTTATAGCGTATCTTCTGTGGAAAGTGCCGGTAGAAGGATTTGTGTAAGTGAGGTTGACATGAAACGTCCAGAATCTATTGGTGAGTGACGGGAAACCCTAACGGTACTTATGCCGTACAAGGTTAACTATTGTGGTCCCGATGAGAGATTGTACAGACCAAGTCTGAATTTGCAAGAATTTTTGCGAGGAGAGGCGAAAACGTGTTCTAACTTTTATCTGATGGTTTGTTTGGTTTTTGGTTCTTGAAGTACTTTCATATCCTCCGCATTTTCCGCGACATTCAAATCTTTTTGGCGATGACAACTGTAACAGCAAATTGTAAAATCATTTGAGCAGCGAGGAAAGAGATCGAAAGAACGCGAAACATGATTTACATACGACATACTTCGCATGTGCCAGTGTTTTGATGAGACAAATCTTTCTTTGTCCATTTTTTCCATTTTGCCTTGATTCCCAAACCTTCTTCCACATGTGACATTGATAATATGTACAGGTCCACTTGGTATCAGCTCCTCAGAATCACACAGAGTGACGTCACACACTGCGAAGAGCAGAGCCTTCTGAAATAATATTCGAAAAAGCACTTTTCTGAAAACTATTCGAGAAAACATGTCTGAGAGTCGAAAAAGTACCATGCTAAGGAGCGCGCTTCTGCTGTCAAGGACGAGTTTCGCGCTTCCGAACTTTGTTTTCATCGTTGCTAGACTTAATCTGATATGTCTGATTCTTGACATCGGTTTTGGCAACGTGCAGCTTGTTCACGGGGTGCATGTAAAAAATCAGCCGATCAGGTCTCTCAGCAAATCTCCGAGCGCGTCGAGCTTATCATCTCAGACTGCCGGTTCGTCGAGTTTGTCTCATACACCAGGTGCAGGACCAGGTGTAAGCTCGATTTCCAATGACGAGGGTCATGATAATCCACCGAGGACGCCGCCGCGCAATGCTACAGTGCCACCACAAGCCTCGTCGACGTCTGGAGGACCACTCAGGGTCACACCCAAGGAGTTAAGTCAGGAGATTTTTCACAGTGGACCTCTAACACCGAAAGCATCGCCGCCAGTCCCTCGTGACAATGTCGACAATGTGAGTGTCCAAGTTGGTGTCGTCGATTCTCTTGCAGGGGAGGTTGATGATGAGGAGATGAAGAGTGACGACGAGGAGACGAAGACAGGAAATGAAGATGATACGCAAACAGCAGGTGAAGGTGATTCTCAAAACACAGCTAGAACAGAAACGTATCTGCATAGCAGGACTGAAAGGGGGATGAGTGACAGGGGGGACAATAAAACTGCGGTGCAGGGAGCTGAACAGGCGGCTGCCGCTTTGGTTGAAGATGAACATGCTGCTGCTGCTTTGGTTGCAATGGCAACAGCTGCGAATGCAACGGCAACCTCTGCAAGAACAGCGACGGCTTCTACAAGAACAGCGACAACTTCTACAAGGACAGACAATTCTGCAGCCAGGCAAACTGCAGCAAGACCTTCTGGAACCAAGTCAAATGGAGCAACACCACGCTCGGACCAGCCACGCTCGGACCAGCCTCCATTCAGCGGTCCGCATGCACGTAGTGACTTACGTGCATGGGTTCTCTCACAAGCTCGGCGCTCGCAGACAAGTACAACAACCCAGTCTGAGCCAGCTCAGTGGGAGTCGACGGCGGCAGTTCCACATTTCAGGGTTCCGTATGCTAGACCTCCTTCGAATTGTAGACCTCCTTATCCTGGACGTGCAGATATTACCAGACCTGCAGATATTTCCAGACCTGCAAACTTTACCAATCGTCATTCTAATCATCGAACCCACGAGCTTCCACCTCACCCACTCGAACTGAAACGACAGAAACTCGCTAAAGAGGTCAAGGAGACGTTGAACAGCGCGGCTGGAAGCGAAGTTATAGAAGTCCGACAAAACTTAGGAGGTTCTCTAGAATGTAATGGCGATTCCATCCACACTCGTTGTGAGGTCTTAAAAAATAAGTTACAGAAGTGGGAAAGGCAGTGTCCACGGGATCTCCGCAGTACAATCGACCGACTGTTTTATCCTGAATATCATTTCGGAGCGAAAACCGGCCTCGGGACGAAAACCGGCTTCGAGACAATGTCGTCCGAAAGTCACAGCTGCATGACCTTTCAGAATCGGTCTCAGAACCAGAACATGCCAACAATGGGCACCCAATTGGGCACCCAATCGAGGCGGATTCACAAACACGTCTTCAAGAAGTTTTATGAGACAGACGAAGCCGGTCTAAACACGGTGAAATCGGAACTAAAGCATCTCAATGAGTGGATCAGAAACTTAGAAGAAACGGGGAAAAAAAGAATTCGCGAGGAGACAGAAAGGAAAACAATCAGGGAGAAAGAGAAGAGAAAAAAGCGGTGTCATCGGCTGTAGAGAAGAGAAAAAAGCATTGGCTAATGACCAGTGTATAGAAGCTTGGTCTTCCTATTTCTTCATTGACATAATGACATAGTAGCATTCAAGTCTCAGTCTTGAGAGAGCACATCATATCTTTTTCAAATTTGCACAGCCTAAAGTCCATAGTCTGTAGGCCACTTTTCAAATCAAATATTTTGCGGTGTCCCTAATCAATGGCAATGCTGTCTGCGGAGGATTTGAAACAGCGACGTAACACGATATCCCCAGCAGGGGATGTTACGTCTTTGTCGTGCAGGGACGACCGTGTCCCAATACGGGACTACTTACTCATATACCATAGGGAATTCTATTCACATAATTCAGATTGGGGATACAGTTTTGTCCTCAGAGTCCGACTCATTGTTCTAAGTCATGTTTTCACGTTTCATTTGAGTCGTAAGGCTATTACCGAAGAGATGGAAGTTTTCGTCGGAGTCTCTTGAGATTCTGGACAGGATTCTGGACCCTGGTAGGTTGGGGTTTGCATTTTGTCTCTTTTTGAAATTTGAAATTCAATTTGTGGTTGGTAAAAAAAAAGGATGTGCCTTTCAAAGGCCAGAAATTCAGGCGAAGTTATGTTCGTAACGTTGAGGATCGATGCGGTAACGTGTTCTTTCTTGCATGGTTGCGGTGCAAGAGTAATCTCCAAGTTCCGAAATGGAGACGAGAGTGGCCATTTAGTCAGTATGTGCCATTTGTGTTTGCATTTCGGTTTTCAGTATTCAGACCGATATTAAGTCGCGTGGTAAGTGAGGCAGTGCGATATTTTGACTTTTGCGGGTTGTTGAGTTGAGAGAAAATGTTTTCTTTGCGTGTGCAGTAAGGTTGTAACCTTTGTCCAATTTTGCGTGCAATATCGGATTTTATTGTGTATCGATAGCGTTTGCATTAAGATTCTGATTCAAAATCGGCTGCAGAAATAATATTAATGTAGACAAATGATATCAGTATAGTGCGACTGGCAGATCATTTCTCGATTGAGCCAGATCATTTCTCGGTTGAGAGAGACGTTACGGCGCAAGTTCATTTGAATTTCATCAACAACGGCGCAAGTACATTTGAAGAATTCCACCAACACCCTGAAACTTTAGTGAGAGTGGTTGAGATTGATTTATGGGCTTGTGTTATCCTGGTGGACCGTTCAACTTCCATAGTGCTCATCAATGATGCATTTGAATGCCAGCAGACGGCAGCGCTCGAGTTACTGTATGAACTTGTGATTGTATTCGTTTCATTTCGTCAGTAGACGGTCGCTTCATTTCGTCAGTAGACGGAAACGCCCTGTGTGCACTTATTGCGTGGCTCGTTTCATTGCCACAGTCTGTGTTGTGGTCCAGAGTGACAGAAAGTCAGCAGAAGGGTCTCGAGTCTGAATCACAATGGAAGAAGCGAAAATGGCCTCGGATTCTCACATCCTCATTCGTTTCTGGTTTCTCAGCGGCGACTATGTGGATTCTTATGTCGAGAATGGGGCTTCTATAAAGGAAATCAGAACTATGGCTGCCACGTATTTGCAAGAAAACGTGTATGGTCATCATGTGCCGGTCGGGTTGATAGGATTAATGGCGGTGAGTGATATTGTGGCGACGCCGAAGGAAAATTTGGCGGCAGACGACTGTACGAAAAATTTAAAGCCATTCATCCTCAGTGAAGAGGAACCGGCGCTGTTGGACATAGCGGCAGTCACAATCGTGGGCCAAGAAAAACTAAGGAAAAACTCGAAAAGAACAAAGCCTATCCGGCACGCGCGAGCTGAGTTCACGTTGGCGAACATACGGATAAAGCTGATGGAAAAATCGGGATCGATTGGAGCGGTCGAAAGGGCAAGTGGAGCGGTGGAAAGGGAATGTGGAGCGGTGGAAAGGTCAGGTGGAGATGGAACAAGTCATGACTCCGAATCCACGAGGAAAAAAGAAAGGCTGTTGCCAAAAGACAATCCAGCTGCGAAAAAAGAAGACAAAAAAGACAACAAAAACGAAGAGCAGTCTAGCTGTTTTTGGAACGGTATCGATTGCACCATTCGGGTTCCAATTAGATGCAAGAATGACGAGGATGATCCACAACAACAACCGCAACCTCCACGTCCCAATTTCGAAGTTCGGGCGTTTTTCGTCTCCACAAGCCTCGCGCAGTATTTTTCGAAGCCACATGCTACAAGACGTTTTTACATCGCGCTTATGGATTCCATCGCGGAGAATCCGACTTGTGAATACAGTTGGGCTGCTGGGATGGACCAAAACGAAATCGAAAACGCAATGGGAAATGAGGCGCACGAAATACCCAGACCTCAAGCGAACGAATACAATCCTGCATACCATTTTGAGTCGGGTTTCGTAGACAAACCGCGCAAACGTCAATGGGACCTGGAATGGTTCAGTGTGAAATGCTGGCGGGAGATTGCGTTTCTCGCCGATGTGCAAGAGGACTGGGGAGATCTGTTGTTATCTTTGATCGGCAGACCAGGTTTAGAGCAGGTGTGTTTGGATCTGATCAGGCGGAATGAGTTGCTTTACATCGGGATGGATTCTGATCAGAATCAGAATATCGGACACAATCCTCTTCTCAAAATAACCGACGACACCTGCGACCGTAACGCTCTGATGGTGGGTTTAGTTCATCGCTTCAGATACGATAATGGTTCGGTTACGATGCCCTTCTGCACAAATAGCCGCGCCCATGAAAAGCTGATGCTCGAGCTCTTGTCTCATCCCACCTTGATAACTCCCGAAGTCTTACATCATATAGACGCGAACGGTTTTACGCCTCTTAGGATTGCGGTTGAGCATTGTTCAGATGAGATTTGTCTGCGAATTTTGAATCATCCGTGTTTTACAGGTACATCTGATTCTTCTCAGACTAATTCAAGCACAGATTCTGGCGCAGAATCGATAAAAATATCGACTTTAAACAGACGCGATGGATTTGGATCCAGCATTTTGCAGAACGCCATTCGATTTCGTGGCGGATGGGAAGTGCAGAATGGCACTCGATTTGCACATATGAACGATGTGAGTCCGAATGCTGCGATTCGGTCTTGCGGTGGCCCACCGTCAGGTGGTTGGAAAGATGAGTCTGTTTTAGACAAGACCCTCCCGCAATGGCAAAGTAACGCAGTCGCTTTAGAAGTCTTGAAGTCGTTTCCTGATATTCTCGCGGCGGAAGTGGTGAACGGTGGTGGAAATTATCACTATGGAAAACTGGGTGAGTTGGATTACCTTGATTTCGAAATTGGATCCCAACCCAAATGGAACCAACTGCCAATGGGATGCATTGACGAATCACGAAGTTTAGCTTGCGAATTTCCGAAACTTCATAGTGCTTTTCTTGGTAGTGAAGAGAGAGGTGGTGGTCTGCGCAGGTTAGTTGGGAGAGGGTGGTACAATTACTACAATTACCCTATGGCCAATTTCTCCGGCTCGATTGGAGGTTTGGAAAAGTCGCCGACGGAATATTCGGGCGAAGAATTAGTAAAACCCCCTCTAATTCTTGCCTTGGAACATCAAAATACGACAGTGGCATTGGCGATTATGCGGCATGAGTTGTTCGATGCGTTGAAGTATATCTTCGATCGTGCGGAATCCGCAGTGGATGTCATTGCAGGATCAGGCACATCCGGATCCAGTGAGGAAAATTCTGACTGCGATGAAGAGTCTGAGGATACTATTCCAAACGTATTCGACAACTATATTGAGCTGGTTGGGGATGAAAATTCGGCTTCAAGTGAAGCATCTGACTCTGTTTCCAATACTGCAGATGAGAGCGAAGACTTGGCGCTGTCTTCTTCAGATACCGACTTCGAAAATTACACAAAAGGGACTACAGATGCTGACTTGGCATGCCTGACAGAAAGATCCAACTTCATCGTCCGCACCGAGAATTTTCGGGAAGTTTACCAACACAATTTCGACAAGCACGATATTTTACGCGATAAACTAACTCTCTCACACCATCTCTCTCTCAGAAACAAGAACAGCCTCGCACCGGATGAGGACACGATCGAAGAGCTCATCAACACGGAATTTGCAGAGCAGATTTATTTCAACTCTCTCGCGCGATCTCTGCAGGGATTTGTTTGGGACGAGAAAGCAATCGGAACAAACAAAACTCTAAACAACAATATGAAAAATCCCACACAACACCTCCGCTACAACGGCATTAAATTGGCTCAAAATCCCCCACACCTCCGTTACAACGGCACTAACTTCGCTCAAAATCCGAATCTCCAGTATTCACTGCGTCCAGATGGCCGGTGGGCATTCACTGATTTTAAAAGTGGAACAATCGGTATATCTGTCGAGCAAGCAATATTTGGACACAGTTTATCACGCGAATATTGGAGCCTTGATGGCGACCGTACTGACGGTGGGGATGTGAATGAAATTCTACCAATGGCAAATACGGAAGTTAGCTCGGGTTGGAGTAAAAGTCATGGGGAATTCGAAAGTTGGGCGGGTATGGACGACAGAATTACAGAGTCGTTTTCGATGGAAGAATTGATTGGGTTCTATTATCGGGATGGGAGATTCAAGGATCGATTTTGTGATGAGAACAGTCCGGCTAAGAGTCAAACTCAAGCAGCGGCTCAACAAGATCTCGTATCAACTCGCGAACTCCTGAAAGAAACGTGGCGTGAAGTGAAGGAGAATGCGATAAGGAAGTTGAGGGATTGTATTGTGAAGAAGAAAGCGACAGGGAAGAACCTCTGGCTGAGGAAGGAGAAATCGCAAAGAAATTCAAAAGAAGCAGCCAGTTCGGATGTGGACCATGTAGTTGAAAGCGATGCGAGCTCAGATGCGAAGCGACGGAAGCTGGGTGTCACCCAGGGCGAGTGAAGGGAAAGTGTGAGTGAAGGGAAGCATCATCAAAAGACAGTGTGACTGGGGCCTAGAGGAGTGCTTCTGCCGACGGAAAGTACAAGTGTCATCGCGGACTTCCTCGAGCTCAAGCTATGTAACTCACGAGCCTTAGCTTCAAGTGTGCAGCTGTGAGCTTTGTTTTCATACAAAAAGTCTTTCGATAAGAAGCTTCTAGTACTGATAAGGGGCGCAAGTTTTGTGCTTCTGAGAAGTAACTTTGAGAAAGACTTCAGGTGGTAGACCGCAGTCCATTAAACGGACTAGCATAGAAATACTCACAAGAAGTTTCGAAAATATAAACACGACGGCTGTGAGACATACCGTAATACGGTAACCGTATGCGTTTCAACGTAAAGCTTCGAAGTATTTTAAAGTTTCTAAGTGTTTCTTGTCGTCATGTGACCACACAACCACAGCAGTGTCATCCCGAAGCAGTCTCAATGATCAGACACAAATACGTGAGTCTGGAAAGTCAAATTGGAAGTCGTTCAAGTAGTCAAGGTATCTGTAACCTGTTGAATCATGTTTCTACACAGATTCTACACCCAGAGTTTTCTGGCGCTATGACTCAAAACGAGTCTCAGTCTTCCTTTTTTAGAGTGTGTATGTGTTCGAATTTGCATTGCTCAATTAGCAGCTATTATTGCTGAGCGAACACTTTTCACACTCATTGACAAATTGCGTTTGTGGTTTGATAATTACAACTTTTGACATCCTGCATGGTAGGAATGAGATTGAGAGTTTTTACATGTGTTCATTGTTGTCATCAATTTCATTATACTAATACTTTTGGAATCTCGGAGGACACTGGAATTCACTAGCAAACATACTAACAAACATACTAGGAAACTTGGAACAAATAATTTGAACAAAATGCGGCAAGATATACACAAGGGAATTACACAAAATAACAAAACAAATTTCGACAACACACAAGACACCAGAACAAAAGACGAGTGGCAACATCACAGAGAACACGTGCTTGAACACGCCCCCTCAGATGATGCTTCGTCTTCTGTATTTATATACAAGAAACGAGGTGTCAGATGTGTAGTAATAATATGAGACTGTGGCTGGCCTAAGGATGTCAACAATAACCGTAGCCATATTAATTAAGCTGAGATAATATATAGCACACGCGTAACTGTGTGCGTATTGTGGAAAATTCTGCGTCTGTTGTTCTTGTCATGGCGTTCCAGTTTCCAATAATCGATATGGATCGAATTTGTGGAAGTAAAAGAATCGACGGAATGAGTGAAATTATCAGAATCGAATTGAGTAAATCACTGTGGAAAATTATGGAAGAAAATAACAATAACAACGTCTTTTTCGTGTCTCTCCGTTCCAAGTTATTAGTACACTTATAGAAAAATAAAGAAGTCTGAAATGTCTCTCTGTGTCAAAGAATTCAAAATAGTCTTTTTGCATTGAAATAGTCACGGCATTCTCTAAAAAAAAATTGCCTGTAATACTCATAAGATTGAAATTATTAGAACTAGTATATCAGTTAATGCTTGCGCTAATCAATCGCCGATGTCAGACGATGTTTACGAAAAGCAAAACGCTGACGATGAAACCAAAGTTACGACGTGTATCATTAAACATACTAGATGAAACATACTGGCAGTCTGCTGATGTCAGAGACAAAATAACTAATAGTCTTTTCGGTTTTCTTCGCTGATGTCAGTCACAAAATAGCTACTAATCTACGTGAAATATAAACAATAAGGATAACATCCATACGAAATCGATCGCGACTCGAAATTACTTATATTCGATACCAAACGAAATCACGAGGGGTAGCGAAGAACTCTGCAGAAGATAAATCTTGAAACAGCCCTGAAGTCTGATTTTGGATGTCTTAATTTTGGTCATTGGCGGTCCCTGCCCTCGTGATTCGGTTTCCCATAATTCGTTTCCCCGATGTCAGGCGATCCGTGTCAGCATCTATTTGAAGGGCTTTGTTCTGCTTCCGGCTCTTCCACACCCAGACTTCGTCGCCCTTTTCTGAATGGTTCAACCGGTAAAGCTTTGGTCAGTATGTCGGCCTCGTTGTTGGCTGAGGCCACCTTCACTATTTCTATCTCTTTATCCTGGACAACTTCACGGAGGAATGCCATCCGAACAAGGATGTGCTTAGTCTTTCCAGAAATCTGGTCCCTGTTGCAGTTGACGATTGCGGCAGCGTTGTCGACATGCCCAACAATCGACGCAAGCGGTCTCTGCATGATTCCAAAGATTTCGTTAACGAAATTACGGACCCACATGTTTTCCCTGGAAGCATCCACAACCGCGCCAAGCTCCGCTTCGCAGCTGCTGCAGCTCACGAATCTTTGTGTTCTCGAAACAATGGCAACGGGATTATTAAAAACTTTAATGGTGAAGCCCGTTGTAGACTTCATCGTTTGAAGTTGCCCAGCGTAGTCGTTGTCTGAGTGAAAATCAACCACAGGGATTGCTTTGTCCGGTGTCTGACGCCGCAGAACTCTCCTGTGATGCTTTGTGCCCTTGAGATATCGAAGAAGATGCTTCGCCGCCCCCTGGTGCTGTACACGGGGTTTTGATCCAAAACGGCCAAGCTCCTTAATGGTAAATCCAATCTCGGCTCTGGTCCTGAGAAGGTACAAACCACCGCCAACAACTCCGCGATAACGTGTGGCGTCCTCAGAGCTAAGCAGCGGGTCATCATCATTCTCGGCGAGTCTGGCGACGATTGGCACATTAGTCGGGTTACAGGTGTCCATTCCCGACTCCTTAAGGATTTTCTCGATCAATTCCACTTGAGACAGGTAAATCTCGCTTCTGCTGCTGTTGGTGCTGATGTCAACGCCAAGGATTCGTAAAGGCGAATCATGTCGCAGTTTGCCCAGGGATTTCCCTTTAAAATGTTGGCCAAATTCTTCAACTCCCTTGTCTGCATGCGGTGTGTCACCGAAGAAGAAGAGGTCATCAGAATAGGTAGTCGTGATGAGAATCCCGCCAGGCGTCAGTTTGTAAAAACAGCACGGGTCGTTTATGGTTGCGGTAAAACCCATTTTCTTGAGAAGTGCAGCCTTCAACGTTGATCCCCAACGTTTACCAGAAATCCGATCGCCATAGATGGCGCCCCACATCTTGATCACTTTCCCCGCAAATTGTGACTGCTGTGCGCGTTCTTTCGGAGGATGGAGGTAGATGGGTTTGTCGGCTTCTGCTTGAAGATATGCCTTGCTGACATCGTACTGAATGATGTCCCAGCCGAACTGAATCGCAAGAACCATGAGCATGATGATGGTCTCAAACCGCACAAGGGGAAAATATGCGTCCTCTTGTTCCTCAGTGTATTCTTCAGATTTTGTCAGGTTTGTCATCGCCACGCGCCGGGCCTTCTCCGCAAATCCTTTCTGGGCGTCGGGGCCTTGATCAGTCAGCACGAATCTAGTACGGATAATATTTTCCCCAGCTGGGACGGAATTTCGTGGAACCGTTTCGGACACGCTCATGATGTTGTCCATCTCACGATCCATCGCTTCTTCCCATGCTGCGGCCTTGTCGCTCTTTTGTGCGTCTTTCATGGAAACTACCACCGCGTAAATATCGACTGGATCACTGTCACGACTGTCAACGGCGTTCATGAAAATGAGGTCACTGCTCTTCTTGTCATCGGCCTTCGTGTCAAGACCGATTTTCTGGCTTTTGTAGAAATCGCTGTCGCTGAAAAATTCGGAAAGAGTTGGCTGTTCCACTGTTGTGGTTTCTGCGATATGCCATGGCAGCATGCGGACTGTCCTGCCAATACTGATTTTGTACTTTCCATCGTCTTTATGCAATACCTGATGTCCCATTTCGGAGAAACCCACCCAGATACCAGAGATAACACGGTGATCAGCGCCCATCTTCATCGGGGTTGTGATCTTTTCCTTCGGCATCAGAAGGTTACACCGCTGCCCCCATCGCTGACTGTGTTTGATGGATTCGGCATGGTGTGCGGGATATCCCTCATCCAAAATAGGAACACCACAGAGGTCAGGTTCTTTCTTGGCATCGTAATTGATTCGCGGAACCAAATTCCTCAGGTTACTGGAGTGCAGCACTGCAAGACTCCAGAATTCGTCTCGCATCCCGGAATCGAACAAAAGCGTTCGGACGTCGGACAGGATAGTTCGGATAAATGCCTCTGCAAATGCGCCGTCTTCGTGCGAAAAAGCCTTGCTGTCAAGGATGACGATGCTCAAGTCGTGGCATTTGGAACGCATCTCACTGCACTGATGCAATTCCTTGGCTTGGTCGGGCAGGATGAACTCCGGCTTGGGAAACTTATTCATCCAGGCTTTGAGGATCTGCAGGCCAGCCTTGTGTCGGTCCGAAAGTGGCAGGACGATGTTGGCAAGAGTCTTCACGTTTCGCATTACCCCGATATATCGTCTCTGCCCGAGGGTTGTGACCTTGTACGGGCCACCGATGTCCATGGCAGCCAGCTGGTGTCGACGGAGTTGCGATCTGTGAAAAGATCCGCTGTGTGGTCTTTGTCGCAATTTCCCTCCTGCACATCCCGCACAAAATTCCTTGGTAGTGGTCATGTGACCCTTTCGCAGGTGGTCACTATCGATGGCGATAGCAGCGAAAACGTCAGCGCTCACTTTTGCTGTTGCTGTGGTTTGGATTTGGAGGGCAATGGTTTTGTTGCCTCCAATTTCGCGCACTGGAATTTTCGTGCTACCGTAGATATAATAGCCTTCCAGGGACCTATCCACAATCCCCGTCTGCCTCAAAAATTCGGCGCTTGACATTAAATTTGCGGCAATGCTGGGGCTCGAGTAAACTGTAATCGTAATGGGCTTCTTGTTCGGATCATCCACAAGGTATCCAGTCAGCTCGCCCATTCCATCAGTCGCGATTTTGTTTTTCTGCGCATCGTGAAACTCACAATCCGGGGCCCTGAGGTTTTGCAATTGCCCTCTGTGGACTGTGTTCACAATGATTCTGCCGGCGCAGGAATCAGGGCGAAATACGACGCAGGAATCAATAATCTGCTGTGCCGCTTTCCCATTTCCATCACCGTGATTGACCATGAATAGGGGAACGGTCGGGATGGTGTCCACGCCGTTTCCTTGATTCCCCTGCGGATTCGATCCGGACATTTTGTCGTCCAGGATCTTGCTGACCATTGCGACAAGCTTGCGGTCTCGCTTGCCCAATCCACCGCTGGGACTGGGATTTTGGCCTTGTCCGTTCCAATTACTGTTTCCATTGGGGCTTTGGTTGTTCCAATTTAAATTATTATTTTGATATTGGTTCTGCCCCTGAGCACCCCAGTTTGAGTTATTATTTGCGTTCTGAGTTCCCCAGGCATTGTTTTGGTTTTGGCTTTGGTTGTTCCATCCACCAGGCGGGTTTTGCTGATTTTGTCGGTTCCAGTTATTATTATTTCCCCCTTGATTCTGGCTTTGGTTGTTCCAATTGCCAGGCTGGTTTTGGTTGTTCCAATTCCCATTTGTGTTTTGCGAATTCTGCTGACTGTTCTGGTTGCCGCCTTTGGCATTGTCAGAACCTTGAGGGCCTCTTTTGTCGCCTTTATTCTTGTTTTTATTCCCCTTGCCACCGGGGGCCTTTCCCTTCAGCTTGTCTCTGCAATCTTTCTCGAGGTGGTTACGTCTTCCACAGCATCCGCATCTGATTGAAAACAAACCAGATTGCGGATCGAATGTGATCGGGCCTTTGCTGCCATCGACGTTGAAAACCGGCTGTCCTGTTCCCGAAGGCTGGCTTTGAGCGCTGGTAGACTTTGTGTCCGTCTTCGAGACATCCGGACACACGGCTTTGTCGTCTTCATCATCCAAATTTTCCGCGAGGTTTGCCAGCTGTGTGAGGATGTCCCCAATGCTGCTATCTCCGGCGCAATGGTGGCTGAGCCATTCGCGAATTTTGGATCCCAATCCGTCTAGCAACTT
>Ga0099797_101206_pt1 | contig 14343 bp, 2 predicted proteins | sample Uncmet_Sort48C_1_FD_89871 | JGI IMG/M metagenome (GOLD analysis project Ga0099797, IMG submission 89871) | Marine eukaryotic communities from CALCOFI LINE 67, Pacific Ocean - C012_Sort48C_1 | ecosystem: Environmental > Aquatic > Marine > Oceanic | place: Pacific Ocean: Monterey Bay | collected... | reverse complement strand
ATATATATATATGAAGACCTGACGAAATTCAGTATCTCTCCCTTGGGTCATTCGCTTGAGGCACCCTTGAATTTAGCAACTTTAGCTTAGCACACTTAGCTAAGCAACTTCAGCTTAACCACTTTAGCTTAGCAACTTTTGCTTAGCAACTTAGCTGCACAGCTTTGGCTTGCTTTAACAACTTTAGCTTAGCATGTTTAGCTTAGCAAGTTTAGCTTAGGACGTTAAGCTTAGCAACTTTAGCTTAACAAGTTAAGCTTAGCAACTTTACCTGAGCAACATCAGCTTGGCGCAAGGGGGTACAGGGGGAACCGGGCTGAGAGGGCTGGGGGACCCCGCTGAAGTTAGCCGGGCAAAGCACACTCTAGTCTCCTGTCCTTTAGTAGCTGAGTAAGAACCCGTCTAAGTAAACCTAGTTATGAAATAAACCTGAAATACATATGAAAGAAAAGAGGAATCTGCCAATTCGCATATGATAGGCATGTGACAATATGACAAAGATGAAAATCATATGGAATGCAAATGTAATGTAAGATTTTTGTTTTTTCTATGTCACGTTCTTGTTGGAGAGATGGCTTGGCCGGCCCCAATCTCCATAGCGCTACGCTGCTCTTTTGCTGCTCTTACAGGTTCAGAGAGTGAGTAACCACGCGACCTGTCAGGTACTTGACGGCTAGAAACAAAGGGAAAAACAGTAGCAGGGGAAGCACACGCTTAGGTGTGCCCGTGGGGGGCCGGGCGCGGCTGTACAGGCCCGTCCCCCCACCAAGCCCCATCAGATGTTGCTAAGACATCTCGATGCACCCAATTGTTGGTTAAAAAACGACCAATTAGGTGCTTGCACATGCAACGAGCTAAAAAACTGAGCATGCAATGGCCAACCATATATATATTGTGATACAGGGATATACGGATACAACACGTACAAACGCCACCAAAGGTCAGCCTCACCATGTGTTTCTGGTACTCATACCTGGTCTTCTTCTGTCGTTTCAGGCCGGCAACAACGCAACAACCAACAAACAAACACAGACACAGGCAACACAGAAACTGGGGAGGGAGGGTCACCCCATCGAGCTGGGAAGCTTGAGGGGTGCGGGCGGCGGGTCGGGCATCGGCGAGGTGTTTGCCAGCCGCCGCCATGGCCGTGTGGGCCAGGGCGATGGCTTTGGTGACCTTACCAAAACAGAATTTGTACCTGACCGTGCTGCTGCAGGCAATGTGGGGGTGGCCAAGGCCACCCTCCAGCACCGATCCCGTAGGCGCGCGCTGGGCGCCAGGGCGTGGGCCGGCCGGCCGGCCAACCCAGTCCCTGGCGCCGCGGGCAGCTTTCCTGCGAAGGGCCTGGGCCCTATTAAGGTCGATGCGTCGCCGCAGGGCGGGCGTGATCGTGCAAACGCTGTCCGGCTGCCTGGAGGCAGCCACGTAAGGCTCCACCCACCTCTCACAGTCACCGAGGTTATTAAGGTTATCATCCGAGGCGGCACAGGCAGAGGACATTTGGGCACCGCCGGTGTCATTGCCGAACGCCCCCCACTCCTGCCAGCTGCAGAATGGATCGAGCGGCATGTAAAACTGGGACTCCTCAGACTCGCTGAAGGCTTCCCAGTCCACAGGCCCAGGCTCGATCCATTTTGCAACAGAGGCGTGGGCGGCTCGGGCCATGACCCCGCAGAGAGGAGGCTGGTACTGCTTGGCCGGGGCCGTGTTCCAGCTGCGATCCTTGTCTTTGCCACGCAGCGGGACGTGTTTGAACTTATGGTTACATCTGGCGCAATTGGGCACAGCCTCAATTTGCTGCCTGAATTCAACGAAATTAATAAGATAAAATCTGGTGGCCTTGCGGGCATCAGCCCCCAACATGCACTGGTCCACCACAACGTGGTCGGAACAATCTAGAGTGTCAAGATATTTGAACTCCTCCAGCTTCCAACTGCTAGGGGCACCCTCTATCCACTTCGGGATGTCGGGGTGCTCCATGGCAGCGGCAGTGCCACTGATAGAGGCGAGATGCAAAAAATATAACTCGGCCCTGAGCAGAGCGTTGCTGAGGTCCAGCTGCAACCTCTCTGAGGCACTCACATTCGGGAGTCCCCAAAGGGATTGCTCGCTTCTGATGGGGCGCGGCCCCTTTTTGCCTTCTGGGACGGGCAGGTACCTTGCAGCACTGAACGTGTTGCACGGCGGGCCGCCAAAGGACACGAGGCCTTTTCCCGACAGCACATGGTGCCCCCACAGCCTGAGTATTTTCATGTCGGCAAGGTTCCCCTTAATGGGATTGTTGACGATATCGACAGAAATAACAACAAGCGGCAGGGGGTGCTGCTCGAGGAGGAGCTCCAACTGGTTCTGGAAGTCCTGGGGCCTGCGCTGCCCAGAAAACAAATTAAAGGCATAATACACATTAAACTCAAGCACGGGGGGGATGGGCATTTCCTTGGGCAGGTCACTCTGGGTCCCACAACAGACGATGGGCTGGCCGTCCGGCCACCAATCCTTACATTCCAAGTACTCCTTTTTACCCCTAGGAATACCGCTTTGGTTGTAAGTCATGGACTGCTCCAGCGGCCCCTGCCGCCGGAAAGCCGGGACCAGCGCCTTGAGACTGTGCCTGTCATACCCCAGGGCAGCCAGGGCGTCCTGCTCCTGCCCCCTCTTAACTTTGATCTCCACGGCTTCCTCCTCACTAATAGGGGAAGCCCTGGCGACCAAGCGTTGCAAACAGCCCGGGCTGGTGTCCTGTAAGTGCTTGCGCAACCTAGAGCACGTCCCATAGTCAACAAGACACATCCTGCACGACGTGCCGGACACGTACCTGTCGACGAGAGGGACATACGGGTGGCGCTGGCGCTTGTGGGACCACCAACCTTTCGGGTCCGCCAACATTTCACCGCACTCATAGCATAAGTAGGCCGGAGGGGTCTCCTGAGCGGGGCAAAACGGGGGCGGAGTGAAACGATGCTTGGCATACAGGTTACCTAACATTCTCCGCCACAGTTGGTGACGCCTTTGGTCTTGCACGAACGACAGAGCTCTGTTGGCCACCTGCTTGAGCAGATTGGTCCATTTATTGCCGTCCAGGCAGAGAGCAAAGACTTCATCCAACCAGCAACTGGGGTGCCGGGCGGGGGGTGTCGGTAACTTGTCAAATTCATTAACAAATTGCGCAGCCCATTGAAGGTCCACCAAAACAACATTAGCAAAAGTACAATTAAGTAGAATGCACGCATCCAGGAACTGAAAAATAACGCTTGGGCCCTTGAGGGCCAACCTGCCAAGGAAATGCAGCCGAGCCAGCTTGATTTGGTCGGATGCATCGAGCCTGGCAGCGTCGAGGAGAACCTGCAGGTCTGGCACCCTTTCGGCATCCGATCCCGGCTTGTGGGTGTTACCCGTGGCAAGCCGGTATCCAGCGGTGAGGGACGAGTTGACCCTCTCCATCTGAGTTTTGCCCAAAGGGTGCCAGGTCTGGCACATGTAAAACAACCTGGTGTGTGCAAGAGCGTCCGTGAACAAAACTTTGTGTTGAGTGGAGAACACAGAAAACTTAAGGGCGGGCTTGAGCTGTCCGTGAGTTTTGTTGCACTCACGGATTCTGTGAGACAGTTCAGGCTGCATATTGCCGTCTTCGGCGGCGATGCCGCCGAGGTGCTGGTACGTGGGAGTGATGACGACTTCGTCGGCATCAACTTCTATTTTTCCCCGCAGTTCAACTTTGAGCTCATGCAATATTTGCTTGCGCTCAGGGCCGGCGGCCGTATACATAAGCTCGGTTTTGCCGGGGGACATGTTGAGGACAAGGCCGTACTTGTTAAAGCTGGTCTTAACCGTCCTCACAAGCTTGACGGTTGTGGGGCGCAAATCCTTTTGTTTGACAAACTGGGCAAGCGCGACCACATCGTCAACGTAAGCGATGTGTTTGAGGGAATCATTGCTCACCTCAATCCCGGCCTTCCTGGCCGCCCTGCTGTAGGGGCCGTCGGCGGCCGACTGCGGGGGGATACCTATTTTGGCTTGCACAATACCATCTCCAATATTATTTAAAATGGGTAAGATACATATGTTAAACAACAAGTCGGCCAGTGGGTCTCCTGGACACACTCCCTTTTTGGTGGCGACGATGTTGCGGCTGCCTTGGATATAAAACCATTTATTTCTACAAACATCGGTAATAGCCTCTATAATGTGCGTGTCTTTGACCATGTTTTCCAAAATTGTAGGCTGGGCCATTAAGGCCGAGATTCCTGCTTGGAAGGCAAGGGGGACACTCATATTTTCCATGTATTGCTGGATGTCCTCCTCACAATGCCTGAGGGGAACAAGGGTCTCACGATACACAGTGTAAAAAGCGTTCGTGACGTCAACGAACATGGCAATTTGAGTGTAACCCTTGTCTTTCGCAGTCCTCTGGGACATTCGCAACATGATGTTGGCCATGTCCGTTCCCTTTCCCGGGAGGCCCCCGCATTGGGTACTCAGGAACCACGCGTTACAAAGTTGGAAAAGCTTGGACCGGTAGAATTTGTGATGGTGTTTGCCAATGTGATTAGACAACAAAATCGCTCTGTAAGAGCGCATGATTTCCGCTGGACCCTTGCCCTTGTGAAGGTCATGATTCACTCCTCCCTTAAAGAGGAGTGGTTCATGCCTTCCCAGCGAGGCAAGGGTCAAGACCGGATGAAAATGCCGAGCCACCGCTTGTGGGGCAACGGCGAAAAGATCATTGGGTTGGGCGTCAGGCCCGTGCTTTTTGCCCTTTTTAGAGCGCACAATTTGCTTTTCCAGTTCCCTCTTGGACTGGATGTTATTAACGCTGAGCACGGACGCCACTGGTCCGCCTGAGGCGGGAGTGGCCTGGTTGTGTCTCTTAGCCAGGTCCCCAAACGAGACTACCTCCCCTGACTCAATCCCCGCAAAGTAGGCTTCTTTGATCTGCACTACTTCCTCCGGGGACTGGGCCGGGGTGCCGTCTGGTTTGAGCAACATGGGCACAAACATTCCGTATTTGTTCTTGCACCCCTTCCCTCCCATAAGCATAAGCTTCTTGAAGGAATCCCACACAAGCTTGGCTTGCAGGGCAACATTGGCGGCATTAACTTTACTGCCAAGCGCAGCCATTTCTTCAATGACGTCGCTTCTGCCAAAACTTTTGGCAATGTTGGCAGTTTTGGTCAACTGGTTGGCACAAAAGGCCACCGTGAGACTAGGCCCTCTAGAGGTGCCTTGGAGCGTGGGTGGAGACTTGGTCACCCAAATGTGGAAAAAACGCCGCAGGCAAAACAGTTTCTGTTTGCGATTGGCTTTTGATTTTAATTTGCGCATGAATCTGCGGAACGCAATGAGCCCAACCGTAACTGGCTGCAGGCATTTTTTGCGGACCTGAAAGCCCTCCTTGGGGAAAGCCGCCTTGGCAGCCCTAGCGACTGCCCCGGTGGCCTTTCCAAGGGCCCCATCAACACCTTGCTCGTCCCATTTCGGGAGGGGCGTGGCGTTGAGGATGGCGGCAAATTTAGCCGCCCTTTCAGGGTCTTTACATTTGCTCAGGTCGTAATCCGGGTCCCGGAACATTTCCGACTTCTTAGCGCCGTTAAGCGGCATCAGAAACCGGGCCCAAGACGGAACATGATCATCCCCCGCGTTGAGGGTATCAAATTTAAACCTACCGGCCCCTATAATTTTATCAGACACAGCACAATTAGTAAAAATATAATCAATAGTATGCCACGAACGTGTATTGTGCGAGTACCACGTGTCCTGCACCTTATTACAAAACTTGGGCATAGTAACAGGAGACGCAAGCTGGGCCTTACTGACAACATTATTGAATAATTCCCCAGAATACTGCATTTCCTTCGGCCCAGTTTTCTGAGGAGCTTCCCCCAAATAGACGTGCCTCGCATTGGCATCAACAAACAACAGGACCCAACCGCGGTACTCGAGGTGTCCTTCGAGGACCTGCCAAAAGGAGTCCTTGTCAGCTTGGGCAGCCTCGGAGGTGGGGGCGTGACCTACCAGAATTCGGCAGGAGAAAAAGGGGGTACTACACTGCACCACAAGGAGGCGCGGAGTGCTGTGTAGAGTGACAAACTGCTTAGCTTTGAAGGTGTGTTTCACTCCCCTGACCGTGATGTACGGTTTCACAAGGTTGACAACAAATTCGCATCCGTAGTTGCCTCCCTCAGCACCCGAAGATATGTTATAAAACGCGGCCCTCTTGGCACCATCAGGTCCTATAGGCAAGAAAACCAATTTGGAGAACGCCTGTCTGCGAGTTTCCTGCATACCAGCGAACATGACCCCTTGCTCATAATATTGTCCTAATAAAGCCTTCGCCCTGGGAGTGTCAGTAGTTTTGTCCACCCTTTGGGAGTACAAGGACGTAACGTTATGAGTGACGACCAAAAGCTCCATGCTGCCCATGGGCTCCTGGCTTTGGGCATCTGGTGGGGCCTGCGCCGGGGCATCGAAATCGTTGGCGATGGTTTTAAATTGAAACTGGCCTCCCACGATGGGCGGGTAGGCGTGGGAGTCCTCATGCAAGGGGGATAACCACTGCCAGTCAGTCCCGGGGTCACCTGAGAGGGCCTCACAAACGATGGGGGGGAGCCAAGTATTCTGACTCTCTTTGGCAGCCCATTTGGCTACCGAGTCGGCCAACTCGTTCCAAGGATGCCCAATATGGGCCGCAACATAAGCAAAGCTAATTTTACCCTTAAGTATGGGGGAACACATTAAATTACGAATGAGGGCGGCAATTTCATCATGCACCTGGGACGCAAATCTGCCTTCTGAGAGGCCAATCGCCGTCTGATTGTCCACGTGAACAGTGGTCGGGCAGTGCACATTGGCACCGGTGGCCCACACAAGTGTCCACAAGACAGCAGTCAACTCGACGGTAGTGCTGCTAAGCTTCTGAATTTTATCAACGAACTTGCCAGAACCAGTGACGCTATGCCAAATACTGCCGAGGAAATTAAGATTACCTTGTTTATTCACGGAAACAACATTAGCCGACCAGGCCGCTTTGTCATGGTCAGCATTTTTGGGCAGGGTCCCATCAGTGTAAATTCTGAGCTCCACAGCCTCTTCGAGGCCGCCGTGCTCATTTTCAGTGAGCTCGAGGGCCCATTGGGCCATGGGGTGGAGCGTGTCCTTGGGCGGTTTGGCCAGCCGTGGCCCTCTGTGGGACTCCCTGTGTATAATGTTACACAGCAGCTCCTTGCCATACAGCCTGCATTTCACAACCGGGGAATCGCCGCCACCGCCGGGATCTCCGATCCCAGCGGCGGGGGCATCGGGGGCCCTGACCGGGCCAAAGTTCGGCGGCGGAAGCGGCACCGGGGCCGACCCAACCGTGCCCGCACTGGTGTCCTTGCCGTCGCCATTCACAACGGCAGGGAGACCAGGAGTGCCGGTGCCCAGGACAAGGCCGCCTCCGGAGCAGGTCTGCATGTTAAGGGCCTGTGTATTATTGGGGTATTTAATACTATTAAAAAGTCGCTCGCTTTGGAGGTTAAAAAAGGTGGTGCCAGGGGCCACCGGCCCCCGGGGGCAAACGAAGGGGCAGGCCGTAGGGCCGCAGTCGGGCACCCGGGGGGGCCCCGTGCTCGGGCCTTCGGCCGCGAGCCCGGGCGACCCCCCAGATCGGGCCGGCGGGAAATGCGAAATAAAAATATTTGAGCGACATTCCTTGCAGCTGGTGTTCGACTCTTGCTGCTGCTGCTGGTGCCCAGCTCTTTCAATGCTCGCACTGTGCTCTTCCGCCGCCGGGGCGGCGGCCGGGCGGCCGGCGGGCGGGCCGGTGGCGGGCAGGCAATCCGAAGGCAACCGCACGGCGGGCGACCACGACGGGGGCGGCGGCACGGGCGGTGGCCAGGACGAGAACCGGAACCCGTAGCGGAAGAGCGTGTTGTGCATGTGGGAGTTGAGTCCGAGCGACGGCACCTGGGGCTGAGAAAGGGAAGTAAAAGCATGGGCAACGGAGCTAAACACCCGGGGGGCCGCCTCCGCAGGGGGCCGAGTCCGCGGGGCCGCCGGGGCCGGAGGGGCCTCCGGGGCCGAGGGGGCCGCCGGGGCCGAAGGGGCCGCCGGGGCCGACGGGGCCGCGGCCGGAACCGAAGGGGCAGCCGCCGAGGTCCGGGGGGCTTGAGATCCGTCTCTGCTGGTGCCCAGCTCTTGTGCCACTCTGCTGGTGTCCAGCTCTTGTGCTTGTTCAGCTGGGGCGGCCGCCGCCGCAAGGGGCCGAGGCCGTGGGGCCGCCGGGGCCGAAATGGCCGCCGGAGCCGAAGCCCCAACGGCCGACGAAGGCGGGGCCGCCGCCGGAGCCAAAGGGGCAGCCGCCGGGGTCCGGGGGGCCTGAGATCCGTCTCTGCTGGTGTCCAGCTCTTGTGCGGCGCTGCTGGTGTCCAGCTCTTGTGCTTGCTCAGGTGACTCGCGCAGAGCTTGTGTCGCCTGGAGCAGAGGGGAAGAAAGTAAGGAAAACTTAGTACCCTTGCAGTCTTTAAAAAATAACGATTTTGGCCCGTGCGGGCTATGAGTGGCACTGATCGAGACGCCGGGTACACTAGAGAGTCTGTAGCATTCTTGGCGGTCAGCTTCGTGCCGGGCGGTGCCGACGGCCTCTTTGGGCCTGCCGGCAAGCGGTCCCTCCGATTGCGGGCGGCCGGCAAGTGGTATGATGCGACTGGTTCCCCTCTCACAGCCAACCTTATAGCAATCCCTCGGGCTGGGCCGCCCGGGCGAAGCCCAGGCGGAATATGACCCAAGGCTGTGAGACGATGCGCAGGGGGGGCGGTCGCCGCCCAACGGGCCCTGAGGCCCTGCTGGATCAGAAGGGGTACCTTCTGATCCAGTGGGGCCCACAGGGGCCCGTCTTCCGGCCATTATGGCCAGGTCCCAGGGAGCGAACCCCCCAGGAAGCGCACCAAGAGCCCCAACCATAGTCTGGGGGGCGTTTTTAATGGCAGCCGCAGAGTCAGCAGTGGGTACGCCTTGGTCTCCCGACCAGCTTCCCCCCGCCCGTCGGCTGCCAATTAAAAACGCCTCATAACTATGGTCGTCGGAAGGCTCCGCTACGACACCGCCTTGCCGGCAGGGAGCACCCCTCGAACGACAGGTGGCAGTGTCGATCGTAGCGGGTCTGGGGGCTGGCGGGGGCGCACAACTGCTGCCACCGTCCCGGGGGCCGTAAAAAGGGCTAGCCGGGCCGGCAACAGACTTGTTGGCATTCTCCGTCTGGCACGCGGTGCCCTGGCGAGTATGAGGCGGAGGCAGCGAAGCCGCAGGAGGGGGACCAGACACTTGGGCACTGGGGAGGGTGTGTGATATATAACTACATGGGTTACAAGAAGCGACCGCAGGGGAGTCAATCCTGGGCGCGAGAGCAGACACGGTCGAATTCGTCCTCTTGCCGGGGCCGTCGGGCACCACGGCAGACTCGAGAGGAATGGGGACACTCGGGCAAGACACACTAGAAAGCAGCGTAGACAATTGAGAATCGGACTCGGGGCCATTGTCCAGGTAACGGCTGCTACTGCTGAGGCCTTGGCTACAAAAGGCACGAGTCCGATTCTCAATTGAAATCGGAAAGCAGGGAACAATGGCCTGAGGGGAGTCACTCCTGGCCTGTGACGGAAACACGTTTGAATTCGTCCTCTTGCTGGGGCCATTAGGCAACACATCAGCAGACTCGAGAGGAAAATGAACGCTCGGGCAAAAAACAGACAAGAGCGGAGCAGAGTGAGAATCGGATTCAGGGCCATTGCTAACACCAAGGCTGCTACTGCTGAGGCCTTGGTCACTAGAGGTCTGAATCCGATTTTCACTTTCAACTTGAGTGCAAGACAAGACAGCCCCAGGGGAGTCAATCCTGGAAGCTGTGGGAGACGCAGAACACTTAACCCCCTTGCCAGGGCCATTAGGCATCCCGGCAGACACGAGAGGGCAAGCAACACAAGGGCCAGACACACTGGGCAGCAGAAGTAACTGAGAATCAGACTCAACGCTTTTGCAAGGACCGAGGCTGCTGCTGCTGAGGCCCCGACTGCAAACGGCTTGAGTCTGATTCTCAATTATAGTTTCAAAGTGGGCTACCAGGCGCGGAACGCTGCTACTGAGGCTAGAGACCCTGCTACTCAGGCTAGGAACACTACCATCAAAAATCCAATCCCATTTGGCGTTAGGGCTTGAAACTTGTCTAGACGAACTATCGACAACAGCACGCGGAGACAAATGAGAATCAGACTCTGTGCCGACCTTGGCCACGTAGCTGCAACTGGCTGGAGTTTGATTCTCATTTGAAGGTTGAACAGTGCGGCTATGGCTACTATCAGAAATCCAATCAAAGCTGGAATTGACAACTGATTGAGGGCTCGATGGAGCAGTAGATGGGCAAAATTCTTTAATTTCAGGACTGCTAAATTGCACGTGTTTGCGCAACCGCGGAGCACGAGGAGTACAAGGCTCATTAGAGTTATAATTGTACTGATTCGAGGGACCAGGGGTGTTAGCAAGGGGTTTGGAAATCGAGGGAACAAACTCATCAGACAGATTTCCAATCCCCTTGCTAACCGCCCTGTGCGCATCATGAGCGAGCATCTGCTGTGGCGGATGAATTTCATTAGAATTCCTACCACTGTCCGGGACATCATGGGGCTCCAGGCCAATTTTAAGAGGGGTGTTACCAAAGGGTTTGGAAATTGAAGCAGCAAAAGCGTCAAAGTAATTTCCAATCCCTTCGGTAACCGCCCTGTGCGTGTGAGGGGCATTCGCAATAGGATGAACACAAGAAACACTCGATCTGTGACCACCTTGAGCATGTACCCCAACATGTTGCCACTTGCTCAAGACCTGACGGCCCGAAGGCTCCATCAACTCGAGGCAAGGGTGAGGATCGCCGGCAGGGGGCGGCCTCTGCAGGCCATGGGGCTGGGGGTCAGTGTCACGAGAAGCGTGCATGCCGATGGGAGGGTCCACCGAAATGCAGTCAGTCGTGGCTCTGACTAAAGAGGGACCGGGCCAAGGGGAAGGGCGAGATGAGTCGAGGCAACCTGTTGGGGGCATGCTGTTAACCACTTGGAGAGAGAGAGGAGACAAACACAAGCCGATGCCATTAGGCTCGGGCCCCATGTAGGAATCAAGATTATTTGATTTAAGAGCACTCTCATTGCAAGTACCTTGAGCATGTACCCCAACATTGGGCCGCTTGCTCACGGTCTGACGGCCCGGAGGCTCCATCAACCCGAGGCGAGCACAAGTGTCGCCGGATGGGGAGGGCCAAGATTGGCCCTGGGGTCCGGTGCCTCCATAAGCGACCGCCTCGATGGGATAGCCCATTGACGCGGAGGCGATGGTGGCATCGGTGGGGGAGGGCCCGGGACCAGGGAGATAGCGAACACAATCGTGGCTGCCTGTTGGGGGCATGCTGGCATTTTTGTTTCGAATAAAACTCGCGAACTCGGGGCTTTCAAACAGCCATTGGAAACTGGAATTGCCGTTGGGCTTCGTGTTGGTGCGAGGGGTGTTAGCTAGGGGTTTGGAAATCTGAGAGATGCAAACATCAGCATGATTTCCAATCCCCAGGCTAACCGCCCTATACGTTTGAGCAAAATTGTTACAGGAAACCTGTTGCAACACATTTTTGACAACCGGGGGCATCCCAACTTCAGAAGCGTTGCCAACACTACAGGGGGTAAGGGGCCTGACAGGGGGGCTTCCGCATTTAGTTGGGAGTCCTTTGGGGGTCGCAGCAAACCAGGCGTCGAACCTCATAATTTGGTCAAATTGGGCCTGTCTCGAAACAGACGTCGAAATTTGCGACCCCTGAGGGACACTCTGATTTTCGGCTGAGTTTTTGAAAACTTTCACCTTAGAAGTGGGACCATGTGCAGTGCGATTCCCCCTATTATCCCTAGGGGGCCTAAAACCTAAACCCAGATCCCTAAGCCCAGAAACAGCAACACCCAACCCAAAACACCCGCCCCTAAACCCATTAGGGGGAATGGCACTTTGGTAACTTTGTTGCAAACATGGGCTGGAACTCAGCACACTCGGCGCCTGAGGCCCATTCGGAACATAGGCATGGTTAATTGTGGAATCGAGATGGCGCGAGACAATTACAGATTGTCCAACAGCTCTTGATCCTCTTCCTGGCACCGACGAAGGATGGACTCTGGGCTCATCGATCTTTCCGTCCTGCGGCGCGAAGTCGGTGGAGAGTGGGACCTCGAGCGAACGATTGTCGTTGGAGTGGCGGGTGCCGGTGTCGCCGCGCTCGCCTTGGCTTGCTCCACCAACAACCTTGCTGCTTGCTCGGCCGCCTCTGACTGCCTTGCCGCTTGCTCTGTCAAAAGTCTGGCTGCCTCTTGGCGCTGAGCTTCCGCAATGACTTCTGCTTGTCGGAGTGCATCCGCCTGGGCTGCAGCTTGTCGTTGGACTTCTGCTTGACGAAGTGCCTCTTGTTGGAATGCTGCCGCCTCCTCGGCTGCAAGATTCGCCTGTCTCGCTGCTATCGCAGCCACTGCTTGCGCCTCTTGGGCCGCATGCTGCGCCTGCAAAGTGTCCGGTGTCGGCTGAGACGGTTCCGTGGGCTTCGCTTCTGCAGGCATCTCGCCCCCGAAGAGATAGTCGTCGTTCTCGGCATTCGCGGGCACCATCGTGGTGCTGGCTTGGTAGTATTGCACCTGCAGCTTTGCCGCTGTCAACAAAGCTTCGAGGTTGGACGGGTCCCTCGTCTCCATGGCGGTGACTAGCGAGGCCATCAGCCCCATGGTGACCCTGGCTGGTATAACTTCGGCCTCGGGCGGTTCGGTGTACCGGGCTTGATCTCGGGCGGTCTGCACCTTGAGCTCTGCAATTTTCTGCTGGAGCGCCGCGATGGTCTGCGACGTGTGCTCCGCAATGTGCTGGTAGCTGGCAGCCTTGTCGTTGGCCCACTTGAGCCTGGCCTCCAACTTGCTCACGCTTTTCTCCATCGTGCTCACCTGGGCACCGATCGGCTTGAGGCCTGAGATCTGCGCCTTGAGTGCAACAATTCGGTTGGCATAGTCGGCTTTGTCCACCGCATCTTCGACATCGTCGAACTGGTGAACGATTTTCTCGTAGCGCTTCAACGTGCTGACAAGGCTGGCTCTCTGTTCCTTGAGCTGCACTTTCTGCTCGTCTGAAGCTGAGTCTGCTGCTTGTGCTGGTGCAGCTGTCGCTGGCTGTTGCACTGTCTCGACGTCCATGTCCATGTCTACAGCCTGCACTGGCGCTTCTTTGGGCGGTATCCCCAACCGCTTGGCAACGACTTCTGGCGGAAGGTCCCAGAAATTCTGGGAAGGCGGTTTGGCTGCGGGAGCCGGGACTGTGTCCTGTGGGCGCTTCGCCCCGCACTGGAAGCACTTGCTCAACGATGCGAAAGTCCATCTGAACTTGCACTGAGAGCAAGACCAATATGGAGATTGCGCACTTTTTGCACCCTGCGAGCGAGAGCGGCGTCCTTTTCCTCCTTTTCCTCCGCCTGAGGTTTTCCATTCGCCACTCATGGAGAGCTGGTGAATAGACGATGGCAGCGAGCTGCCGTGGTGCGACCCAAGAACCTTCGCGGCTTCTTGGAGTCTGGCTGGGGTGTGGCGGTCAGGCCTGCGCAAGGCTCGGCGAGCCCTTGCACGAAGCTTGCGCCGGTATTTGTGCCAAGCTGGGCTTGGCGGGTGCTTTCCCGTGACAATTGCTGCCGCAACTCTGTAGCGGACCTACAGAAGTTGAGGCGTGGGCAAACAAACTGCAACGCTGAAACGTGGTTTGAGCCTAGCCCCCCGGACACCCCACAATGGAGCTCATTTCTAATGCGGCGCACCTGCACCCAATTAGAAATAAGACCTCTCTCTCCCTATATATATATATATATATATATATATATATATATATAAATATACACCTAGTTTAAAACAGGACCCTCACATTTTCTTGTGCACCTAATGGTTGTATATTGCAGCTCAGGAGCACTTTGTGCACACGGTGCGCCTGCATGTTTGTTCACGCTTCGAATGCGTCCTTCACGGTTTGCGTCTACGTTTGTTTCAAGTGTTACGAGTCGGTCCAAACACGGTGTGCGGTTCTTCAAAATAAAAACTCACAGGGTCTCATTTCAAATTAAGGATATATATAATTATATATATATATAATACATATATATATATATATTGGAGATTGGGGGGTGTGAGCTTGTTAAAGCCCCCCGGAATCGGGAAATACTCTGTAAGGGGTGTGAGTGTGTGAGTGAGCGTGAGTGCAGATGTGATGTGAGAGTGTGTTTAGGGTTTGGGTGTGTGCGATTCAAACTAGTGTTTGTGTTTGTGTTTT
>Ga0099797_101205_pt1:0-12500 | contig 14346 bp, 17 predicted proteins | sample Uncmet_Sort48C_1_FD_89871 | JGI IMG/M metagenome (GOLD analysis project Ga0099797, IMG submission 89871) | Marine eukaryotic communities from CALCOFI LINE 67, Pacific Ocean - C012_Sort48C_1 | ecosystem: Environmental > Aquatic > Marine > Oceanic | place: Pacific Ocean: Monterey Bay... | reverse complement strand
CATCACTTCCACTGTCACTGTCTCTAGCCTTGTCTCCTGCTCATGCATTTTCAGTCCCCACTGTCATTGTCATTGTCATTGTCACTGTCACTGTCATTGTCATTGTCATTGTCACCGTCACCGTCACCGTCATCTTCTTCTCAATCTCGGAATGCCCCCATCACAATCTCTCCACTTCCCATGTCCTGTCATGGCTTGACCTTGCGTTCGCGTGGGTACGGGCCGTGTAGGGCAAGGCCGGTCATAACGACCCTCCAGATCCTGCAGTTCATATGCGGGCTGGGCTTCCACTTTTACCTCATGTACTTCCCTACCAGCTGCTTCGACTACGTTGCAGAAGGCCTCACCTACGAGGTGGCCAGCTCGGGGGTGAGTGCATATCCGACCCGCCCTCGGTCCAGGGACCCTTGTATGGGTGCTCAATGGAATCCACACCAGCCCCATCTTCCATCAGTGAAGGAGCTGCCTAAAGCGATCACGATCCACTGGTGACACTCTTGCCCTTTCGTTGCTTTGCGCATCTGCACAGGTCATCATCAGTATCTTTCTCGTCGAGTTTTTGAATTTTTTTGTAAACAATTACATCCGGCGCAAACCCGCAAAGTCGGTGCGGCAGAAGCAGGAATGAAGTGGGAAGGTCGCACTGAATACTATACAGAATCTTTTAATAGTCATTTCAATGCGCACTGATTACTGTGCAGAACTTTTAATAGTCGATTGAATGCGCACTGCATACCATACAGAACTTCGAGTAGTCGTTTGAATACGCACTATATCCATATAAACTTTGAATAGTTGTTTCAAATACGATACATGATCTTTAATAGTCGTTTAAATGCGCAAAGTACCGTCATGTATCGGCCACGAGCGATGCCGCTGATTTGGCCGCCCATGTTACGGAGCTTCAATGAGATCATTCGAACATTCTCAATACGACACTGTATTCGAACATAAATACAATAGTAGTGAACTCAGTCTCTAGAACGACACTGTATAGAGTTACTGTACTGCTTTCTAGAGTAAAGGCTACACAATGCATATGCCCTCCACACTCCTATCATGTTAGTGTTTACTATGCTGCACATCAGGCACCAGCTCAGAGCGTGACTGGGTGGGCATGGGCAGGGGCGCGGCGAGTGCTCACACACACACAACAGGGGCCTTGAGGAGTCTACACCTCTAACTTCATGTGAGATGTGACCCCGTAGTCCGTCCACTCAGCCTTTGCTGCATGTTTTGGCGACTGAGACGGAGGGGACCGTCGGAGATAAACTGCAATGGTCGCTTAAACTAGCTAGTAAAGCCACACACTCACTCACCACCTTTCAGTCGACTGAGATACTGCTTGGAAGTCCTTCACACCCTCACACCCTCACACCCTATATCTACTACTCACACCACTTTTCGCTCAGACTGCAAACTAAGAAATTCCATACTACGCGCAAGCAGACTGAGCTGTGACACCCTTCACGTCGACCTTGCCACCCAGCGTTTGATCATCGGGCACTTACAGCAATTCCAATGAAACGTTCAGTGTACTAGTTTTTAATGGTTCTGATGTTGTATCCTTGTGTGCTTTCAATCGCATTGTCCTTTCAGTTCCCTAGTGGTGGTGCATTGACCATCGCTCGGGCCTTGAGTAGGCATCTGCCTATCGTTGCATAAATTGCCTTTGCCACATGAGTGTTTATTTAAGCTACATAGCCATATTTCAAATCTGCCATGAACCACCCCCAGTGTTCTTATGACCCATGGCTCCACCTGCCCCATCTCCCTTTTCTTGTATTCTTGGCTTTGGTCGTCTTTTCTGCTTTGTCCTCCATTAGCTCCTCCGTCTGTGCTTTCGCTCCCTGATCTGGCCCCTCCTCCTCCTTTGCTTTGTTGTACGTCATCATCAGTGCTGTCTTGGAGTCCGCCTCCACAATCTTGAGGTCAGCTACCACCTAGACTTCTTTGCTGGTTTCCTTCGTCGTCGGGGTGATCTAGAAGTCCGCCCTGTGAGTGTGCGATTCACTTGTAAGCGTTGGGTTGAGGGTGACCTTGTAGGAGTGGCTTAGTTCTGCTTTGATTCTGTAAATGATGCACGGGCAGTTGTGTCTTTTGCTGTGGATGTGTTTTGCGCACTCCGTCCATGGCGTGGCCCTCTTCCCTGTGTTCCTTTCCGCACTTCCTGCAGAACTTCGTGAGCTCGTCCGGTACCAGCATCCTGCTGCGTACTAGCCACATTGCCCATTGTGATGGGTCTAGGATCCTCACTGTCGCTCCCCAGAGCGCGCAGACCGTACTGGGAGTGTTGGCCCTTGAGAGATTTGCGCGGAGTAGGCGTGCCAAGGCCTCATCCACCAGTTCCATGATCGCCTTGTTGTTGTCGTAGTGAGTGTATCGTTAGTTTTTAATGGTTCTGATGTTGTATTATTGTGTGCTTTCAACAAATGATCGCATTGTCCTTTCAGTTCCCTAATGGTGGTGAATTGACCATCGCTCGGGCCTTAGTTAGTTGAGTAGGCATCTGCCTATCGTTGCATAAATTGCCTTGGCCAAATGTTTGTCTAAGCTATCTAGCCAACTTACAAATCTGCCATGAAACACCCCCAGTGTTGTTTTGACCCATGGTTCCACCTGCCCCACTCATCCCCCTGTCCGTGTATTCTTGGATCGTCCTTTTTGCTTTTTCTTCCATTAGCTTCTCCGTCTGAGCTTCCGCGCTCGCCACCTTTGCTCTTTTGTACATCGCCAAAGCTGTCTTTGAATCCGCCTCCACAATCTTGAGGTCGGAGACCACCTGGACTTCTGTGCTGGTTTCTTTTGTCGGGGTGATCTGGAAGTCTGCCCTGTGAGTGTTCGATTCACTTTCAAGCGTTGGGTTGAGGATGACCTTGTAGGCGTGGCTTAGTTCAGCTTTGATTCTGTGCATGATGCAGTGTGTCTTTTGCTGTGGATGTGTTTTGTGCACTCCATGGCATGGCCCTCTTCCCTGTGTTATTTTTCGCACTTCCTACAGAACTTCGTTAGCTCGTCCGGTACCAGCATCCTGCTGCGTAGCCACATTGCCCATTGTGATGGATCAAGGGTCCTCACAGTAGTAAAAGACGATCCAAGTATACACGACAAGGGGAATGGAGCAGGTGGAACCATGGGTCATCACAATACTGAGTGGGGGTGTTTCATGGCAGATTTGAAAGTTGGTTAGGTAGTTTAGACAAACATTTGGCCAAGGCAATTTATGCAACGATACTAGGCAGATGCCTACTCAAGGCCCGAGCGATGGTCAATGCACCACCACTAGGGAACTGAAAGGACAACGCGATTGAAAGCACACAACGATACAACATCAGCCAGAACCATTAAAAACTAGTTCATATAGTCTCGACGTGCTTTAAGCTCTTCGATAGTACTTGTAATCTATACGTACTACTTACTACCCAACTAATTTCCGGTTATACTTGACAATAATCGGACCGTCAAGACCAACTAATAGTAGACCTAGCCTAGTAGACTACTACTTACCCGGGTAGACGGGAGAGCAGAGCACTCACTTCCCCAAAATCTAGTACTGAACAAACTAACAGTTCAGTCCGCCGGGTGGTGTTTTCTTAAGTGTTCACTGAGTTAACAACCCACAAGCGACGGGAGAGGAGTGAGGTACCCGAGTAGTAGTACAAACAAACCATTTCCTTTCACCTTTTATGATGGAACAGAACAGGAACTACTAACCCGGAAGGGAGGGAGAGGAACCAAAAGTTCATAAGTGGCAGAGATCAGATGGATTGGGACTTCCCCCTATCTACGCTGCATCCTTCCACAATAAAAGTGCCTTCGTGCCGCCTTACTTGCCACCGTGCTTGGAAGGTCGTTGCTCGATCCATAGTCTAAGGACTTTGGTGACACTGCTGTGGATTGTTCTACGGTAGTCTAGACCTTCAGCTAGAGACAGGGAGGAAAAGACGTCAGACCCAAAACGGCCCACTTTCCTCCACCCTGTCTCATTCCCTTTAGTCATCCTAGACTACTCCATCAAAATCTAGACTTATTACAGCTGTAGGGAGGGATTTTTGAGGCCCAAACTCGGACGGTGGTTAAAACATAGCGGAAATTGCTTGGGAGAATAACCTATATAAGGGTTATAAAATGTGACAATAACAGATTTTTGTTTTGCTTAGGTTCCATATATGGTGCTACCAGTACCGTGCTACAGTACCATAATTACTACAAGTAACGGGTACAGGTCTGTCTGTTTTGAGTCATTGAATACCCAGATAGAAAGTATCGATAACCTATTTTTGTAAGTCACGCCGACGCGCCGATGCCCCCGCCATCATAGAAAAATCCTCATACAAAAAAGTTTAGCTAGTCTAGATATATCTTATCTGCCGATTTTTGCACCGGAATGATAAGGCTGCAGCCCCGGGTCCAGGACTAATAAATAAACCACGAGTTAATTGCTCAAATGCATTTTAATCTTGTGACCATAAATGGCCACAATCCGTTCAAACCATTTAAATTGACCTATCAAACAACTCAGTAAGGTTACGAGCTTTTCACATGGTTTATTCTATATGGCTTTGTGGCGTGAACGTTACGGGTTTTCGAGTTTTTCACGCCCGTGAAAGGACGGTAGCCCGCCTTTGCCTCCCTCGAAACTTTCGTCATTCGGAATTAACGCAACTTAACGTAACTTAACCCTCTAGATAAACATATGTAGTTTGCATCCCTCTACCTCAGCAAACATAAAAACATACCCTATTGGGACCCGCAGCTACGCATTGTAGGCGTTACAACCAAACAGATCCCATCACCCCCTTCTCCCATCTAGCCTGTCTAGACGTCTAGCCTCTTTGCCACAGGCACCATCATATCATTCAGTGACGTCGTGTGCTTCTGGATTGACCACACAACACACGGATGAAGTGAAATTCGAGCAGAGACTCTAGGTAAGAGAACAAGGATACACCCGTGTAAACATCCACACTCACACTTCACTCACTAAAAATCCACACACGTATCACTTTTTTATCCGTGTGCTCTTCTAACAAACTTACGGGCGTTTTATCACCATATATGAATATGTTTCACATATTTCATGCATATGCCTGTGTAAAGTTGTGTATATGTGAACGAATACATATGAATACATATCCACAATTCATACATTCATTCATGCCGCACTCCTGGATATATGCATGTATATTTATATGCCATACTCCTGGATATATGCATGTATATTTATATGCCATACTCCTGGATATATGCATGTATAATTATATGCCATACTCCTGGATACATGCATGTATATTCATACTTCATACATAAAATGGTTTAAGGGCAGTACCTGTTGTGCTATGTACACATGTAGAGACTCAAACCGATACATATAGATATCATATGTTTGTTCACTGGTACTAAATCACGCTTCCTTTGTTACATGGCGGCGCGACACCGACAGGAAAAAAATGGGAAATAGATCTTCGAAAGGACAGAGAAAAAAGAAAATAGTTGGCAAAGAGTCAAAAGGATTAAAAGGAACGAAAGGACGCAATTCAGATATTGGCGGGAACAACTATTCTGAACAAGACACAATTCAACGGGTGCCTTCATTAGATGATTTCCCGGAGCATGACGCGCACACTTTACTTCATCCAAGTGCGAAGGGTAGGAATTCTGTGGAGTACATTAATGTAGATGGTATCAATAATCATCAAGAATCATCATCTCAAACACACCAAAAAAGTGCAGGTCGCGTAAGCACTGTGTCAAATGCATCCAATACATCGAATGACATTTATCTCGAGGCGGAGATACCCCTGGCTTCCAAAATGGACAAATACGATGACATTTACATCGAGCCAAATGAGTTGCTTTCAGAGCATTCAACCACAGCACCCAAAGATGGTATTAATTCACTACCGGACAGCGCTGAAACAAAAGTGGCAGCGGATCCGCAGAGTAGCGTTGACCGCAATCATACTTGGTTCATTGAACCACAAGAAAGAACAGAATACCTCAACAACGAGAATATTGAAGGATTCGCCAATCAGACTGAGGTCAGACATGCACAATCAGGACATGGAAGCAGTGTGAACAACGTTTCGAGCATTGCTAATGACGACATTTACCTCGAGCCAAATTACTTGTTTCCAGAGCATTCAACCACAGCACCCCAAGATTGCAAAGTGGTAGCGGATCCGTATGGTAGCGTTGACCGCAATCAGACTTTGTTCATTGAACCGCAAGAAAGAACAGAATACATCAACAACGAGGATATCAAAGGATTCACTGAGATTGCAGTTGTGCCGGTAGAAACAGAAACAAGAAGAAGAAGAGATTCGCATGGTACGTTCGTAAGCCACACCACGATGGAAAATGGATTGGCATCGACGGGACACCACACCAGCAACAGTGCAACAGAGGCGGTGGATACAAGGACTGCTGGCAATGGGCGAAGCAATAATGACGTGCAAGACGATACAGGGGACGCCAATGAGGAAGGCACATACATTAACGGCCCAGCCTTCATGGGTGCCAGTGTCGTTGAAAATGCCCATGTGGTAGCCAAGCGACAGTCAAGCTCTGATTTGGAGGATGAAATGATAGTGTTGAGGTCCAAGGATATCACTGGCAGCGACAGCAAGGTGGAGCCGCCGCAGTCACCTTTTACGAGGAGTGAACGCAGCGATCACGCGAATGCTGGATTCACCACCCCCGAATCGAGAAAAGCGACGACAATGGCTAGACCCGCACAGGGTGCAGTAGCCATGGAGGATAATGATGTTCAGCCCGCATTACCGAAAAAGAGGAAAAAACCGCCGCTAGGAAGGAAAGTTTTGTGTAAACAGTATACTTTGCGCGTAGACAGTAATGGGGAGCCAGTGAAAAAGGAGATTGATTACGGCGAAATTGATCCCAGGGAGGTAGCGATGATTGAGAGCGACTCATATACGCTGGTGTTTGACCAATGATCGACACCTAGTGGCACGGGTACAAGCACGGGATCGTAAGGGAAGGGCAAACAAGTCCCTTTACGTCATGATGTACGTTCACACCAATAGCATTGTGGTCATGTATTCAGCGCAGACAACAAAGTCCACTTCGAGCCCTGTCTCTTTCAACAAAGGCGAACCTTTCCCTCCGTAATAAATATATATATATATATATATATATATATTTGCAATAATCTTCTCGCATTTGTATACACTGTTCTTTTACTTCGTTAAGCTCTAGAAGCTGACGCCAGTCAACTTGAAAACCCGGTAGCTTTAGGTTTTTGTGGCATTTCTTCTTCTTCTGTGGAATCATTTGTGAGACACTGTAACCGAGTCTTTGTTGAGGGAACTCAAGCAATGAAGTGGCCAGAGAGGCCGAGAGAGGCCGGTGCGTCGGTGCCACCTCTTGTCGCGTGTGGGGTCACGGAGTGGCAAGGGATCTACCACAGACACTGTGGATCTATGCTGCGATGCCCATGAAGCGCGCTCACCTGCAGTGTGTTCCTCTGTTGGAGATTGCGCTTGGACGGACACAGCGCAAGCGGTCATGATTGACATTTGCATCTTCAGTTGCTTGCTTGGTCTTCTGTGGCCACAACTTTGCGTTGTCTCTTTACGGAACCTGACCATTAGGTGCACGCTCCTAGTGAAAAGCCCGCCGCTGGTAATTAGTAGCAGGTCACGATGCGACAGACTCTGGCTTGTTTTAAACTACGCAGCCGATATCAGGTCTGGTTGACTGAGTGTGTAATGAGAGCCACTCCACGCGGGTCTTAGCGTAGTACACACCGAATGCCACACGAAGAGCACCGACAATGAGTGGTCACCGCCCCCCCCCCGTTCAGTGTCCCTCACTGGCTTTGGTTCCATCACTGGGTGGCGTCTTCAGCCCCGTTAGTTGGTGCATCAAGCACTACCCGCCGTGTGTGAGTGTCGTTTCGTGGGAACAAGCTCTGAACGAACAAAAATATGTTTTTTGAGGTGAGTGTGCTGTAAACTGGAGGTCGAGTCGAATCCACTTCAGATCCTCGGTGGCTGAGCTAGTGTTTCCTAAGGGGACTGACACACTGACACCGACGCCACTAGAAAGTGAAGACCACGAGCAGTCACGTGAGGTAGCGCGTCTCTGGTGTATTTCCGATGCGCCTGTGTCCCACACCCTCTTGCATTCATTGAGGGTCTTTTTTGTTGCGGGGGTCAGTCTATGGTTCCTATCTACTTGAACCCGTATCCGCAATGCCCCAACACTCACTCCCACATCACAAGTGCTGGAAATGTTTCATTACATCATATATACATATATATATATATATATATATATGTATTGCATGATCTATGTCCGACTCGCCAACGAAACGACATACTGGCCTTGATCCTTTTCACTTTTCACATCTATTGGAAAAACATATGCATTTGGCCTAGCTTTTTAAAAAGGGGAAAAAACACATAGCAACGGCAGAGCCCACAGTGATCGAAAGCATTGAAAGTGTGGCTCACCCACGTACAAGACGCAGAACAAGACGCAGAACAGGTTTCCGAGCCACAAAACCACTCATTTTTGCCAATGGAGTCACTTGGGTTGTAATATACTGGCGTGTGCGAGGTGGTTGTGCATTGTAGCCTTGTCTCAATTTCTTTGCTCATCGAATAAAAATCTTCTATCATATCCAGCCTCCATTACCACATATTAAATGACTATACCACCGCTTCATTCAGCCTTGCTTCACCCGTGTCATCTGTGGCATGTGAGCGTATATTGCATTTACACGTACATGATACACACATCCGCGCACACACTATGTGATCCACTTTCACACTCAATTAGGTTAGTAGGCGAGGTTGGGTGAGGTTAAAACCCTCAACCTAAACCGAACCTAATCTGAACCCACCGCCCGACCAACGTGCCAACGAGGCAAAATGGTCGCGGACCAAAACCAAGAGCTTGTTGAAGTGCAGCGTGAGGTCGGTGGCACAGATTATCCTGTTATAGATGAGAGCAATGAAGGTGTGTATGCTCATCTCTGTCATGCTGTCAGAATACCAACTGCCGAAGGGGGCGACGGACAAACGTGATCAAGAGCTTGGCCTTCCTTGAGTTTGCCTTCGGATCTGATGGCGAACTCAAGTGTGTTGAAGGCAAAGGGTGGCCAGGGGCGCCAGGTGCGGCGACTTGCAAGACGCGGGATTATTATTTGCTGTTTTGATGGTGTCTGAGTGTACTAGTCCTGAGTGCCGCGAGAGACCAGGGGTTCTCACTCACCAACACGATCCGCCAACAACGACCGACTGACGAAAACCAAGAAAAAGAAAATATCAATTGAGTTTAGTTTCTATACGTTCACGTGTGCTACAGTCTTTTAAATTGCCCTTGGCTGGAACGGGTGGCCTTACTCCAGGGACGGAGACACGTAGATGGTGTGGACGTACAAGCTCAACACAACCACACATTGGAAGACGCGCGCGGGGCCCCACGCCGCCACCATGTAGACGTGGTGGTCGAGAAGCTGCAGCACGGCGTGGGAATACTGTTTCATGTGCATGTGTATGTGTATATGTATATGTATGTGTATGTGTACGTGTATGTGTATGTGTATGTGTATATATATATATATATATATGTGTGTGTATGTGTGTATGTGCATGTATATGTGTATGTGTATGTGTATGTATGTGTGTGTGCATGTATGTGTATGTGTATGTCCATGTGTGTGTGTGTATGTACATGTGTATGTATGTGTGAGTGTGTGTGTATGTGTTTGTATGTGTATGGGAGAGAGAGAGTGTGTGTGTGCGTGCGTGTGTGTATGTGTGTGTGCGTGTGTGATTGGGTGTATGTGTATGTTGGGAGTGAGTGAGTGAGTGAGCGTGTGATTGTGTGTGTGTGAGTGAGTGAGTGTGTGTTTGTGTGTTTGTGTGTGTGATTATGTGAGTGAGTGAGAGTGAGAGTGAGTGAGTGAGTGTGTTTTTGTGTGTTTGTGTGTGTGATTATGTGAGTGATTGAGAGTGAGAGTGAGTGAAAGTGAGAGTGAATGAGTGAGTGAGTGAGTAAGTGGGTGAGTAAGTGTGAGAATGTGTGTGTATGTGTGGGTGGGTGCGGATGTCCAACGTTGGAGCAATGCCAAACAAGCAACAAAGGCGCATGCCAGTAATCAGCGTGAATCACACGTGACCCCATCCCTATCTTGTCCCAAACCGCACCAAAAAACAGGCAGACATACAGCGCATTACCAGGCACAGGCAAAGCGCATTCACGATTCCGTTGCTCCATCCGCGTGTTGATAAAATGCCCCTCGATGAATTGCCGTCCTGGGGTATCACGAGGGGCGGGCACAAAGGAGGGCAAAGGAGGGCAAGTGGCGGGCGGCAGACATTGCCAGTCAGTGGCCGTGTCTCAGTCAATGGCTGCCCCGTCCCCGGCACTCGGCGTGTGCATGCGCATCCTCGGTCACGCGATGTCATGCCGGGGTTCAGAGCCGCCGTTCGAACCACAAGGCACCACAAGGACCCCACCTCTTCCGCAGGGGCTGTCACGCGCTCGTTGTGGTCGTCATCCTCATCGTCCTCGTCGGGGTGCAGGTTGACCGACAGCGACAGAAGGCAGCACGTGCGGATCAGCAGCCGGACGAGGCCTCCAATGGCAAACAGATGCCACATGTAAGGGCCCCACTGAACGAGGCGGAGCCCACCCGCCCACGCCATTATGCACACGGCACACGCCAGCACTTGCATCAGTCGCTGCCCGAAACTTCTCCCCAATTCACCCCGGAGCCGGCGAGTAACACCCCACAACTGGACCTTCGACCTCTCAGCCCCTCCGCTACCTCGACCTGTCCTGACCTCAAAGTCACCGAAACCCACAACAGATCAAGGGCCCACAGAGATGGTGGCCTCGGACCTGATACATGGTCAAGATGCCGGTGACCTCGGGGGGCGGGTGATACGGCTGCATGGCGGACCAGCATACGAAGGAAAGATACATACCAATCATCGACACTTCGATAATGGACCCTAACCATCGTTCCCCGAACCAAAACGCCATTGATCAACAACAAAACAAAAGGACACACAGAAGACTTCAGATCCAGAGCCTTTGTGATGCGATCTCGAAAACATGGCCCCGTCTTGTTTCGGGGCGGCTCCAAAGAGCTCTTGGGTGACGTGAGGGCAGGGCATTGCTCGTTGTGTTGACGCACCTTCCTCCCTTATCATGACGCTGGCTCCCAGCACAACCAGCAGGGTGGAGATGACTGATATGACACTGTACACCCCCCGCCCCCCCCGCACCCGCCCACGCATATGGGGCCCAATGGAACAGCATCAATACATACAAACACATGCATACACATACAAGCATATACCTACACATACATAAACCTATAATACAACCATCTATCCACCTTCTGTTTATATGTACAGATCTATTTCTCTAAATTACTCCCAAAACACATGATGCAGATGTGTATACAAAACACATGATGCAGATGTGTACACTTTGCACCCCCCCCCCTTGTTGGACATGAGCGAGCAAACGCGACTGGGCCCGGGCGCCTGCTGCTCTGCCCCCCCCCCGCGCCTGAAACCTGCACACACACACACACACCACATACGCGAGGCCTCACCTTGCGCTGGTGACATCGATGGTGTTCGAGTCGAATACATCGTAGAGTATCAGGCCGCTGATGATGTTACAGGCGCCGGCGGACGCGACAAAGAAATACGAAACCGAGGCCGGGTGGCGCTCCTGACCCGATGTACCGCCCCAAAGGCAAACACAGCACCGAACCCCCCAAAAGGGGCCCCAGTCGGTTTTCAATTCATTGGTGGCAATGGCGGTGGGGGCGGCATAGAGCGTACATGGCACGGCACACGCCGGGTGCACACCACGCCTTTTCTTGAGTGTTAGGTTAGGTTAGGTTAGGTTAGGTTAGGTTTAGGTTAGGTTAGGTTAGGGCCACGCCTTTTCTTGAGTGTTGCACCTGGGAATGCAGGCGGCGGCACACGACACACACACAAGCGACACTCAACGTCTCGGGCCCAGTCTCGGGCCCAGTCTCGGGTCACGTGATAGCGGTGGTGGGACGGGTTTCTTCAGAGCACGGAAAGAGCCCCGGCCACGCTATGGACCATGACCCTTCACGCCCCCCTCTTTCAACAAGAGGCATGGGCGAGAGAGACAGGCCCTGGGGGCGGACTCACCACCACGTCCAACACGATGGCCCCGGCCCGGATACTGAGTCTCGTGACTTGCGCGGCTGCACGTCACGTGGTACAAAGTACAGAGCACAACGCGGGCCTATCAGGCACCACCTCCCGGGCCCAAACCACCCCCCACCCCAGCATTCACCCAAGAGACAGGCGGTCTCCTAGACAAGACATAGCACCCCTCGAGAACCCTGTCTTACCTTCGATGGCGAGGAGAATGGGGGACGCCACAGTGAGGCCGAAGAGGAAGGCCGTGTATACAGCATCCGGAACCACGTGCCACAGTAGGAATGGCGTCCCGGCGACCAGCGGCACCTT
>Ga0099797_101204_pt1 | contig 14353 bp, 15 predicted proteins | sample Uncmet_Sort48C_1_FD_89871 | JGI IMG/M metagenome (GOLD analysis project Ga0099797, IMG submission 89871) | Marine eukaryotic communities from CALCOFI LINE 67, Pacific Ocean - C012_Sort48C_1 | ecosystem: Environmental > Aquatic > Marine > Oceanic | place: Pacific Ocean: Monterey Bay | collected... | reverse complement strand
ACCATGCTGTGCAAAAGAGTCATTGGCACAAAGAGTCGTTGGCACATTTCATGTGTCAAGCTGCGCCCTGGGATTTAACCGTGCAGCCAGTCCGCCATGTAAAGCGAGGAAACTGACCCAATTCAGATCGTTCGAGCTGGCAAGCCATTGTCGGAACATTGGACAGGCTTTCGACTCCTCTACCTGCTCCGCCTGCCAGCACAGCACATCAGCAACTACACAGGAACAACAGGAACAATACGTGCTGTAGAGGGCAACTAGGGAAAGTGTAAAGGGTGACGAGTGCATGACTGAGCGGGCAGGCACTACCTGCAGACCGAGCCACGCTTGGCACGCTGCTCTGTATTCCTCCTCCTCTGAAGGCGTGTCGTACTGCAGCTCCACGTGGTGATTGGACGCGACACACCGCAGCGATTCGTATGCTTCAGTGAGCTGCAGGAACCGCTTGGTGTCTGTCTGGTCACCAGAGCTGTCCGGATGGCATTGTTTGGCGAATTCGAAGTAAGCATCGCGCAGTTCACGAGGTGAGAAAGGCTGCGATAGCCCTAACAGCCGCAATGCAGAAGCCTGAACCGCTCTGTGGCCCACTGGAGAGGAATGGGAGCCTGCGCGGGTGCACGATCTGATGTGGCAGCGTAGTGTGTGCCGACCTGCCGACGAGAGCGCTCCCAGCATTTCAGTCCAGCTCGCTCGCCATCAGCTCAACGCCCCTTCGCCCACTACGGTCTTTGGGGGACTTGTGCTGAGGAAACGCAGAGCAAGACTTTGAAGTACACGTACGTACAAGTACAGTACACATAGTATGTTATATGTACCTACATAGTTTCATGATACACGGGTAAACCCAATACAAATATGCGTAAAATACACGTAAAATACATGGAAAATACACAGTTACTGTAGGTCATGTGCATGTTACTATAGCGAGTCATCTGGAGATCAATCATACACTACAAAGACCGAAACGGAGTCTGAGGATATAATCGACGATGCTGACGAAGATGAGATACCAGTCGAAGTAATCGATATGTGCCAGCAAAAGCTTATTGACGAGCACGGCTGGTCCGAACAGGAAGCTTCTCACTAGGCAACAGAGCAAGCGTTAATATTGGCGGCAATACAGAAGGAGAGAAACCGCCAGCAAGATGGGGCAACAGAACAGGACTCTGGCGAAGAACCATATGTGCTGCTCATGATTGACGGTGGTGCATTCTGGGACATCATAGGTGACAATGCAATGCATTATTTGCACAACATCAGGGCATGCGAGCCTAAGCTGATATGATCATCACAAGTCAGACCCGGGGAGTGAAATGAAAGGTGCGATGACCCATGCTATGGCTGAAGACAACGTCCAAAACCACAAAGGAGGAGTGGATGTGCACACTGACTAGTCATTTATTGAGCGAGCGCACCAACAGGTGCAACAGATGCAGCCATCAATGTTCCACGAACTCAAGGCATAGCCAACCTCTCATGCACATGCCATGCAGCCCCTCAATCGCCGTCAGTCCCTCCCCGCCTCACGCCCTCAGCCTGTCCTCCTCAACCTCTTTCCAAAGTCCAAACCCGTTTCCTGCCACACGCTTGCTGAACGATTGTCTGCGCACTTGATTCTTCCCTTTATTCACCTAATTAAAGGGACTCCAGCTGAGCGCGTTCACGAGCTTGACTTTGACTGCCCTGGGTGTGGCCATAAGGTGCTATGGGGTAGTTAGGGTAGTGTGGAGTGCTGTGGATATGCATGTGCTAGCTAAGGTGCCCAAACTGGGTCATTTGTTCGGGTACAGAAAATTTCAACATGCGGAATAATAATCTATAGTGAACGGTTCTAGGATAATATCGATACGGCAAATTCATTTCCGCCGAGAAAACAAAGATTTGATAAATATATTCTGCTCGTACGACAGCTTGCAGAAGTACTGTCAGTGCGGTCTCACACTAAAATCTGTCTGTAAACTAATTTCCATGACTATCTACGACTATCGAGCGCAACTCACTGTACTTCTATGAAACAACCGGTCGTTTTTGGCGGCAAACGACCGGTCTTTCCGGTCGAAACGACCGGTCTTTCCGGTCAAAACGACCGGTCTTTCCTGCCCAAACGACCGGTGTTTCCGGACATATAGACCTCTTTGAGATTAAAGAACGTTGTTTTTTATTTTTGTACACAAGAAAAGTTTAGTCACAGCTGAATCAGCGGAGAGCCACAGCTGAATCAGCAGAGAGTCACAGCTGAATCAGCAGAGAGTAGAGAGGGGCAAAGAGCTCTCTCAAATCCAATGTGCGAGGCTTCTGCCGGTAGCATGGATTGCCCCGCTTCTACATTAGATTATGTTGTGTTTTATGCTGTTAATAAAGTGGGGTTGATTATTATATAAAGTGGTACGTGCAACGTGCTGCTGCCTCAATAGCTTGTAGTTTGTGAAATCGAAACCTCATTTTCAAATGTGCGTTTTCGCATAAAGAATCGCATCAAGGATGTTACAAAACGCACACCTTAAGCCTGCGGCGCCTGTGGAGGAGAGGGGGAATCTATGGGCAGGCGCTCATTGGGAAACTCACTTTCTTTAAGAGGGTTTGAGGGGGGGAAAGCCGCAAAATACTCACTTCTTATTAATTTGAGCTCTTATAGAAGACGACCGGTCGTTTTATAACCGGTCGTTTGTGCTAGTTTGGTGTGTGGCGGTGTGCAGGGCGCACTTCGAGTTAACGCGCCCGTATAACATAAAGCAGACAGGCGAGCGAGGCGAGCAAGGCAGCATCGGGGTTGAGAGCGGGAGGAGTGGAGGACCTTCGGTTTCCGTGCCAGACGCACCAGATTGAGCACTTGAGGGCAAGGCTGTTTGCACATGCGTGCGCATGCGAGCGTATAGGCTGCTTGCATGCGTGCGTGGATTTTGTTTACCCCAATTTTTTGGCCTGGTTATGTATGCAACGTCCCACGTATAGCCAAATGCAGAGGGACCATTTTGGGGGGACCACTTTTTTGGGACCACTTTTTTGCGTTGACAGTTTTCGAGGCCCTTACAATGCAAAAATCACGTAGTAAAATCTGTGACACTTAGCACTTAGCACTTGGCACTTGACACTTGGAGTCGTCTTGGCTTCTTGGCACTAGTTTGTTTTTTACATTTACCTCTAGAATTCTACTTTATCTTAACATCTTAAGTGGACCTTTTGCATCTTTTCAACCACTGGGCATATGTTCTAACTCCACGCGGATTAAGGAATAATTTTTTACCCAAGTCGCTGAACACTAATTTACATAGTTTTGTGATACAAATACGTGTATTTATTTATTTGGTGAATTTGAAAATAAATACGCAGCCAAAACACGTGTATTTTGAAAAATACACGTTTATTTTTAGCACATAATCGATCATGAATCATTTGTAGTGATTTACAAAGCATATAAACTTCATCAGTTCATGAATCTGTGTTGTGATACAGTTATCGGCGCATGGTGAATCTATGTAATCATAAACCACATCAAACATGATGAATCTATGTAATCATAGTGCCGTGGGTGCATCATATGCATGAGCTATAGTAACATGCACATGAGCTATAGCAACACGCACATGAGCTATAGTAACATGCACATGAGCTATAGTAACATGCACATGAGCTATAGTAACTGTATTTTGTGTATTTTACATGTATTTTACGTGTATTTTACGCGTATTTGTATTTTACGTGTATTTTGAAATACAGGGGGGGTTTACCCGTGTATCATGAAACTATGCTAATTTAGACACACACACAGCTTGCCCACAAGCACACTGGCCAATGGGCCTCACAACCGAAAGTGCACCAAAAGAGGATAATAAAGAACACTCGTCCACAACACAATTATTGCACAGCTGTCTGCGCCAAGTCAGCTCGCGAGCTTGGGTCTGGCTGTAGAAGACAACGCAGTAGGTGGGCGCCACTGGAGCTTTGTTGAATACATGCAAGGCTTGTAAGTATATGGTCAAGTTGGATACGTCTGATCGTTGAGCCTGTTCAGCATGCCACTTTTGTCACTCAAGATGCCCGCGTTCGTAGCCATCCTGATGTTCTGTGCCCTGAAGGTCGGCAGGCCCGCGCAACTTCCACCCCTCTCGCGCTGCCACGCCCCTCGCGGCAGCTGCCAACAGCTGCAGCCCTATATCCTGAGCCGAATCCTGCACGCTGCCCCGCTCTCAAACCCCCTTAGCCTGTCATGTCTCCCGCAGCTGCAGACACTTGCACATTCTTGTGCAGCTCGCAGCATTTTCGCATGCTGGTCCAGGTTGCCCAGGCGCAGAACACGATGATGCTACCCAACGATGCGGAGAAAAGACACCCCAATAACCCTCGGGTTCAAGATTCAAATTGGATGGCCCTGTTCGCTGATTTGGGTATGCTGCTCGCTCGTCGTCGTTCTACTCGTGATGCTTGTCGTAGTCTTCATGCCAAGATTGTGCCATGCGAGGTCTTGCAGGACTGCCATCTTGTATCTGTGCTGGGTAGTGCATTCCAAGCATTTGTCTGTGCAGGCAATACTGCTGAGTCGCAAATAGGGGAGGTACACCTGCTGCTTCCAGTCGAGAGGCTGACTGCATTGCGTGCATGGGTTTGCTGCTGCGCTCCAACCACTCATACTCGTCCAAACCATTGTAGTTTTGTGTCCGTTGGACGTCTGTGAGTCTCTTGAAGAGAACGTGATTGACTGTTTTGTCTTGTTAGAATCAAGCAGGACGAGCGTCGTCCGAGCAGTGCACCATGGCACAGAGTAGAGTGCGCAATGCAGAGGCTGAAGCACAGCACGTATTGTCTGAAGCACGGAAAGCTGAATCGAAAGCACGAGAGGCGCGCATCGTAACTGCACAAATGTGCACCGAGGAGACAACAGAGGAGACAACAGAGGAGACAACAGAGGAGACAACAGAGGAGACAACAGAGGAGACAACAGAGGAGCTGCCAAATGCTGCTGATACACCCGCTTTGCTGTTTGCATTGAAACGCAGGGCAAAAGCATACAATGCTTTCACTGCGAGTGCAAGCACAGGAGATGCTTTCAGCATCACGAGTGGATCTTGCTCATTGGATGGGACCAATTGCGTCACCAGTCTTACCTTTCTGTCTGAATATGGCACCTCTGAAACGTGCTCTATCACTGTGAGTGCTGCCGGATATGTAACTGCGACTGCGTTCAACACCGAGCCAACCTATGAGACGCTTACAGTAGATGGGACTGTGTACTCTGGAACGACTGGGCCAGTCAACCAGCATGTACCGAGTGGCGCGTTGGTGCAGTGGAGCAGTGACGGCAGTGAGGTTGGTGATGGCTGGCGGCTGTGCTACTCAGAGACCAGAGCACAAAACCACCACGCACGACGGGTGATCGATACGGGTGCTACAGCACCTACCACTCCAGCACCCACTCCAGCACCTCATGGTAAAAGTGCTGCTCTCTCAGTCGTAGGTCGTCGGATCTGCAATACAGCCCCCTTGATCAACTGCTCTTGGTCTTGGTGGGGGAGGGAATGCGACTCCCATAACGCTTTGTGTACCTTGGACAAGTGCAAATGCCGTGCTGGTGACTGCTGGGTCGATGGCGCATGCCGGGCACCAACTACCGCACCCACCACTCCAGAACCCACCACAACTCCTGCGCCCACAGCTCCTGCGCTCCCAGATCTACCACAGCTGGACCTGGCATGCAATGTTCATGTCTGCAGTGCAACCGGCTCCGACTCAGACTCGTGCGGGCTTGCAATAGGCGGCGCATGCAGATCCATTCAGCAAGGGATCGAACGGGCTGGCGGAAACAACACTGTGTGTGTACATGCAGGTAAGCTAACGAAGCACTTGGCGTGTGTGATGCCTGAATGTTTGAATTGTGTGCAGGGACATACGGCTGCAGCGGCACATGGGCCGGCACCATCACCAGGGACATCATGCTTCGTGGCTTTGAAGCTCTGATTGACTGCAAAGGCGAAGGGGGTGTGTTCAAGATCGGCTACGGCCATGCGGTAGGGCAAGTCTCCATAACTGGATTCGACATCCACAATGCCATCGGAAATGCTGAGAACGATGGGTATGCGGGTGGTGTGGACGCTACTAATGTCAAACGCATCTCAGTGCTGTCGAGCACTTTCACAAATTGCACTGGCCGAGAGGCTGGAGCGATTGCAGTCCGTTCCTCCAAGGGGGCAGGAGAGAACAACATCCGAAACCTTCAAAATCTCACGATCAGGGATTCAGCTCGCAGTAGCAGCATTCCCAGAGTAGCAGGCGGAGCAGGCAGCATCTCCCTGTCGTATGATTCTGACTACAACAACAACCACAACAACAACATGCTGTCCAACATACAGATCAGCAACTCTTCGGGAGGGCGCCACACAAATGAAGGCGGTGCAGCAGGCAGTATCTCGCTGTCGTATTCTGGGTACAACAACAACAACAACAGCAATAGGCTGTCCAACATACAGATCAGCAACTCTTCGGGAGGGAGCCACACAAGTGGAGGCGGTGCAGCAGGCAGTATCTCCCTATCGTATAAATCTAACTACAACAGCAACCACAACAGCAACATGCTGTCCAACATACAGATCAGCAACTCTTCGGGAGGGAGCCACACAAGTGGAGGCGGTGCAGCAGGCAGTATCTCCCTATCGTATGATTCTACCTGGAACAGCAACCACAACAGCAACATGCTGTCCAATATACAGATCAGCAACTCTTAGGGAGGGCGCAACACAAGTGGAGGCGGTGCAGCAGGCAGTATCTCCCTGTCATATTATTCCAAGTACAACGACAACATGAACAACAGCAACATGCTGTCCAACATACAGATCAGCAACTCTTCGGGAGGGCGCAACACAAATGAAGGCGGTGCAGCAGGCAGTATCTCGCTGTCGTATTCCGGGGAAAACAACGGCAACAGCAACATGCTGTCCAACATACAGATCAGCAACTCTTCGGGAGGGAGCAACACTGGCACGTATCAAGGTTACGGAGGCGGTGCAGCAGGTAGCATCTCGCTGTCGTATTATTCCGACTATTCGAACAATAACAACATCGACACGCTGTCCAACATACAGATCAGCAACTCTTTGGGAGGGAGCAACACAAGTGGAGGCGGTGCAGCAGGCAGCATCTCCCTGTCATATTATTCCAAGTCCAAAAACATGAACAACAGCAACATGCTGTCCAATATACAGATCAGCAACTCTTCGGGAGGGCACCACACAAGTGGAGGCGGTGCAGCAGGCAGTATCTCCTTGTCGTATGATTCTGACTACAACAGCAACAACAACAACAACAACTTGCTGTCCAATATACAGATCAGCAACTCTTCGGGAGGGCGCGACACAAGTGAAGGCGGTGCAGCAGGCAGCATCTCCCTGTCATATTATTCCAAGTCCAATGACAACATGAACAACAGCAACATGCTGTCTAACATACAGATCAGCAACTCTTCGGGAGGGAGCAACACTGGCACATATCAAGGTTACGGAGGCGGTGCAGCAGGTAGCATCTCGCTGTCGTACTGTTCCCACAAATCGAACAATTACAACATCGACACGCTGTCCAACATACAGATCAGCAACTCTTTGGGAGGGAGCAACACAAGTGGAGGCGGTGCAGCAGGCAGTATCTCCCTGTCGTATGATTCTACCTGGAACAGCAACCACAACAGCAACATGCTGTCCAATATACAGATCAGCAACTCTTCGGGAGGGCGCAACACAAGTGGAGGCGGTGCAGCAGGCAGTATCTCCCTGTCATATTATTCCAAGTCCAACGACAACTGCTACAGCAACCACAACAACAGCAACATGCTGTCTAACATGCAGATCAGCAACTCTTCGGGAGGGAGCCACACAATTGGAGGTGGTGCAGCAGGCAGCATCTCCCTGTCGTATTATTCCGGATGCATAAACAACAACAACAGCAATAGGCTGTCGAACATACAGATCAGCAACTCTTCGGGAGGGAGCAACACTCAATCGGGAGGTGCAGCAGGCAGCATCTCGCTGTCGTATTATGCCTTGAATCTCAACAACAACAACAACAACTTGCTATCTAAGATACAGATCAGCAACTCTTCGGGAGGCAGCAACACATACAGAGGCGGTGCAGCTGGCGGCATATCACTCTCTCATTTTGCCAAGGAAAATCACAACAACTCTCAGATTCTCTCTTCAAACTCCACACTGGTAAACTGCCGTGGCGGTGACCACACCCAGGTACCTGTGGCATTGTGTGTCACTGTATGCTCTTGCACCATTTGAATCCTCTCGTGCATACTCCTGTGTGGCAATGCACAAATGTGTCACCCTGTCCAGAAGTTTGCACTCTGACAATGTTTGGCATGCAATATCTATCACTGCATGCTAGGGTGCGGGCGCATTCTCTGTGATGTCCCTTGGACACACGACTCAGATGTACACAGTCATCCAAGATTCCACCTTTTCAGCAAACCGTGGAGCGATCTACAACCCTCCACAATCCGGATCGCCGTCCAAGGGCGTGGCTGGAGCTGTTCGCATCTCTGGGAACAGCAATCCATGGAACAGCGCTCAGATTTTCAGGAGTGCATTCACCTCCAACTATCTAGCCTCGACCTGCACCGGACGCCAGTGCCTGGCAGGAGCACTTGCAACCTCTGTCGCAACACAGATCAAACAATGCAGGTGCCGGTTGCATTAGCACATGTCCTCAGAAGTCAAATAGTTGCTGGTTGCAGCTTCTACGCTAACTCCTGCCCGCGCAACCCTGGAGCGGTCTATGCCGAGGCTCCACTCACTCTGATAGACAGTGAGCTAGACCAAAACAATGCCGACCAAGTCTTCTTTGGGACAGCACGTCTAGCAGAATTGTCAGCCACCAACACCAGGCTTCATTTCTCGAGAGAACAAGGTGCCCCACCGGTTGCAACTCTATGATATTTGACCGCTTTGCCTCTTGCGGACAGGCATCGTCTTGGACAAGCTATCCTCCTTTGATGAGCTGCTGATGGCATGTCCACCAGGCTCAGTAGTAGCATCCGAAAGCACCCAATTCGTGTGTCAACCGTGCTCAGGCACGCAGCGCTCTTCGATTCAGTTCACTAACGACACTCATGTCTGCACTTAGAGAACGAGATATTTAGATTGGTAGCATAGCAATGTTTGCAGCACTCTTACGTTTTAGATTGGTAGAATAGCAATGTTTGCAGCACTCTTACGTTTGTGGCAGTTGGGACCTACAGCATCGTTGTTGGGCGATGGCAGGACAATAGCACAAATGCCTGCAAGCCGTGCCCTAGTGCTGACCCTGCCGTTGTGGTGTGCAATGAGAACAAAGCAGTATCACAACCTGGCTACTTCTCAGTGTATGCTGTTGGGCCCAGGCGCACTGAAGGATACAACACAGTCAAGGTGCATAGCCCAGTAGCCTTGAATGACAGGGTCTGTGGACAGGTGGTCGAATGCCCAAACTCGAATGCATGTAAGTACACAGGCTTGATTGACGCCGCTTGCAATACACTGCTGGAAGCTTGCAATAACAATATCACCTTGACTGATCTCAAGTGCGATGAAGGATACACAGGTGTTTCAGCTCACACCAATGTTGGCACATCTCGTAATTGGGATTCAAACTTTCAACCTTAATTCAAACTTAGGGGTTGAGTGCACTTGCACTGAACTTGGTGCGTGAATCAGATGTCCTGTGTGCAAAGTGCAAAGCCGGCTGGTTTGCTGCGCCTCTGGTCGCCTAATTTTGCTGCGTTTCATGCGCTTTATCATTTCGTGCGATGCCTTGCAGGCGGCATTCGAGTGCAAGACCTGCCCCAACACAGCTGCTTCGGTTTGTGTGGCAATCACTGTGCTGGTAGTTCTGTACTTGATTGGAGTTGCACTTGGGAATAAAGGATCTGCAGTGCAAGAAGAATGGTCCGACGAAGTTCAGCGGGTGAGCTGCAGCAGTAGCAGCTCACTGTGGAATAAGAGGGTTTGATAATGTGAGAGGGCAGCCGTATGCACCAACAAGTGCTCTTGAGTTGCTGTTGACATTTGCAGCCATCCAACTGGCTGCACCTGGATTCATTGCAAAAAAGGGAACTTGCTCGAATCCGCGGTTTGAATGTTGTATCCGCAAGTTTCAAACAGTTGATGGTAATTGGCATGCTGACGTTGCAGTCATTGGCATGCTGACGCTGCAGCGTTACCTCTCATGCAGGTCCATGCGAGTGTGGTAGTATCCATCATCAATGTGAAGTGGCAATGGAAATCCGCAGTGTACAAGGCTATGGCTGGGAACACAGCTCCAGCGGGCTCAATCATGGAATTGGATTTACACTGCGCATTTGGGTCTGACTAGGATCTTTAGCCTACCCCACGCTATTGATCAACTCTGATTCTAAGCTTGATCCACGCTATCCTAGAGTGTTGTGTCCCCATGCCCCTCAGCGCCTGTTGTTTAGGCTTGACTTTGAGGCAAGGATGTATTTTGCACTGTTCTATCCACTGGCTGTAGCGGGTGTCACAGCCGTTGTTACCACTGTGATAGTGAAGACAGTGCTGACTCTGAAAAGCGCAAGACCCGTGTTTCCCTTGATTACAACTGTGGGTATTTACACGTTTGGTGCCAGAGTTGTCTCCCCTTGCTAGCCGCTCAACTGGTTCCAAGTAGGTACACAGATGGTTAGTGCATTGTTTGTTGTCTTCCCCTGCTACAATGGTGCGGATGAGAAAATGATGGTGCGCCACACCTCAGGCTTGCAAACTGCCTGCTTTCTAGCAATGTTGGTGTGTTTGTCTTGCAAGGTGCATGACCCAACTTCTGCTTGCTATTCGTACACTGCTCTGATGATTCTTACTCCAATTGCAATTTGTTTCTATCTCACCATTAGTGCCTATGTACTTGGCTTCTCGTTCTGGGCAAGGAAAGGTCAATTGCTTCGACAGCTACACCTGTGGATGACCTGGCATCTGTAAAGGTGTCATCCAGAAGCCTGAAGAGCACACCGCAGAGGAAGTTGCCTCTACACTGACAGCATTTGGATTCCTGTTCGTAGACACATCATGCATCAATCTGGCGTGACAGTTGCTTTGTGACAGTTACTTCGATTATGAGCCAAAGTATTATGCCTGGGAAATGGTGCCCTCTGGCTCACCTCCATTGCCTGCTGCTGCCCCTTGAGTTGTGGTCGTGAAAAGTGCAGTCGCACGTGTGCATCTAGCACTGAACTTTTGTGGGCCATGGCAGATGGTCTTCAGCCGCAAATTACTGGTTTTGATAGTGTCGATCTGGTTCCCTCCTGTGACTTCGATGAATACAAGGGCAAGTAGCTTGGCTTTTATTGTCTTCGTTTCCGCGGTAACATCACTGTGATTTGCCCTTGCAAGCCCACCCATAGACTACATCTGTGTGTAGGTACTTACCAGTCGCTATCGCCCGTATCTGCTTGATCAGGTAGGCCTGATTCCAACACACTGAGCACTAGCACTTTACCCACAATCTGGGCTGCTGCTTAGGCGGATACTTTAGACATTGTAACCCAAGGCGCCTCGATGGCATCAATTTTGCTTGCACTCTATGTGCATTCGGCTCACCACAATCCCCAGGGGCTACATGACTCGGGCGGCGAGAAGGTACCGCGCCACACATGAGAACGCATTAGATGTGTTCGCTATGTTTTGCAGGCCGTTGCAACCATTTTCTTTATGACCATAAACTTTCTTCTCATAATCTATCACATCAAGACAATTTACAATCCGCTTTTGGGACAGATCAAAGCATGTGAGCCGAGTATTTTTACTTTGATGTGAAGCATGCTATGTGCAGAAATGTTGATATGCTGTCTAGCTCGTCTGAAGGGTGTCATGCGTGCAGTTCGCGAGAAGTTAGAGGCCATGAGCGGTGATGCTGGAGCAGGTGATTCAGGTGTTTATAATGAACGGACTGCATTAGTTGCTCACCCGCATTGCTTGGTGATAGTTATAGTGGCTGTGAGTGCTTGCCACTCAAACAGACTCCGTTTGAACACTCGCATGTTGACCTAAGTTTGGCCTTGTCTAGGTAGCAATTTGGAATCACAGGGGAACCATGATAGGTCCGAGCGTACAGAAGTGCAACTCGCAACAATGGGCAGTGCTGTGGGTCCCGATTTGCAGCTGCAGGGCGCACCAATTCAAGTGGATTTCAATCGCCAAAGCTATGGAGTTGCCACGGTTGTAAACTTTAAGTGCAAACCTAATGTAGTAGGAATGATAGCCCAGAATAATCACGACTTGCCAATAGAGATTTCGTTTCGGAAGCTTTCGAACCCAAACTCACAGGACACACATTAGTGTATGCTAACCCAAATCAAGACACGCACAAGTGTTCGGCTTATGCCTAGCATGGATGGTCCGTACAACATTTGCTAATGAGTTATGTACACTGAGTGTTTTCTTATTTTCTATATTCCTTCGTTTCTGGAAAGTTAGGGTTTTTCTAAAGGCAAGTAGCTTCATTGTACTCGTAAGCTAGGAATTGAAACCTAATTAACCTTGTCCACTGGTTTGGTTATACATACACGTGCCCTCTAATGCCCAATAAAATCGTTGCCTAGATCCATCGGCAAGGGCTTGGGATCGGTTCCTAGGCTCTAAACATATCCATCCTCAAGGTTTTCAATACTTTTTGTAAGACACGAGCTCACCCCCTCCCATGCCCACTCACTTGCAAGGTCTTGTACTACTTAGGGTTTCCAATCCAATTAACACCAATCCAACACCAATACTAACCCACTAAACCATAAACCAATCCGATACCAATCTTAGTTGACCTAAAACCAATCCAACACCAATCTCGAAGAGGTTGAAAGCAATCCAACACTATTTTCAATGATTTTTATTTACAATCGAATTTTAGGTTGTGTTTTAGCTTCGATAACCCAAGATTTTGCGCAGTTCCCTGGCAATTTGTGTTAAAATCACTCGAATTTCCAGAGATTCTTGCATTTTTTGTCCTGGTAAATTTCACATCATGAGGCTAAATCGATGAGGCATATTGCAACTTAACATTAATGGGAAACTAATAAAAAACAATCCAACACTAACATGGAGCTCTGAAAACTAATCCAATATTAATTTGACCTTTTAAATCTAATCCAAAACCAATCCAAAACACTGGGCTAAAAAAGCAGAAGTAGTTTTTTCAAAACATAAGCAGTACAAGTGCTTGCTCACTTGCACCCCCCGTGCCATGGCCTTTTAGCGTTGCAGCTGTCTTGAATAGTTGGCAGCAGCACATGCACCTATCATTGATGCTCACCTGCTACACTGATAGTCTGGTTGGGTGGAACCCCAAGTGCCTCGCTAAGATCATAAATCGGCCTAGACAAAGCAGAGACAAGCCCATTGGGCAGGCTATCAGATACGGGTGTTAGCAGGTGTGCATAATTATAAGGCTACTTCGGTAATGATGTATAACATATAGATTATTGTTTTTAACCCAAGGCCTAGTAATAGTGTTTGAACATGCTAATTGAGTTCTCCATGATTTTCTGAGGCGGATCCCTCGCGGCCTTACCTCCAAATCGGGCTGTCGCGGCTTCCGCACGCGTTCCCGCCATCCCACTGCCTCACCCCTGTGCCATGCATGCACCAGCTCGCCTACAGCTCCGTCGCCCGGCCCGCAACCGCCATTTAGCTCGTGAGCCCCCCCTCTTGCATACAGACCCCTTATGGGGGCCTTGCGATTGAACTCTAACAATGCAGATTAGTGGCTAGCTATTAGTGGCTACCTACTAAGTCAAGTGTGTAGGTGGTACCCTAGGGATCTAGATTCTATCATTGTTTTAATAGCAAACATCATTATGTACATTTTATGTACTATTTGTCATTCAATGGCAACTTACATACGACTTTAACTAGTGAATGAAACTTCAAGCCATGTCCAGGATTGTGCTTGCACATTCCATGAATTCCAAAGAGTGCTGGAATTGGTGCTAAGATGTGGTCCAAGTGGATTCTTAACTTGGTGGATGGAGCTTGCTGGCAACTCCCGAGTGTCGCGCAACAGACAGGGATGAAAAATTGGGACACAATCAGCTGACCAGTGTTGTCGTCAATTCACTTACAACAATTACATATATGATCCAGTAGAAGACCTGTGATGTGAATTGAAAGCAGTCGCTTCGAACTTCTGGAGGCTTCAATATTCAATATTCGAACTTCTGGAGGCTTCAATATTCAATATTCGAACTTCTGGAGGCTTATTCCCAATCAGCCATTCAGCTCATTCAGATATGGATTCGGCATTGCAGTTAGCCAGTCTCCTTTAAAGAAGCCTCCAGGTGGTCGCGGTCGCCGGGTGACTCCCAAGTGCAAATCCATCACTGTGCGCT
>Ga0099797_101203_pt1 | contig 14356 bp, 12 predicted proteins | sample Uncmet_Sort48C_1_FD_89871 | JGI IMG/M metagenome (GOLD analysis project Ga0099797, IMG submission 89871) | Marine eukaryotic communities from CALCOFI LINE 67, Pacific Ocean - C012_Sort48C_1 | ecosystem: Environmental > Aquatic > Marine > Oceanic | place: Pacific Ocean: Monterey Bay | collected... | reverse complement strand
AGCGGAGAGATTAAACCATATCCAAACAATGTTGCCAGATTCTTGGAAAATGACTATGCTGAGTTCCGGAAGCCTCAACATAGAAAAAATGAAGCACCATTGGAGGATACATTCCTCTGCCTCGCTCTCAATGTGTGTATAAATAAATATATTGCACAACACACGGCCGGCAGCACGGGTTGAGATGCTTGACATATTACTTCAAGAACAAGTGTTCCGCCTCCAAATACAATACAAGTATTACGATGCATTGAGTTGACGGTGGTTGCTTTCATCAAACACACGTCTTATCGCATATGTGCTTCAGAAAGGCATGCTTCAATGTGGAAACACCAGAAGACACACACGGTTTACAAACTAATGCGGTTGTGCTGTAAGGTTATCTAATGCTTAGCGCTACACTTCATTCAACTCGTGCGGACTTGCCAGCATATACATATATATGTTATATATTTCATGAGCCCTTCGAAGATCGAACAAGTATCAAGATGGAAGGCTCGAGCGTCCAGTGCAAGAATAAGAGCCCAAGGGCGTTCTTGCCCAAGAAGGTACACTCTTAGCACATTTGCACTGTCGTAGGGTACATTGCAAACCACATTTGTCAGATATCACTGACTAACCCAAATGTCCAAGTAATATTACCCCTCTGCCCTCGAGATGATGAGCACCAAGCATCAAAACCCAGAAACCTTGAAACGACATGGCCCTTACAGGATTAGCACTATTTTTGACTCTTGATCTTACAATCCTTTCCAATGCTAAAGGGTGCCTCGGTCTGTTTGCAGGCCTACCCCCTTGGAAAACCCTGAGCTGAACTGTACCGCAAGGTAATATGCCGCTCAGGCACTCAAGCACTCACCACCGCGCAGCCGCCATCGGTCATCCGTGGTCGATGCTTCAGGCTGCCCCAAGGAACCTGACTATTGCCAAGCCTCCTCATGGCTTCAAGCCTCGCGGCCCCAGCGTCCTTGGGGTTGAGCCCGGCAATGCGTGCCGCAAGCTTGTCCGTGGGCTCCTCTTCTGCCTCGGCATCCTTGTCTTTGCGTTCGGGATTATCGGTCTCGGTATCTTTGTCCTTGTGCTAGGCCTCCTCGGCCGCGGTATCCCCGTCACCTCCCAAACAACCTTGTGCCGATGTTGCCGCCCCCGGTCCGTCTGCGAACCCTCCAAGCAAGCCGGCGGTATCGTCGGGACCACCCGAAGGCACAGGGATGCCTGAACCAAGCTGGGGTGCCACAACCTTTCCGACACTCATCACAGCTTGCTCGAGCATTGAGTCCGAATACCAGATATGCAATCCTGCCACACTCGACAATTTTGAACCATCGCCTCCAGCATCCGCACTGGGATGCATAGGGTCATCGCTGTCCGAGCTCGTGGCAGCCACACTCCTCGAACCAGCAAAATCGCGCGCAGCAGCTTCACAGATGGGCCGCTCAACCTTGGCCACCCATTCACAAGCTCCAGGCCTGCTGAAATGCCGGAGAAAGGCCGCCGCCTCGGCAAGGCTGTGAATGGCTCCAACAGCCCACTTGTCTTCCTCGGCGAAGCCATGTCGAGTGTGAGCTGAGCCTGTCCGACCCAAGTGAAAGAGCGGCCATCTCGAAGCTCGATCATGGACAAAACGGACTTGGCGACGACCGGAAAGCACACCGCCTTGGTGCACCCATCAAATTTGCAGCAGCCCAAACCCATATCCGAGGTGCAGCCAGTGTCAAGCATCTGCATGACTTCTACTGCTTCACCAACTGTCAAACCATGGACCACACTGACACCATGCCTCAGCGTGATGCTGCCACTAGATGATCAATCCCAAGTAAATCATAAAATTGTACTGCATTTATTGTCTGGGATTGCACAAACAATGCTGTGACCCAAAACGAAAGTGTCTCTCTCAACAGCAAACAAGACACACTCACAAACATTGAATTTTTATTGTTTCCTTAATCCAAATAACCACTGTTGACCAACATGAGCTCCCTTTAACATAGCGGCCGCCGTAGGGCGGTAGATCGGGAGTTTGTGTATACAGTTTTGGTGCAATTTCGCTTTGCGGCCTGCCCCTTCCGAGCGGCATGCTGCGTTGAGCCACATCCTTCCTTGGCGGCACACCAGGCCAGCCCAGCCCAGCCCAGACCAGCCCAGCCCAGCCAAGCCCAGCCAGCCAGCCATCCAGCCAGCCAGTGGACCAGCCCAGCCCAGCCAGCCAGCCAGCGGCCAGCCATGCAGCGGACCAGTGCGGAACTCACGACACACAGCGAACACAGCCACGTTTCTGACACATCAAGTGCTGCTCAGAAACCCCTTTCTACATGCGCCGGGGGCAAGGATGACGGTGGTTGAACTAATCCCCTCAAATAAAAGCAACATGCACCGGCCTACTTAGAATAGCACCAAGCACTCATCCCAGGGGGCTCCGGATAGCACTCTGCCATATAGGATTTGGCACCATACTAAGAAAAAATTGTATTCTGCCCAACCCAAAGCCGGACAAGGCATTCACCGGAGGTTGGAGGTGTATATCATATATGACACCCTACGCTTTGCGATTTCCACTAAACAACACTTCGCCTATACAGTGATAGAGAGTCATAATTGCTATCAGATAGAAGTCGGATATGTTTTGCATGCTGTGCATGTTTACTTGTTTTGTTCATTTGATGAGGCCCAAGCAATGGCCCAAACTAAATATGCAAGCAACGCACATACGTGTTTAGTTTGTAAAGGGAAGCTGATAAAACACACGGCAGAAAATACATTATGGGCCAAACGCAGAAAATACATGCGGAGGCAATTTCTGAAAATACTAGCGACCCACATGATGATTCGCCATGTGGTTAGGGGCGGCCGAAAGCCGCCCCTAACCCTGTGGCCCGCTAGTATTTTCAGCATGTGCCTCCGCATGTCTTTCCTGCTTTTGCCCCATATTGTATGTTCTGTTTTTGGCCCATATGATATTGTATTCCTGGGCCGGCTGGGGCCGAACATTCATTGTTTTCCAGCTTCCCTGTATGTGGTCTGCTTTCATCAAAAATTATATGGTATGTGTGGTTGGCTCGAGGACAACCCCATAGGAGTTTCGGGTGCTGTCCAAATCTGTGAACATCGACAGGTACGCATGCCAGGTGGGGAACCGCTTCTCATGCCCTTAGGCTGCTACCCCCAACTCTACAATTACTATCCAACTTGCGCGTGACCATCTTTTGAGAGACTGTCTTTTGATTAATTTTCCGGTTCTGAACCCTAAACCATATTTTCCGGTCCCGGGTCGGTCCTCAGAGCTCGGGAATCCTATTTTGAGCTTATTCAATCCGGTACGGATCGATGTGGACCAAGTTTCAGCTCAGACCGTCGAATCAGGAGCCAAATCATTACATTTATGCAAATTATTCTTACTGGGGTGGGGGACAACGGGCTTTGAGCTTAGGGTGCTGTCAGAAAATGCGTCCAAAAAGTCGATGATTGGTCCAACCTGCGCGGGACCGTCTTTTGAAAGACTGTCTTTTGAGAGATGTCAAAAGCCAGTCTTTCAAAAGACGGTCCCGCGCAGGTTGGATACTAATCGACAAAAAGCAATACTGATGTGTTTTATTGAATACTCTGAGGGCGACACGACAATTCGAAACTCCAACTAGACGGAAACTCAGAAGTTACGAGTTAAGAGAGCTGAGAGTTTGAATTGGAATGGATTCCGGCAGACACAAATTAATTAGCCAACAAATCTGTTTTTAATGTAAAGGTCCATGCTAAAATTGAAACATCCAAAGTTTCTCTCAGATCCTGAAATTAATGGCGTAATAAATGATTTGAATTTGAACGGATCCGAAAATTAGGAGTTTCAAATCAAGGTGTCGACGGGAGAGTTTGCTTATGCGGCATGCATGATATGTGTGAGAGAAAAGTGCGATGAGACACGATCCATATCAGCACACTGAGCCTTAGTGTGAAAACGGATCTGTAATCCAAGTGACAGAAGACAACTCGCACACACTGGCCACTACAGCAAATTGGGAAGAATACATATAGTAATCAAAACAATCTGTAAGCATACACATAAATGTATACATGAATCTACGAGGGTAGTCGAAGCGGTTGGTGAATGTTGGCAGTGGGGTGGAAGTAGCTGTTTGGAAGTGGTGTTATGAAGGTCAAGTAGTAGTGTGGCAAGCGCAATTGAAGGTCGCAGCGAGTGCGCACGATGTACTGCTGGAAGCGTGTCGGGTTTCAAATACACCAGAATCGAACTGGCAACCTTCAGTGTCTGAGGCTGACGTCATAGCCACTCGACCACCGGTGCCTTGCACAACAAGGGGTCTGCCTTTCATGATGCTTCTGTTATTTGAGGCCTGTTCGGAGGAGCCACCCAGGAAGGCCCGGCCCTCCCACTGCCCGCTGCCTCCAGGCAAACAGGTCAATAGGACCCAACTGTTCCATGCAGCCTTGCACATTGGGCTCATTGGGCCCTTCGGGCCATGTGGGCCTCGGGGTCCAGGACCCCATTGGACACTGATACTTAAAGAAACGAGCAGAACATCAAATTGAACGGCCCCAGTTATATGTGTACAGAGAGTTAATTTCTAAGTGCGCTCATTTCTAACTACGCTCATTTCTAAGTGCGCGCAGACTTAGAAATGAGTGGCGCTGCAACAAGCGTATGACCTAACATAACATAGCATAACATAACATAGCATAACATAACATAACATAACATAGCATAACATAACATAACATAACATGACCTAACATAACATAACATAGCATAACATAACATAACATAACATAAGGATACACAAGATATAACATAGAGATGAAACATAGCAGGTAGTGCGAGGAAGTTGGTTGAAAAGTATGCTGGAAGTGTGTGGGAAGTGCCCTTGAAAATGTGTAGAAAGTGGGGAAATGAATGGGAAGTGTGTGGGAAGTGTGCGGGAAGAGCGGTGGAAGATGTTTTGGAGGTGGTTTGGGGTGCGGAGTTGAGCGCGAACACCTTCAAAACGGCACGCGAAGACATTTTGAGGATGTGTGCAAGTGGTCAAGATGACCCCGGCAGGACTCGGACCTGCAATCCCCGGCTCCGTAGGCCGATGCCTTATCCATTGGGCCACGGGGCCATTGTATCCATTCATTCATACGTTGTTGGGCGTACTTTTTGCATTGAATTGGTGGAGAGGAGGGGGTAGGGGCGCCCGGCCCCGACCTCCATCTTGCCTAAAACCCCCACGGCACCCAGGGCGCCCCCTGGCAACCCGGGGAGGCGGCAACCAAGCCGGGTGCCCCCTCCCCCTCTGAGCAAGCAAAAATAAGCAAAATGGAGGTCCGGGGATGAAGTTTTGACCGCACATTTGACATGGACACTTTGCCCGAGTGGTCTAAGGGGGTGGACTCAAGTTCCACTAGCGCAAGCTGCGTGAGTTCAAATCCCACAGGTGTCATTTGCAACCCTCGCGCACTACCTTAACACATCTTTGCGTGCCGTTTTGCGAGTGTTCGCGCTCAATTCTGCACTCCCTACCACTTCCTAAACAGCTTCCACTAACACTTCCCGCGCACTGTGCACACATTCCCCAGGCAATTCCCACACACTCCCGGTACATTCCCATTCACTTCCTGCGCACTTGCCACACATTACCAAGGCACTTCCCACACACTTCCGGCACACTTACCACCTCCTCCCAACACACTTCCGCACACTCTTCTCATTTATAAGCTCGCTCATTTCTAAGTGCGCGCAGACTTAGAAACGAGGGGGCTCAAATTTAACATCCAAAGGACGGTTCCACGGCGACTTAGAAACGAGTGCTGCGTAGTTGTATACAAGTATATTTCCCACTTTGAAGGAGCACTCTTTGACGTGTATGCATGCGCACCTGCTTGATAGCGCTTTGAAAGTCAGGCAGTATGTTGCTGCACAGCTTGAGTCGCTGCTGCATAAAGAAACATCAAGAGGAACACTTCGTGGAATTACAAAGAAGCGGCCATGATGGCAATTTCAACAAACATGCAATACATGTGACTCACATGTGGATCGACAGTGTGCGCATTTATTTAGGATTTATGTCGGATGTCTTTTGCATTTGCATCAGATGCAATTTGCATATGACCTAATTTGTTTTCATTAATTTCACATGTATGTCACAACCAACACAGCAACTTTAAATTCAGATTGGTGTCGCATTCGTCTTGAATTGATTTCGCATCTGTCGGTGGAATATTGAAAGGCTTATCAATATTGGGGACCCAATAACTCATGGAATACACGACCATCCATTTGAGAACGTGCATCAGGGTGTCATAATACTGTATGCCTCGGATAGTGCAAGGATGAAGCTCAAGCTGCACAGTATGGTGTAGTACGATTGCTGAATAATAAGATTCTGAAAAATGTTGAAGAAAGCGGTATGTACGGACCAAGATGATGGCAACATGACGAGACAATATGATGATCAGAATGACAATCAAGAGAAATCTTTCAAACAAGAGTCACCGCAAGTTCCCTGAAGGCCTGTCATACTGGTTTACACAACGATTTGCCCCAAACCAGAACGAGTTTTGTACTGATTTGGGTCCAACGAGTGAAAACACACGTACAAAGTGCATGTTCAAGAGCCTTTTCATGTCAAGCCGCACTCATGGTTCTGCAGCAACTATCGTTCCAGCACATGACACACACACACACACACACAAATAGGCCCGACGTTAGTTGATGAATCTACGAAATGATTCATCATGATGTGTCATGCATTCTACATCCGTGTCCACCCGTGGCTTTTGGGGGCAAGTGCATGATTTTTCAAATGCTACCTGCATGCCTTCCTGCCCGCCTGCCTGCCACCCTGCAATCCATGGTCTGGTGAGAGCAAGCACACAGAAACAACCCTAAGTTCACAAATGTCGGCCAAAGGTTTAGTCAAATGGCCCATAGAATTGTTCCGGCCATTATTGTTGTGCCATGGGCCCCGCCCAATTAATTGTTCCATGGGGCCCATGGGGCCATGGAGCCGATGAGGCCCATGGGACCCGTGCGGGCCCAAGCGGATGGCGGGCGGCGGCGAGCGGGCGGCGGGCGGACGGCCCAAACCAATCTGCATTGGCCAATGGTGTGCCATGTGCTTCAAGAAAACAACACACTCTACTTGTCATTCGTCCTACAATTACCATGAGTTGCCAAGGGAATCCTACTGTGCCCCTGAGTTTAGAAACCAAATATATATATATATATATATATATATCAGACTGGCGAGTCAGTAAAAAAGTAAATATGGGGTCTGTGAACATTACAACCCAGGATTGTTTGCATAAGCAGAATACAGTTTAAACTTCAAACTTCGTTTACCCAATTCGGGGCGAAATCCTGATCCGGGACGTCTTCCATTGGCTTCGGGTCGCGGAGACGTCAAGCCGCAAGTGTTTTTGCGAATGTAGCGGCCGTGGCGGTCAATTTCGTGTCCAAAATTCATATTTTGGAACCTTGTACAAAAACTCAAAAGTATACCCGAGCAAGACCGGGGTATGTGGTCTGTGAACATTCCAAATTGTGCTCACTTGATGTTCAACTGGTTTGCTGGTAATCCCAGAAAGCAATTGTACCTGACGTACTGATTCGTTCAACTATATTTCTGCATGATGTCCCCAAACTTTGACATGCTAATAATTTACACAAATCGCATTTCTCTATGGCGTTTCAATTTGTCATCCTAAAAGCATAATTACAGGATCCAGAGTCGGCCGCCCCTCCCCGCCCCCCCAGCATGTTGTGGTTCCATGGGTCAGCAGCCCCCCTTCCCCCGAGCATGGTATGGTCCCCCCCACCTGTGGAAGTGGGTGGGTGCTTTGGCTGCTGCTACAGCCACAGATGGGAGTATCGGTGAAATCCGAAGGCCCGGGGGATGGGACCATACCATTCTCGGGTGGGAAGGGTCGCTGACCGTGGACCTGCGTCAGGACCACACCACGGTCAGGGGAGGGCCGCTGAGCCGCAACCCTGAATCATACATGTGTGCATATACGCTTGTTTTGGACACACATTGGGATTGCCTGGGACCACAGCTCTTTGGAATTTGCTTAGGATTGGATTTATACCCCCAACGTTGATTTTCAATAATAAAAAGTAAATTTGATGCCATGAAGGTCTTTGCAACTTTTATTTTCGCGACGAAAAATAAGTTGGGTGCCCAACTTGTGTTTCCCCCATGAAAATAAGTTGGGGCGAAGCCCCAACTTATTTTTTCATGGGGAGATAAAAGTTGGGCACCCAACTTATTCTTTCGCCACAAAAATAAAAGTTGTGAAGACCTTCATGGCCTCAAATTTACTTTTTATTCTTGAAAATAAAAGTTGGGGGTATAAACGCCAATTCCAAAGAAATGCCCATTCGCTGCGGTCCCGGCAATGCCAACATATACGCTTGTTTGGGAGGCTTTATTTTTTTTTTTAAGGGCACAATTCCTGACGGCACCTTGAGCTCTCGGAGAGTGGTCCCCCACCCAGTAGCCCATGGTCCAATTTCCCAAAATACTACGATTCGGGTCGCGAATCGACCATTTGAGCTGAAAATTGATCCAGTTCGAGGCGTATCGGGTCAAATAAGCATTTAAACCAATCAAAACCATTAAACCATGTAAAAAACTATTAAAACATATAAAAACCTATAAAATCTTAAACAAATTAAAATATATCCGAAAATACAGCCGGGGCTTGTTTTGGACACACATCCATGTGTACTGAGGCCACAAGCAATCTCGCAAACGAATTTAGACAGATTGACGGCCGACCCGTTCAAGTTTGGCAGTGCTAGTCGTACAGCAACCTCAGCTTGCGCAAAGGAGTCCGCATAGTGCTGGGCGAACAGGGAGGCTTAAACAGGCCATGTCCCCTACAGGGACCAATTTTATAATATTGGGAAAATGGTATTTTAATGGTTTTGGGGGCTCCAAAAAGGTACATATGCTATAAAAATGATGTTTAAATGGTTCTGGGGGGTCCAAAAAGGCATGCTTAAAAAATGGTCTTTAAATGGTTTTGGGGGGTCCAAAAAAGGCATGCTATAAAAATGGTCTTTAAATGGTGTTTCAATTGCCTTCGGCATACCTTTTTGGACCCCAAAAAACAATTAAAATACAATTTTGTGTGGAATAGGCCTGTAGGGGGTCATGCCCAACATAATCGAGAGCTATATGCTGAAGGATTTGATTCCTATGAATGGCCTGGGTTTTCGTAAACAGAGCCACCTAGGCATTGGGATTGCCTGGGACCACAGCTCTTTGGAATTTGCTTAGGATTGGATTGTATAGCCCAACTTTTATTTTCAATGCAATGAAGGTCTTTACAACTTTTATTTTCGCGGCGAAAACATAAGTTGGGTGCACAACTTTGATTTCCCCCATGAAAAAATAAGTTGCGGCTTCGCCCCAACTTATTTTTTCATGGGGAAAGTAAACATTGAGCACACAACTTATTTTTCGCCGCGAAAACAAAAGTTGTAAAGACCTTCATGGCATCAGATTTACTTTTTATTATTGAACATAAAAGTTGGGGGTATAAAAGCCAATTCCAAAGAAATACCCTTTCGCTGTGGTCCCGGCAATCCCAATATATGTTGAAGGATTTGATTCCTATGAATGGCCTGGGTTTTCGTAAACAGAGCCACTTAAGCACAGTGCCCCTGTCATAGAAGGCCGACTGACAACACCGCAAAATACATCAACCAACTAACATCCAACTAACAACACATAAATAACAAGACAACCAAAAAAACACACGTAACGAACCCATCAATACAACAACAACCAAATATATAAACTACAACAACAAATTGACAACACAACAAACACACAAATATAATCATGTGCATATAATACACGCCCAATCTAAAACTCAATAAATAGATGCGTATGAGAGTTACGCAAAGCAAATACACATACTCACATGCAACTGAATGCAACTCAACAATACGCAATGCAATACAAGCAGCTACACGATATGGAATGGCAATGTACAAGATAACATGTTGTATTTATGTGCATGTTGGATTTGCATGTATGCTGCATTTAGTTGCATTTCTGTGAAATATATAGAAAGAGAGAGCGAGAGAGAAAGAGTAAGATAGAAATATAATATCCTCCCCTGTGCATGTGAACAGCTTTATAAACCCACTTTTCAATACCACTGATTCTCCAAGTTCAATGGTTACATATGTCTCACATCTAGGGTGCTCGTTTCTATTTTGTAGGTTGTATCTTCTGCGATCTAAGTTTGCAAGCTCGAGCGATATTTGCCAAATTAGATGCGAGCCCCAAACCCACATATTTGGCACCATGGTGTTGTTTGGGTGCGTTTTTTAAACATGTATTCTCCCCAGAGGGCTGGCAAATGAACCCCCCGAGTTCATACAACTCCTAAAAATGTTTGCATGCTATCGCTGGTCCAATGATTCAAACAAGTGTCAAAAGCAAATTCGATGCAAACAGCACCACAGATGCATTTAAAGACGTCCCCGACCTGGTTTGACGGAACTATGTTTATCTAAATCGAAGGAAAATAAGGTTTATGAGCCCGGGGGCGGAAAATAAGGTTAAGGGGCTCCGCATGAAATTTAGCAGCAATACTCAGCGATACTGAGTGAATGGTCACTCAAGTGGAGCAACAAGCAATGTATTTTCTTTTGAAAGTCTCGGATCACCCAACACGAATCCGAGTTGCTCGAAACACATCCGGTGTGTTCTAGAAGCTATCGGATTTGTCTATCACATATCGGATTTTTGTGAACACCGGGTGATGTTATTGCCGCATACATTATTGTGTTTGCTCGGATTTCCTAAGATGTGTAGGTGACGTCTTGGTTGGTTTTCATCCAGAAGTCTTGAGTTTCTTTGTGGATATTGGCTGACATCTGAAATGATATGAGGTTCTTAGGGCTTCTTGAAGTACCGCATATGGCTGAAGCCACGTTCGCTTGAAACCAACTTGTGTATTTTGAATGAAATGTATAAGAACCCTATTCGCATGACGTGAAGCGTCTCGTGGATCTCTGATGTGGATACTTACATCTTCGTGTGCAAGTGTAATAGAATTTCCCCAAGAATCAAAATTTCGTTTGCACCATTTATATGTGCATGATTCACGGTCTTGTTAGCCAGAGTAAACGACCTGCTGTCGACTATTGATTTGAGGCACAAACACCCATTTGTTATTACGACATGGATGAAACTGCATACATTCGAACACAGGCGACTGGATGTACATACGCACATATGCACATTGAGGGCAAGCGTTTGCATGCACAATGGCATTTGTGCTTGCGAGGTTCCCATCAGCATATGCTGGCTACATGGTTGTGGGACCCACTGGCCACCCTCCAGCCCCATTATTTCTCAAAATACATAACAATATGCAATTCACATGAGACTGGTATGACAAGCCGCGCAAACACATGTAGTTTGGCACTCACCCACACACAAACGGCATTGGGCTTTGCATCAAATATTGCTTGGCCATGCTTGATTTGTCTTTGTTGACATTACATCCTGCTATTGTAATCTTGCATTACATTTGTATACACGTCAGATTTCTACAGATTTGGCTTGTTCTTATTTGCTGTCTTCAAGGCATGAGGGTGCTCATGCTACTTGTCTGATATTTTGTAGGAACATCGTCAATGTGGTTGATATGCTACGTTACCCAATAGTTCTGCGGTACATGTTTACAACGAGTTGTCAACGTAATGGGGTTTGCTTTGTAGTGTCAGGTGTTAATGGGTGTGCTGTAATGGAGTCTCACCTGTGGCAATTCAAACAAATTGACAAGTTTGAACCTAAAGGCATACATGACACATAATTCAAACATGATTGAAACACAACTGAACACAGAGCTTGTAAAAAACTGTTCAATGATGTGTCAATGAGGAATGTCTTTGCACTTTATTTTCGGTACGGTTCCAACGTTTCCGAATGATTTTCCAATATGCCCCACTTCCACAACCTTGAACTTACAATGTTCGCTGTTCTTGTTGGTTAGTAGTGTTTTATCTAAAGGTAGTTGAGACGGTGTAACACGGAGGGTGTTTAATAACCATGGCGATCAAGGCCGATTTGGACGAAACCCCACTACGGGACAAGACACAAGGAATATGAGGAGGAATTCGAATAGATTCCTCTTCGCGTTCCTTATCTGTTCTCCCCTAACGAGGCTTAATCCAGGTGTAATGCCAATGGGGCTTAAACCGCACTGGGATTCAGACATATTCAAGGAACATGATAAGGAACATGAGAAGTAGTTTATAACTTATCTTCAACTTATAATCTAAAATTTCCGTATTTCCGTATGCATTCGGCCATAATAAGGTTTTATCCAAATGGGGCGTAGACCCCATTTGGATTAAACCCTACTAGTGGTGAACACTATTACATACCTGTCAACTGCTGTTGTTAATTATTTGTGCTTTGAGGGGATTGAGGCTGCATTGCATTCTGAGGCAAGGACAATCGAGTTATTGGCCTTGCCGCTGGACACCTCAGTATCCAATCCCTTCATACAAATGTACCTTCACCAACACTGGATTGGGAGCCGCACAAGCTTATTTTTTTCTAGGCCATCACGCCTTCTTTTGTTTTTTCAAGGCTGGGTGAATTGGCTGGCCACGAACTGCCAATTCGAAAATTCAATACTGAATTGCATCTTTGTTGCCAAAATAACACATTCGCATAAGAATACGATTGGGTGTACTGTGGCTAATGAGGCAGTGGCCGTGGCTGCAATTCGAAAACTCAATGTTGATGCACGTGTAGGGGCGGCGGTGTTTTAACCAGTTGCTGGCTTGCATTGATTCGCCTAACGAACAAACTCTAGCCATCGGATTTCTGGTTAATAAATGTATTTGTAGGCCTTCTCCAACAGGCCTTCAATATTGAAGACTTGTGTTTTGTTTCTAACGTTATCTGTATTAGGGGTTATGTCTAATATCTCTCTCTAAATCCGCCACCCTGCCGCCAGGCACCAGTGCGTTTGTTGAGGTAATGTCGTTCCTCTGTATGCTTAATACTTAATGAGGCCGACCCCCCCCCCCATTCTTGCTTGTTTTGCCATTTCCTGTACCTTCTGACAACTCACTTTTACATCAAAAATCGGTTCCAAAAACAATAGGATTTTAACTGGTCCGCGGACCTACGAATTGACCCACAATCGTCCCCCAAGTGTGCCAAAAGTGACGCCGATTCGTTTCAAAAGCGTCCCCAAACCCATGAAAAAATCACCTAATTCCGCAACATGCGAAATCTGATTCTGACACAGTATTTACTGTACGGGAAACACATTGGCCTATCCACGGGAGGTCCCCGAGACCATATAAAAACCGTCACCATAAAAACGATGACCCTTTTAACGACTAAACCGCCACACATGACCCCCTAAGTGCAGAATTGTCGCCACAAGGTTCCCCAAAAGACGTCCAAAATGAGCCTGCGAATCTGGTAAAAATTGACATGGAGGTCAACACGGTCCCGAATTCCCCAAAATGCTCCCTAACGGCATCCAAATGACCCCCACATGACCCCCACATGGCCCCCACAAATCATCCCCAAATCGCTTCAAAATCGCTCCTTTAACGGATCCCGTTACAATGCAATCGACAGAAAGTGATTAGAAGAGACATCGAAAGCAAGGCATCACAAACAGACACACAGACCAACCAATCCTCTAAGACGTAACAACTGACTGGTAATAAACTAACGTAAATAACGGACATGTCCGACTAGGCACGGTGGCGGGATGCGAAGCTACTGGATATATTAATATATATATATATATATATGTATAAATTAATTTCATACGAAATCAATTGCATATAAATTTGCTTCGCTATTGCCTTGCACTTAATTGTATACTATGAACAATCAAACACAAACACACACACACACAAAATGTTTCAATGAAACCTCAAACAAGCAACACTATTGAGTGTTTTGTTGAGTATTAGGAGGAACTGCAGTGTCAGCCCAATGTGAAAGAATTCCCAGCGATCGGGGTCGCTCACGCCAATATGATACGGCATGATATGCTATGATATGGTGATTCACTTTGTTATGTTATTGTTATGCTATGCTACATACTCTACTTCCTACCCTATACTATACAATACTACACAACACCCAAGAGTAGCTCTAGGTGCGTCTACAAGGAAGCTGATAAAACAAGCGGAAGAAAAGTCAATATGTGGCAAAAAGAAACAATACAATATGAAGCAAAAGCAGGAAATACAAGCGGAGGCAAATGCTGAACATACTAGCCGGCCACATGATGAATCACCACATGGTGGCGGCTGCCGGAGGCGGTCGCCACCATGTGGTGAGGGGCGGCCGAAGGC
>Ga0099797_101201_pt1 | contig 14366 bp, 15 predicted proteins | sample Uncmet_Sort48C_1_FD_89871 | JGI IMG/M metagenome (GOLD analysis project Ga0099797, IMG submission 89871) | Marine eukaryotic communities from CALCOFI LINE 67, Pacific Ocean - C012_Sort48C_1 | ecosystem: Environmental > Aquatic > Marine > Oceanic | place: Pacific Ocean: Monterey Bay | collected... | reverse complement strand
GGCGGAACCACTGGAACATGCATGGAACCAACGATGCGGGTCAAAACCAGAATTTCATATACATAAACAGACATTCACATGTATAAACATATAGATGCACATGTATCCTATTGGAGGTCCCGCCCCTGCAGCCCCATAGACGGCCCTACCCACCCGCTGCCCCAGCCAGCGGCCCCAGCCCTTGGTGAATGTTTTGACTTAACCTTAACCTTACCTCCTAACTAACATTGTAAGATTTTGATTGCAACCCATTTTCGGGCCCATGAGGCCTGCGGGCCCATTGGCCCAACTGGGCCCTCCTCATTTCTATTGATTCGCAGAATTAGAAATGAGGGGCTACACAAAAACCTTGATTTTCTGGAACCCTACAACTCGAATTACATGTAATTCGATGTGTGTGTGTGTGTGTTTCGCCTCTCTCTTTGCCTTTTGCTGGCAAATGCGATGCTGTAGTTAAGGACCATTAGCTACAGGTTGGCCACTGTCAATTCTTTTATACAGAAAACTTACATCTTTGATACTGGTCTTGTAATTGGGACACCAAAGATATACACCACCACCGGGTTTGGCCCTAAAAAAATAGGGAAATGGCTGGTGGGGACGATTTGGTAGTATATATGCAAACTGCTGTAAAATACAACACTTTCTATATACACCACCCCGGGGGCGCGAAGCGCCCCCGGGCTAGTGTATATACAAACTGCTGTATTTTACAGCAGTTTGCATATACACCACCAGATCGTCCACACCAGCCATTTCCCTATTTTTTCTACGCCCAAACCCGGTGGTGGCATAAATGTCACGATTCGGGTCCGGAACCAACGGTTTGAGCTGAAACTTGGTCCAAATCGAGGCGTATCGGCTCAAATAACCTTATAATGACATTCCCGGTGTCTGGGGACCGACCCCGGGACCGGAAACCAGGGTTTAGGGTTTATGGGGTCTGGGAAATATTTTTCGTAGATTTTGTTGTATATCTCTGGGGTCCCAATGCAACATATTTTTCTTCGTTTTCTTGTTTATGCATCATGGCTCTGTGCAACTGTGCAGCTGAGCAGCCGCAGCCTCTGGCAGCAGATACTTAATCGACAGGACTTGAACAGCCGGAGAGGAGCAACACAAATCGAATTACATGTAATCTTCAAAGGAATCTCAGCATGATTTTGACCCCTAACTGTTTTTTAATGTGTTTTTACTAGTTGTTTAATGTTTTTTATATGTTTTAATAATTTTAACTTGTTTAAATTGCTACTTGGGCCTCGAAATACACCAAGTTTCAGCCCAAATGACAGATTATCGACCCGAATCGTTGCATTTTGGTAAATTGACCCCCTGAGATTCCCTCCAAGTCGAATTACATGTAATTCGATGTGGGTGTTTTCCTCTCACTCTATTTCCCTTTTGTGGGCAACTTCCATGTGGCCATGGGTCATTAAATGGTTACCTGCGTAACTTTACTACCAAAATATAAAGTTGTTGAAAGGTTTTGTCTCCCCTGGGCCCTTTGGGCCACATTGGGGCCCATGGGGCCCAAGGGGCCCATGGGGCCCATGGGCCCGGGCCCGGCGCCCACCAGCCCAACCAGTCTTGGGTTTTGTACTTTTTGTTGTATTTTGCACCCTGCATAATTTTTGTTAGTTCTGAGTGTGTGTGTGCTGACAGACACTTAAAGTCCCACGGCCAATTCGGTGTGGGTGTTTTCCTCTCTTTCTTTCCCTTTTGTGGGCAACTTCCATGTTGTAGTCAAGGACCATTAGCTACAGGTTGGCCACTGTCAATTCTATTATACAGAAAACCAACACGTTGGCTCCTGTTTTTGTGATGCAACGTATTTTTCTTTGTTTTCTTGTTTATGGACCAGGGCTCTGTGCAGCTGTGAAGCTGTGCCAACTGAGCAGCCGCAGCCTTTGGCAGCAGATCCTTGACCAACAGGATTTGAAAAGCGGGCGGTGGAGCTGCAGATTCAAGGCACCGCGCGTCTGCATCAACACTCCAGCGACGCAAGGTTGCTAAAAACGTGCCATTCCGGTCAACGGCTTCAGTAATCGGCCCCAATGCAACAGTGACCCAATAATTGCCTGAGAGCTCCGTGCAAATCCGTGCAAATCCGTGCAAATCAACAAAGATAAATGAACAACACAAGCACAAAGTGAAAACACAAGATGTCAGACAATTTTTTGTTGTTGTTGTTTTTTTTTTAGTGGAAAAGCGATGTTACCCAGAGGGCTGGCCAAAGAACCACCCAAAACTACGGGCATCCACGACCCAATTCTATCGATTCTATATACAATGTGTGTATTTGTTTAAAACATGCAAAGTCGCCGGAAAACATATGGCACCGATGCATTTGAACAAGTTCCGATATGTTTTGAAGTGTCTGTTACATTGAAATGAAAGGAACAAACAACAACATGAACATATTCAAAAATATGAACATTGTGTGGGAGCTCATGCCGCTTCAAGTCCCAATCGAGGGCACAATGAATTACAACAAATATGTTTAATAATTTTGAAACAAACACAAAGTCGGTGAGCACCCTGAGCTCTCCGGAGCGGTTCCCCACCCCAGTACCAATTGTTGATCGCATCAAACTTGTCGCCGGCCTCATAAAATCTTTCATTCGACCATTTTGTGCAACTCCCGCTGCAAACTCCACGCAATTGCAGGCCGGACCTGATTATGAGGGTCCTGTGGCGTCCTGACGACCGGAAAATGTAATTCTAATCCTTGCAATAATAATCGACCCCCATGCAGCAATGACCCACTAGGCTCAAGCTGCAAGGAGAGCGACGGGAAGGCGGGAGCGGGAACATATGAACGGAAGCACGAATACGGGAATGGGAAAGGAAACTTGCATCTTGTCTTGGTCCGCCTCAACTGGAATTTGAGCCTGGTCGTTGAAACGTAGCTTATGGGGTGTCAGACAAATGGGGTTTGATTGAGATGGGGATTAAACACCATTTAGATTAAACCCCATGCAGGGGAAATCTATAAGGTTCAATACCTAATATAGAATACCATGGGGACCTTGTCCGTCGTTCTCTTCTCAAATATTGGTATGAAGTTGGTACGAAGTTTGACGATCGTGGTACGAAATTTGACCAACTTGATACGAAATACAAACCGCAAGTGATTAAATATAGACCTTTATGACCAAATACACCCCCGGCGGCGCGAAGCGCCGCCAAGGGGTGTCTTTTCTCACTTAGTATTTCGAACCATGTTGATCAAATTCCGTACCACAATCGCCAAACTTCGTACCAACTTCGTACCAATGATTGCAAAGAGAATGACGGACAAGGTCTCCATGATATTCATACCAAATGTTGCCTGGGAGCTCGTGCTGCTTCAAGTTCCAATCGGGTCTCTTCCACATGTCTATTTTCACATCTGCAAATGGACAGGTGGTGTCTGGCACGGCCTGTTGCGGCTCCCTTCTGAACCATGTGCCAAATTACATGCGGTCCCCCAAGGGATTTCCTGGGGACCATGGGAAACCCTAAAGCCTAGTCTCCGGCCCTGAAGCCCCTAAAGCCTTGCGTGCGGAGCCCCTAAAGCCTTTCGTGCGGAGCCCCTAAAGCCTAAACATCGCAAACTGTTTTGTTATATAACAAAAAAGAAGCTACACTAAACATAGCAAACTTTTTTGTTATATAACAGAAAGTTTGCTATGTTTAGTGTAGTTTGTTTTTTTATAATTTTTGTTCGTGTGATGGGAACCCCTAAAGCCTTTCGGGCGGAGCCCCTAAAGCCTAGTCTCCGGCCCTGAATCCCTAAAATTATTTTCCTGTCGGGGACGTGTTTGAATGCATCGGGGACGTGTTTTGCATCGAAATCGCATGTGGAAATGCCTAGGATAAATCAGACACCGATTAAAAAGTTCAATTTTTTTATTCGGGAAATCTGGGTTCCAGACCCCGGGACTGGTTCCATTAGATTCCTTTCGAAATTCTGTACCGTTTGGTAGTATTTATGTGTCCGGAACACCGATTTGGACCCGGTTCAGACAAAAATTGATTTTGGGACACCCCTTCCAACAAAAGTTCTAAAGTATGCCCGAATTCTGCTGGGAATGGTTGAAACTATGGTATAGTATTGAAAATCCGAACATATTCGGATTTCCAATATTCTGGGAGGTTTTGTTGCCAACCCTTGGGAGAAAACAAATTTCCGAAAAAAAACACACCCAAACAATAATCGATCCAGTACAATAATGTTATCGAGTTTCAATGAATTTCAAACCCGCGAGAAATTTAGCCAGAAAAGATATATGGAAATTCATATCGTAGGCCGGATGAATATTGCAAGGTTTTGAACCCCATTTTCCGGTCCCCAGACCCCGGGACTCTTATAATCAGGTCCGGCCAGCAATTCAATGCGTAGAAATTGCCGCAATAGTTGCACAAAACAGACGATTGAGAGAGGTTATGCTGCGACACAAGGCCGCGAATGGAACCGGAACCTCCGAACCGAACCCTGGCCGACCCGAACTGGCGAACCGGTTAAGGCCATCGCAGATCACATGAACCGGAAACGTGTGAACCGGAACCGTGCGAACAGCTTGAACAGCACGAACCGCGGGAACCTGAACCGCACGAACCGGAATCGCGCGAACAGCAGCGGCGATAAGGGTAGATTTGACAGAAACCACGTGTAATGATTCACACGCCTTGAAGATGGAAGGGTCTGCGGGCAAACACCATGAAGGAGGAATCGAACCCCTGCATGTCTCCATACCCCGTGAGTTGAAGTCACGTCCGAGCACCAGCCCGACTCATCCCGGCCGCGTGCTCACTGCGACGAACCTGTTTAGATCAACGACTGATTCCGGTGGCAAGCCACTTGAGTCAAGACTGTGAGGTGGGGCCGCCCAATCAGATCCTGGTGCGATCAGAAATTCATCTTGGGTGCCTGTGCGCCGGCAGCCGTCTGGCATACAAGGCCTTTTGTGGCCTAGCTGGGGTTTCCAAGAGGCTTGGCCCGGCCAGTGCTGCAGAGGAAACATCCGCGAAAAGGGCAAGAGCAACCCGCACGGGGAACACAAAGCGAGTAAGAAAACACAACCCCCGCAAGCAAAAGCGATTGACCATGAGCCACGGCCAGCAAACACAGCAACAGCAGCGGCTGAACCGACTTACACCATAGGACCAAGCGAACCGGGACCATCCCAACACGAACCGTAGTCAAACCGAACCGCTGCGAACCGGGAGGAACCTGGGGTGGGGGACTGCTGCGGAGAGCTCAGGGTGCTGGCCGATTCGAGTTTTCCCAATCCCAACCAGATTTATTGTGTCTCATTGGGTTGTTTTTCATATTTATTGAACAGAGGGATTACTCAACTTCTTGCAATATTTGCGATGCCTCCCACATAGAAGTTCATATAATTCATAGGTGTCTTGCATTTTCATGATTTCCCTTATATGGGAGATGGAGGCTCTAGTACAGTGGAAATTAATCATGGGATGCTGCGATGTTGCCCACCAAGCAGACCAACTTCTGAGAACAAAAACAATTGGAAAGTTGTAGATTTCTGTGGATTTATGGCTTGCACACTGAAATCTCCCCTTGTTTGATTTGCTTTCTGACAACAAATCAATGAAGCTCAATGAAACTACAGGATATATTTGTTTGTTGGGATGTATTTATTCGAACACAAATGCCCAGAGGGTTGGCCACAGAACCAGACAAGTCATGAACATTTTAAAAGTCTTAGGTATTATAGATTTCACGATGTTATTGGCCAATCCAAAATGCAACTTCGATGCAACAGACATGTTCGATGCAACTGAACAAGCTTTTGATTAACAGGGGGGTTATTGAACTTCTTGCACTCTTTATGATGATAACCATATAGAAATTCATATAAGTCAACGTGTTCTAAAACTTGGGAGTTTTTCCTTATATGGGAGATGGGAGGTTCAAATAAATTGGAAAATAATTATGGGATGGTAACTAAGATGTTGCCCACCAAACAGACCAAAGTCCGACAACAAACATTAAGAAAGTTGTAGAATTCTGGGGGTGCAAGGCTCGCACACTCCAGTCAACAGAAATCTACTTTTGTTCAATTTGCTTTCTGGCAACAAATCAATGAAGCTCATTGGAAATACGGGATATATTTGGAAGGTAGTTACTGGGCTTGACTACCACTGGGGTTGAACTAAAATGGGGATGAAACCCCATTTAGATTAAACCCCATTAATGGAGAATATATAAGGAATATGAGAAGGAATATATTCTAATGAAATAGACAGAACAAGGGGCAATGAAATTATAATATATTCCTTCTCAGATTCCTCATATATTCTCCATTGAATGGGGTTTAATCTAAATGGGGTTTAATCCTCATTTTAGTTAAGCCCCATCAGTATTAAACCCCATTAACTACTATGCCAATGTTTGTTGGGATGTATGTGTTCAAAAGTATGAGGTTGTATACCCAGGATTCCTCGGGTTAAAAAAAAGTTTAAATATATTTTTTATGATTTGTGGCCGAATTCTGCTCTTCCATTGGGTTCGGGTCGAGGAGACGTCGCCTTTGCCATCATTGGCCGATGCGTGTTGTGTCTGTATCGTCCGATGCTGTCAAATTCGTGTCCAAATTCATACTTTGGAAACTGCTAAAAAACATAAACCCGAGCAACACACAATGTTTTTGACCAACCCCAAATGCATCTTCGATGCAACAGACATACTCGATGAATTTCAACATGCTTTCGACTTGTTTTGAATGGTATTTCATTACAATCGAATGCAACCACGACAACGCTAAAGAACATATTTCCCCCAGATGGCTGCCCGAAGAACCCCACACAATAAATTTGAAGGGGTGTCCCCCAAAACTATTTGTGCTCATATAAATACAACATCGGAATTCTGGAGGGACGCACACAACGAACTTGCAAATGATATTCGAGACAAATCCAATGGGTCTAGTCCCGGGATCTGAAAACGGATAAAACACGAGTAACAACGAATATGACAAAACAAACAAACAAACAAACAAACAAACAAACAAACCAATACATGAGCAAATCAAAATCCCATTCGCACAGAACCATGGAAGCATTTGGAGGAGCGACTCGCCCTCTTCGGCGTCCAGGATAACTTCGATGCGCTCCAAACCAAAATCAATTCCTTGCCCCACAGCCTTGGTGATTGACTCCTTGGCTTGTAATTGATTTTCTCCCCAGTTTCCCTTCAAGCAATCAAGGGGTGACACTTTGCCTATCCGATGAATTTCCAAAACGGAAACTAAAAATATTACAGGCCAGAAGCAGCCGTATTCTATAATTTTGCGCAGATTCGATGAAATCGTGGCCCGGAGCTGGCTAGCAAGGCCCCGGGTTCTGGCACCCGGGAAAAAATAAAAATCATGAACTGAATCGGCTAGGTTTGAACTTTCCGAGTCCACTTCTTCCCGGGCTTTTACATGACAGGGCCAGGCATTCTTGGGATTTTCGTAGGGTTTAGGAATCAGGGCTTGCCGACCGAGTAGGGTGTAACTACTGAGAGCATGGGTTTACGGTTTGGGCTTACAGCTTAGGGCTTCCATTGCTGATTTTTTTACAATTAGGGCTTCCATTGCTAGGTTTCGGGTTTACAGCTTCGGCCTTCCATTGCTGAAAGGTAGTGAATAGTGTTTAACACGAATGGTGGTTGATGCCAACTGCGATTAAACCCCATTGGCTGAATTAATTCTGCAAGAACTAGGTTCAGACACTTGTTCCTGATTTTTCCCAGAAATGTATGTGCCGGAAATATATATATATATATATATATATATATATATATATATATATACAAGAAATGGGCCCATGGGGCCCATAAGGGGCCTACATTTCTGAACGAATTTCTCCCAACCTCCGTGCAGAAAGGCAGCTTCTGAAATGAATTCGAAAATGATTTCCTCAGGCACGGTAACATTTTCTGTTGAACCGGTAAGCCCCCATTAACAGACAATATATAGGAATGTGAGAAGGAATACATTTTTATACAATGGACAGAGCATTGGGGCTGCGGCTTTCGGCCGCGGTCTCTTGTGGTGTCCATCGACTTGGAAAAATATAGTTCGTGACATATTGCTTATATTTTTCTGAAATGGAGTTCAAGTCAAATGGGGTTCAATCTCAATGTTATATGGAATATCATGGCACATTTCCCGTCATTATATTCGCAATTATTGGTACGAAGTTGGTACGGAGTTTGACGAGTGTGGTACCAATTTTGACGAACTTGGTACGAAAGACATTCCCGAAGTGATACACCCCTTGGCGGCGCTTCGTGCTGTCGAGGGGTGTATTTCGCAATAAAGGTCTGTGTTTGATCACTTCGGGATTTTATTCCGCAAATTTCGTACGACAACCGTCAAACTTCGTACCAATGTTTGGCCAAGGTAGCATTTCACTACTATTGGGTGCAACTTTCTAAGCTACCCTTGGATCTAGGACTAACACCATCCACCCAATAGCAATAACTGGGTTACTAATACCTTGCGACTTCAGCAAACGGAAGTAATTGGTTCGGTCCCGCTGAGCCGACATGCTCCCAAATCGAACAGGGTAGCGACCCTAGGCGCCAAATTACGGAATTCCAACCCCCAAATCAAGCCTTGGGATCACATGACACCAAAATCGATTACGGTATCGACCCTAATCCAAAAAATCGACGTAAGTCTAATCCATAAAATAACGGAATTGTAACCGAAATGGCACCAAAACCGATGAGGGTAGCTACCCTAATCGATTTCAAGTTTTAGGGCTTGCCATTGCTTGGTCGACCCCAATCTCCATAGTGCTACGCACCCCAAAGAATTGAAAATCCACAAATACCAAGAAACCGACAATTAATTACCAATAATTCTGCCCGAAACCAATAATTACCAAGAATCAATTGTTGGTGAAACTGTGGCTATTAATTCAAGGTTTAATTTCATCACGCTTGAAATTGTGGCTATTAATTCAGGGTTTAATGGTATTTGTGGTTTGGGAATTAATAGAGGAAACCTAGCACATTGCTGTTCTATGGGCTTTGGGGCCGGTCAAGCCATTGCAATTCCTGGCAGACCAAATACGTTGGAAGAACCGAATAGCGTGTCACTATGAGAATGGGTATTAGTTTTGCATCCACCAGTATGGAGGAGGCCTCCGGCCGCTGCCCTTGCGGCAACCATACTGTTGACTGTATAAATTAAGCAACACCTTGCAGGGAAATCTATAGAACTCTTATAAAAAATTGAAATAAACACAAATTTAATCCGGCATTAGGTTTGGGACCGGTTTTGACATGGAAATACATCAGGATCCAATTCTAGTATTAACTATTTTCTGAAATGTTGTCTAACATCCAAACTTCTGGGACAACTCGTTTTGGCCCAATAAGGGCCAGTAGATTCGTACAATCACCAAATCTTCGCAAACCCTGAATTTCAGTCGAAACGAAAAAGACGCGCAGCGCCATTCGGAGCCGGGTACACCGAATATCAGCCCGAGATCATTTTTCTGGACCTGTGTCGTGGGAAAAACGTTTTCTTCGTCGAACCAATGGTAAAGCCTCAGAACACCAAAATGTTGCTTAATTTATACCGTCAACCGTAACAAGGAAGAGCACTCATTGAATTAACCAATCTAGAAGCCTTGACTGGGTATTGGTATTATTTGGTTAGCTCCACCGAGCATGAGGCAATGCACGAATACAACTAAAAAAAAAACCTTTATTGGTAAATGTATGCTTTATCCTGAATGAATGCGCCGATATATATATATATATATATATATGTTGCTTTCTTGTTTTGTTTTTTTCCCAATAATGTCGGCCCAACTGCAAGTGCCCAAACAATGCTCCTTGGAGCCAACCAAAGTATTAGATTAGTTGGTTCAGGGGAGGCTCGCGCTTGCAATCCTTGGCAGACCAAATACGTTGGAATACCGAGTGCTCAATTTCATGCGGACACCACAAATCACTGCAACTGCGATTTTCCGAAATGTGTTCTCCCCGAAGGGCTGTCAACAAAAACCTCCCGAAATTTTCAAAATGCTAAAGTGTTTGGATGCGATCGATTGTACAATGGTTCTAACCATCTCCTCATGCGAATTCGTTGCCACAAAAACAAATGCAATGAAACACGTTCCCGACCTGTTTTGAAGGGTCCCGTGGCCGGAAAATAAGGATTAGAGACCTGGGGTCGGACATAGGGTTGAGGGGCTCCGCGCGAAATTGAGCAAGACCGAATAGCGTTTCACTACTGAGGGCATCCTTCTGATGGCCCAGAGCTCACCCTCATGTAGCAAATTCTCCAGATCACTCAAGTAGGTATCGTCTTCCTTGTCACCCCTTTCGCTGCTAAACTTCGAGCCCAAGTTATATGGAATAGGGACCAGATTTGTCCAGGATTGCTCGCTCAAGTAAGCAAAATAAAGTTTAATTAAATGTTGAAGGTTTTTGGCTAACTCGGGGTCCGGGACAGGTATCTGACGACAAGTATTTGAAAATAGGACATATGAAATTTGACGGGGAATTCTGAAAATTCACTGTGGAAGCCCAAAACTGCAAGAGCAAGTTGGAAAACTAACGAAATGTACAATCCACAATGGATTATGAGAGTCCACGGTGAATTCGCAAGATTTCCACAATCAATTCTCATATCCCATTTCCCAGTACAATTTTGTTGGTGACCCATGCATTATCCGACCACCCAACTGTATATATATATATATATATATATATATATATATATAAGAAATCAATGTGGATACATTTATGTTCAACATGTTTCAATTGTTGGGGTTGAATTTGCAAGGTAACTGATGGGGTTTAATCTAATGGGTATTAATATCGTTTAATATTGCAAAGCCGGAGGCAGCAACCCGTTGATCTGTCCATTTATTTAGTATATATATATATATATATATATATATTCCTTCCCAAATTCCTTATATATTTTCCCTGAATGGGTTTTGGTCGAGTTGGCCTTCAATCCCGATTGTAACTAAACCCCATTAATGTTGACCCTCATTAACTACCTTTCAAGTACAACCCATATATATATATATATATATATATATATATATATATATATTTGGATGGGCGGATAACGAATGGGTCTCAGTTTCTCTTCCGTCATACACCTGCGGAGTCGAACAAAATTCAATTATAGATATTCCTTCTCATAATCCTTATACCCAATTGTAATTTGGTTGCTTCAAAAACTGTTGAGTGTTTCAAGCTTTTCGATTTTCGTTGTTGGGTCCGTTTTTCGAAATGTGTGTTTTCCCGAAGGGCTGGAGAAAAAAAAAACTTCCAACATTGTAAAATCCTAAAACTTTCGGAGCTGATCGATTCTCTGATGATTTTACCCATTTCCATCTGCAAATTCGATGCAAAAAACATGCCCGATGCATTCAAACACGTCCCCGACCTCTTTTGAAGGCTCCGGGACCGGACAACACGAAAAACAACACAACACCTTGAACAAATTATAACTTAGACCGAAACTAAAGCTAAGCTTATATATTCTCCCTTAATTGGATTTAATCTACATGGGGTTTAATCCCCATTTTGAGCGAACACCATTAGTATTTCACCCCATGAACTACCTTCCGATATATGGCAATTGGGAAGCTGTATTGCAGCGCAATGCCCCCTGTGGTGTCAATAAAAAAAATAGATTCCTTCTCATATTCCTTATCAATTCTCCATTAATGGGGTTTAATCTGAATGGGGTTTAATCCCTATTTTAATTAAACACCATTACTATTAACCCCCATTAGCTACTATTCGAAACAGTCACCGAAAAGGAAATAACTGGGGTGGTACAGAGTCCGGGAGAGCCCGAGGCGTTGACAATCATTTATGTGTTAGCATATATCTCTCATTACGGTAAAATAATGGGCACCTCCAGTTGAAAAGGGGGGTCGTCAACAAAGTTGAGTTGCCCAATGCGTTAATAAATGGCAACTCAGAGGTTGGGATTGCCTGGGACCACAGCTCTTTGGAATTCGCTTAGGATTGGATTTGATACCCCAACTTTTATTTTCAAGCATAAAAAAGTAAATTCGATGTCATGAAGGTCTTTGCAGCTTTTATTTTCACGGCGAACAAATAAATCGGGTGCTCAACTTTTATTTTCCCCATTTTTTTAAACCCTGGTTTCCGGTCCCGGGGTCGGTCCCCAGGCCGCGGGAATGTAATTTTTAGGTTATTTGAACCGATACGCCTCGATTTGGACCAAGTTTAAATTCAAACCGTTGGTTCCATACCCGAATCGTAACATTTATGCCACCACCGGGTTTGGGCCTAGAAAAAATAGGGGAATGGGTGGTGTGGACGATTTGGTGGTGTATATGCAAACTGTTGTAAAATACAGCAGTTTGTATATACACCACCCCGGGGGCGCTTCGCGCCCCCGGAGTGGTGTATATAGAAAGTGTTGTATTTTACAGCAGTTTGCATATACACCACCAAATCGTCCACACCAGCCATTTCCCTATTTTTTCTAGGCCCAAACCCGGTGGTGGTGTATATCTTTGGGGTCCCAAAAATAAGTTTCGAACGTTTTTGATCTGATTGTTGGCCAAATCCTGGTCCGGGACGGGACGTCTTCCATTGGGTTCAGGTCGCGGAGACGTCGATTCCCCCTGCATTTTTGCGTCTGTAACGTCCTTGGCGGTCAATATCGTGTCCCATGCATATTTTGGATACATGTCGAAAAATGAAAGTATTAGGTATAAGTATTTGTTGTAAGGTCCGCAATCAATGTGGTATTGAAGAGCATCCGGCCATGTAAAATTGAACCTTGTTACATCCGCAGCAAAATCACATGTTCACCATTTAGGAACATCTTACGAATATATAATGGGGTTTAGGGTTTAGGGTTAAGGGTTTAGGGTTAAGGGTTAAGGGTCACCATATATACATACACCACCACCGAGGGCGCGCCGAAGGTGAGCCTTGTGTGTGTGTGTGTGCCCCCTGTGGGGCGCGCCGAAGGCGAGTTTTGTGTGTGTTTTCTCATGTCACGGATATATAGCGGGGACATCATACGAATATATAGCGGGGATATTACGGATATATAGCAGGATATTACGGATATTAGCGGGGATATTTCTCATTTTACGGATATTAGCGGGGATATTACAGATATTTCTCATATTACGGATATATAGCGGGGATATTACGGTTATAGAAACATCTTACGAATATATAGCGGGGACACCATATATACATACACCCCCCCCGGGTTTGGGCCTAGAAGAACACAGCACCACGGGGGTGCGGCGTGCCCCCTATGGGGCGCGCCGAAGGTGAGCCTTGTGTGTGTTTTCTCGTATTTGAGCAGTTTCCTTATAGCCCAAGAAATGGTATACACCTTCCATTTTTCTTATTTTTCCTGGGCCCGAACCTGGTGGTGTGTATATATATGGTGACCCCATGTAATTTTTCACAACTACATATAATCAATTACTTCACAATGATTGTAAGATTTTTGCATAGTTGTAAGGTTCTTTGCATCGGTTTTCAGTTTCATAATACGCTCACAACTATTTCACATGACTATAACACTTTTTGCATATGTATTTTGAGGGAGGGAGCGGCGGCGGGCGTGGCGGCCCCGCCACTTCCGTCCTCCCCTAAAAAAGAAAACGAACAACAACATGCACATTTGCTAGAAGGATGAACATATTGTGAAATAAGCATGAACGGCTCATGAAAGGATCGATTTCATTAAGTTGTCACCACATGTTCACAACCTTTTCCATAACATATCTACAATATTTCATATTGTAGGGAAGCCTATGAAATTACAACTTCATGTATTTGTTTGATCATTGTGTGCTTACTAGGATTTCCCAATACCAACCACCTTGCAAATGCAGCCTACAAGGTTCGGCGAATGGCCATGTGATGATAAAGCATATGAGTTTAGGAAGGCTAGAACCTTGAACCAAGCAGAGAACAACAACGATGTACATTATAAAACGTGTGAGTTAGTAATTCGCAATGGGGTCTGGGAACTATTTTGGACGAATCATATCCCTAGCTGGTAATCTGGCTGTATTCCTAACTTGATATTTTTAAGCTTTTCATTTTTCGTTTTGGGTGCGTTTTTCGAAAATGTAATTTCCCCGAAGGGCTGGCAAAAGAACTCCCAAAATTGTAAAATCCCAAAATGTTAGGATCTTACCGATTTTCTTATGATTTTACCCATTTCCATAAGCAAATTCGATGCAAAACACACACCCGATGCATTTAAACACGTCCCCGACCTCTTTTGAAAGCTCCGGGGCCGGAAAACGCGAAAAAAGACACAAAACCTTAAAAACTTAAAACTTGCACCCAAAAAACAGCTAGGTATTACATTACATGG
>Ga0099797_101200_pt1 | contig 14371 bp, 10 predicted proteins | sample Uncmet_Sort48C_1_FD_89871 | JGI IMG/M metagenome (GOLD analysis project Ga0099797, IMG submission 89871) | Marine eukaryotic communities from CALCOFI LINE 67, Pacific Ocean - C012_Sort48C_1 | ecosystem: Environmental > Aquatic > Marine > Oceanic | place: Pacific Ocean: Monterey Bay | collected... | reverse complement strand
AGTGGTTGTGATTAGTAACCAGTGAAGGAAGGCGGCGGGATGAAGCACTTGATGCTGTAGGCCAGACATGCCGCCTGCAAAGACCCTGCATAGAATGGTAGAGGGCACGGCTGCAGCTCACCTACTTTCTGATATGTGTCGACTGTCTAGTGTGGCATTTACTCGGGGAAGTGGGTATCGAATTCTCCATGTCGGAAGCGCTTTTCACTGCTCTGAGAAGGACAGGGAGCTAATCATGCTAATCGGATAATGAGCCTGCACCACCGCCGCGAGCAATACTTTCTCGCCCAGGTGAGATTGTGGTCTTTTTGACGAGGCAGCGCAAAAGTCGAGAACTGACTGCAAGTCTCGTCAGAACACGAAGCGCCCAAACTGCATCGCAAATAAGAGGTGTCCCTTCGGCCAGTTGATTGACGTCTGTATTCGTTTTTTTCTTTCTCAGAGATAGGGCAGGGCGCGGTTAATATTTTTTTTCGTCATAATTTCAGGTTTGGGATTTCGCCGCGAAATTTTTCGGTTCATAATTTTGCGCGCCCCCCTCGTCGCAAATCCCTCCTGGTTTGGGCCCGCCGCAGGCGCAAAAAGCTTTTTTGAAGCACATTCTCGCACCATGCTCGCTTTGCTAGATTTCGAGCTAGCACCACAATTTCTGCTGTCACTGTGCCAGCTTCCGGGCGCCTTTTTGTGCGCGCGAATGCATCGTGACCCTCCCCCCGCGCCGCGCTGCCCCCCGCGCGAGCGCCCCCTGCGACTGGAGGATGGCAACGTGCCCGAGCACGCTAAGTCACAAATGGCGCTAAGTAAGGCCTTTGATAAGGTGGAACGCACGATTGGGAAGGAAATGGGGCTGAGAAGAATGGGCGTCAGTGAGAAGGTCATAGACTGCATCAAGCCTCTGGATTGTGGGGCACTTCTCTTTGTGAAGACTGGGCATGGGCTGGCGGAGCCGTTCTCACCGGAAACTGGGTGGCCGCAAGGGAGTGAAGAAGGGCCGATAGGGTGGAACGCACATTACGACTGGATGCTGCAGCTGCAGCTGGAGGCTGCAGGCCGTGATCCTTATCTCATCACTGACTGCTCACTATCAGATCCTAAGGCTGGCTCCCCCCGCTCCTCTTCCTGGCCTGATGTGCGTGCATGGGCTGAAACGCTTGTGCGGCCTGTCATAGCGGTTACGGGAGCAGTCTTCGCAGATGATGCGAAGTGGTGGGCTCGCACTGCAAGGGGCCTGCGCGTGGCGATCAACATCTCGGAAGACTTCCTTGGGTTCCACGGTGGGCAGTTTAATCCTGACAAGAGCTCTACGGCCTGCATTGGGTGGGAAGCTGGTGATGACCCTGAGGCCAGGCATTGGAAGGAGCTGCCTCACACGTTTGACGCGGAAATGGTGGAACCGGACTCAGACGGCTGTGTTAGGCGTGTGGCCTTGCAGCGCAAGACAGGCCATGCTGAGGAGAGGTACCTTGGGCTTCAGGGCACGTGTACAGTCTGGTTGGGAGCGGCTGAGAAAGCAGCGGCGGAGGGCATCAAGGCCAATGCGGCCAACTGCTGCAGGGCAAATGTTAAACACCACGGTGCGCGTATGCTGCTGATGGGCGTCACCGCACCTCAGGCCAATCACCAGCTCAAGCACACGTCCTCCAGTGATGACGCCCTGGCGGACATCTGGCGGCCGGCTGAGATCGCGTGGAAGCGAGCGACTGGCATGGCGATCACCACTGAGTCCCACCTGCACAAGTCAGTTGCAGGTGGATTTGCCGATGGAACGCGGGTGGAGCAAGTTATGATGTTCATGCAGATGGTAGGACGGGATGACGTTGTGGGCGACATTGCTAGGAATGAGGCCGCGCGGCTTCACCTCATGGTTGGCACGGCGGAGCACCCTCTAGCACGACCATGGCATGCAGGAATTGGGTGGCGCGGTGATTGGCTGGGCAGGCTTTGGATGTGGCTCTCATCGCAGGAAATGACTGTTATGGGTAGGGAACGCATGCAACCTGCATGCACGCATGACCTGTCGATAATGGACTTGTGCATGAGCGATGCTGAACAGGGGCTGGTGTCTATTGCCTGCTTTGAGAAGGAGGTGTACATGCTGTCTGACGTTGTAATGCCGGATGGGCGTACGCTGCGCCCGGAGCTGCTGCCGCGCGGCGCGTGGACGGTATCTAACACCGCCTGCGCTGCCTTGTCTGCAGTGCTGTTGCGGGAGGTGGCACGCAAAGACCCTGCGTGAGCCCCTTGAAGGAGAGCGTGAAGGAAACAACTGGCTACGCCGTGGTAGGACGGTTGGCGGCCTTACTGCTGCAGGTGAGCTAGTGGTGGGCAGAGTTCTGGCCTCCTGGCACGGCTGGACGGCGGTGAGTGGCTGGGAAGCCTTGAGTGAGCTGACCGGTAGCAGGTGGTCTAATCGGATAATGAGCCTGCACCACCGCCGCGAGCAATACTTTCTCGCCCAGGTGAGATTGTGGTCTTTTTGACGAGGCAGCGCAAAAGTCGAGAACTGACTGCAAGTCTCGTCAGAACACGAAGCGCCCAAACTGCATCGCAAATAAGAGGTGTCCCTTCGGCCAGTTGATTGACGTCTGTATTCGTTTTTTTCTTTCTCAGAGATAGGGCAGGGCGCGGTTAATATTTTTTTTCGTCATAATTTCAGGTTTGGGATTTCGCCGCGAAATTTTTCGGTTCATAATTTTGCGCGCCCCCCTCGTCGCAAATCCCTCCTGGTTTGGGCCCGCCGCAGGCGCAAAAAGCTTTTTTGAAGCACATTCTCGCACCATGCTCGCTTTGCTAGATTTCGAGCTAGCACCACAATTTCTGCTGTCACTGTGCCAGCTTCCGGGCGCCTTTTTGTGCGCGCGAATGCATCGTGACCCTCCCCCCGCGCCGCGCTGCCCCCCGCGCGAGCGCCCCCTGCGACTGGAGGATGGCAACGTGCCCGAGCACGCTAAGTCACAAATGGCGCTTGGGATGTTGCAGCCTCGCACTCATCTGCAAAAGGCACTGGAACGTAAGCTGCCACTCCCAGGGCGCCCTTGAACGGGCGGTGGTTGGCAGGGGGGCCGAGCAGAAGCCCAACCAAAGTGCAGAGCAAGCTCACATGCACACACACTTTCATCCAAAAGCTTGCTCTGCAAACTAAATGCCAACCAAAAGAAAGAGGAGGACGAGAAGAAACATTCGAAGCACCACGAGACCCACATTCGAAGCACCACGAGACCCACACCAAGTAGCACAACCCCCCGGGGGCATTTACACTCCCGGGAAGAAACGCATTCCACCACTCCTATTTACACCTAAGAGCACATCAAAATAAGTGATAAATCATGAATGAAATACTGTTTAGCATGGTGATAGGGTGAGGATACCATGCAAGGGTTTGTGTGAGACCTTGGTCTCACCAATGACAAACTACACACCTTGTGCAAGATGCCATGGGTTATGCATTGTAAACATGCATGGTAGACACTATCGTAACATGCTCACTCATGCACATGGCCCTCGGGGCTCACCTTTTTCTCCACGACGACATTTGTTGAACTCCACACAAAAGCCAATGGAAGCAGTCGATCCTGCAACAGAAAACAGCATTTGTGAGGCTGGCATAACACACAAGCAAGATCGGAACGATTCTGCCAAGTTTTACGAGAAAAATTGCCATGATGATAGAAAAAAAAGAGGTTGTCGGCTGATTGCGGTTCGAGTATTGACACACACGCGGCCAGACCGATCATTACAGCATTGTCATAACCCAACCTTACTGCCCTGAAGTGCCCTGGTTGAACCGGTTGCGCAGTCGCGAGAAAATGCAGAAAACCTGTTTCGGAGCCTCAGCACAGGGAGGTGGTTTCCGGTTAAGAAGAGCACGCTGGACGCAATGGTGCCGCTCAATTTCGCCGTTGACGCCTCTTTGATAAGAAAATGCTGTTTTCAGTAAACTGGGTCAACTTTCGTGACTGAAATTTTGACGAAAACTTTGGTCACGACCCCCACTTCACGCCCAGGCCTACAGTGACCCCTCATGCTTAGCAGTGGCTTTGGGCCCATGCATTTTTTCATCCATGGGTTCAAGGATCTTAGGGCATCCCACAGGAACCCTCTGATTGATGTCAGAAATAAGCACGAACAGCAGTGGGGGATGCTTGCCAGTGTGCGGTTTGATCGCAAAGTCAGGAAGATGATCCCCTTGCGGCCCTTTGGTTCAAAGCACACCAAAAGGGTGCTCCATGGAGGGGCGCATTGCATTGTGCTAAAATCTAATTGCAGGTGGTGGTGTTGCACATGAACTGAAAGTAGTAAAAATTCAGAGGTGCGATTGTGAGCCAAATCACAAAATTCCCGATCGCCTTCTTGGGTTGTGGACAATGCTCCCGGAGCTTGTGCATCAACTTGCCGTGGGTTCACTGAAATGCATCAAGTTGCAGAATCTTGGTGAACATGTCGGCCAGATCATCAGCTGAGTCAACTCGGGTTGGGCTACAGATCTCCTTGTCATGCAACATCCTCACCCATTCTTTTCGACAACAAGCCATGGTCCCGGATTGGTTTCCGGATGCCCGTTGTTGGATCTGATTCGTGGAGTGCGATCCCAATTTGAGACAAATGAGGTGCCACCTCCCCCAAGGGAGGACGGCTCCGCCATTTGGCTCTTGGCTGTGCCTCCCCCCCTTGGGGGAAGGAAGGACGACGACGGCGGTTGGGACATGCAGCAGGCACCTTGCTGAAGAAACACTTTTGCGTGGAAGCAGGTGGGGTTGGGGCAGGGCGTTTGACTTCAACCGCTTGAACTGGGAAGACAAGAAAGCCATGTGAGTTGTGTCACGAAAGTGCGCAAGACTGATTGATGGGTGGGTGCTCTTTCTACCTTGAAGGGCTGTGTAGCGCATCGTTATCACCAAAAAGAGAGAACAAGGCAACGCCACGCGTGCGCATTCTTCTGTAGTTGCATGTGCCGGATGGCTCTTCTGTGGTAGTCATGTAGGCACATTGTGGCCGGACCCCTTCAGCATTCGCAACGGTTTTGAACAGCCACGCCTTCAATGCCGAAACGGGTGCGCCGTTAGCGATCGGCAACGGTCCTGTTGACACCTTTTCTTTCTTTCTCAGTGACATTCAAACAGGCCAGCACACCCTGTTGGACTAGGCCCAGTGCAGTAAAGTAAACATTGAAGCGCACACTGCCACCAGCTAACTTGCCGCTCATACTACGGGGCGATTCCCCTCCTATATCAAGCTAGCGTCTTGCGAGCTCCCTTGCAAAAATCTAGTTGCGCGGGAAACCACTACCCAAAACATGAAAACCAGCATCGAACTTCGAAAATCCTGCGTTGTGGCGCCGCTGCGTCGGCCAGCTTCCGAGGTGCCGCCTCCTCTCCCATCCCCCCGATTCCCTAAGCCCCCCCCCCCGCGTGCGGCTGGTACATTTTTGGTTGCAATTTAGTGTCGGATGCAAAAAAAAGTTTTTTGTGCTTTCATTTTGCGAGTGTAGATTGGAGGTGGGCTAGTTGCTGGGCTGGTTTCCTTTTTTACTTTGGTTTCGCCGGTGGTAGCGGCGTGATCGAGGTTGCAGCAAGGTCGGCAGATATGCCAGTTGATTTCATCATTTCTCTCCTTGATGTTGCTGCTTTCTCTTCTGATCCTGGAATTGTGAGTTCAGTGCAATCATCGAGGGTTCGTTTGTGTGCTTTGTTGGGTGGACTTGCAAACATGGGATTGTTCATGGTTTGAATAGTCCTCAGCGTCTGTATTTTTGTAGCCTTCTGTGGTGCAGAAGTTTGTGATTCTCCTGCATTTGACATTGAATTTGCTTCCTGATTCATTCGTACGACGTCGTGATGTGAGTGGTATTTCCGCTTTTGCAAGCCGGCTTGAGCAGCTTGTAGATTAGCCTCGGTGGCTTGCTTTTTTCTCTCCTTTTGGAGGTCAGCGAACGGTCCTGTTGACACCCAAGCCATTAAAAAAAGCCCATCATGTGTGGAATTTCATAGCATAGGCTCGTCCAAAAAAAAAGCGGCCATGGAGCGTGGGTGCCACCGCGCGAGGTAGGAACATGGGATTGGCGCGGGTACTTTTGGGGCTGGTCAGCATGCCCCTGCTGGCTAACTTGACGTCCTGACAGCGGCCGCAGCCGGGGAACGGCATCCCTTGTGGCACTGTCCTCAAACAGAGTAAAATGCACGTTCAACACCAAAGGTTTTTTTTTCTGCCATGCCTTCCAGGTGGCATTCTGGCGCTTTCTGCCGCCCCAATGGACCACAGGGAGGCCTCCCGGCCGCCCAAACCCCGCTGCACCGGGCCACCTCGGCCTTGCATGGGGGCGAGGGGCGTGGGTGTCACGGTGACATGATGGCCATGGAAACATGACAAAACATGGGATCTACTCACAATCCTTTATTCATGAGTTACATCATGCATGCATGCATAGTGTGGTGGATGGGGAGCTCTCTACTAAGTCATGGTAACACACAATCACCATTAACACTAACACCACCACCACATCTTACCCACTTAGAAGCATCTAATCCTCGCATGATCTTGGCACATGATAGGAAATGGGATAACAAATGATGGGATCAAGGATTTGGGTAGTGTAGTCACCTTGGTCTCAAGCTCGAAGTGGCCAACATGGCAAACCGGAGCTTGAGACCACAAGGGCTCCACGAGAAGAGCTTCTCGGGCGCCCGAAAGCCTTCGAAGGGTGAGGATGAGGGGTTAGTGCATCATGCATGAGCCCGGAGCACCGGGCTTGTCCACATCCTTGCCCTACCTTTGATACTAAACTCACCGTTCGACGAACTGCTTCGTTGTGAATTTCCCAAGTGCACATTCACCTGAGGGCAGGGCGGCATGGTTAGCAGTTGCCTTGATTGCATTGTCCATCGAACTGTGCTTGTTAGACCTCGGGAATGTCAACGAGCGCGGAGATAATTTTCCGTTCTCGCGCACATTCCCATCCGAAAAGTTCTAACAACCACAGTTCGACTAATTCGACCATGGCGGTTTCAACGGTGAAGCGCCCAGGGACCACAAATCCCTCAGCTTGGGAATTTCAGTCGCAAACCACGGTTTCTTTTTTTTTGGACTAGCCTGTAAATAGTAAATATTGAAAATTCACACAAACTACAGTTGTAGAATGGTTTCACATGCCAAACGTTTACCAGTGACGTTGGCTCTCAATGTAACATCACACGTCGAGTTGATGATGACAGGAGCAACAAAAGAGAAGTTGCCAGATGGTGCGATGATTTTCAAAAAACGGTTGGGACATACAGCAGGCACCTTGCTGAAGAAATACTTTTGCGTGGAAGCAGGTGGGGCTGGGGCAGGGCGTTTGACTTTAACCGCTTGAACTGGGAAGACAAGAAAGCCATGTGAGTTGTGTCACGAAAGTGCGCAAGACTGATTGATGGGTGGGTGCTCTTTCTACCTTGAAGGGTTGTGCAGCGCATCGTTATCACCAAAAAGAGAGAACAGAGCAACGCCACGTGCATTTTGCTGGCAATTGCACTGCCAAACGTTTACCCAGTAACCGAGTAAACATTGTGTGGCTGTCCGCGCGCAACAGTGGGGCCTGCGGCTGTCTGCGCAACAGCATGGCGTGCGGCAGTCTGCGCAATGGTAGAGAATTGTAATTGTCTTGGGCAGCAGTGCCATCTCTGTTCGCAACTGATCCAATCACATCACACAGTGCCATTGTCAGCACAGCAAAATCTTTTGCCAACACGGTACCGCCCACGCCCATTGCGGAACTGTTTGATAGCACCAGGCCAATCAAGGTCAAGCTGGCACCAGCCTCAACAACAAAAAATCTCGTCATGCCCAGCTGATGTTGATGGAGATGTGCAGGGCGTGTGGGCTTCCTGTCCATTGAGCACAGAATTGCCAGTGACGTTGGCATGTTGTGCACATTTTTTCCCACAATTTGGGTGTGCTCTCACAATCTTACAATTTGTTCACAATTTGGGCTGATTTTGCGGGATTCGGGTGCCTTTCAGTGCTGAAGCTCGGTGCAGATTTGGCTTTAAAAAAAAATTTCAGTAAAAATTTTATTCGAAAAACACTGTGTTTTCCCACTCTGGATTTTTTTGTTTTCCGACTATTATCATTTTTTTTCAAAAACACCGTGATTTCCGAAAGAAATTTCGATCTTGCGAGAAAAAGTTTTGTGATGTTTTTTTTTTCGAGCACAATTTGTGCACAATTTGGGCTGATTTTGCGCAATCTAGGCATCACAATTTGTGCAAAATAAATCACAACATGGGCCCAGGCCAAGTCGTCCATGTAGAGAAGTAGAAGAAGATCCCTCTCCTTGTGGTAGACACTTCAAGATCAGTTGCAGGAGGTGCACTCTGAGTTGGCGCTGAGTTGGCGCTGAGGCACTGCGCTCCATGCTGTTATAGGAGCCGATCTTGAAGGCAACGCTACGCGATTGGACCAATCGATTTTGATCCAATAGCACTGTGTAGGTGGTAGAAAATGGACTGTCGAAGCCCAAGAGATTCCCCGTGGACTTCTGCTTTCCTTGTTGATAACTCTAGCCGCTTTAGCTTTTTGCGGCGCGCCTTGCTCGCATGAACATGGGAGGTCATGAAGAAAGGGCGGATGTGGTCAATGAAAGGCCTTTCGCTACGAATCATCTCACATGGAGTAAGATGATTCCTTGAAGCTGTAGTTGCCATCCGTAGATCGACACACATGGCATATCGGCAATCCGAAACTGGATCGTCTTGTTCCTTCCTTCGAAAGACTTCATCACTTTGGAAAGCGCATAATCCACGGTAACATGTAAATCAAGGTTCTGGGATGAAAAGCTGCCTTGGAAGTCACCGAAATCACAAATATTTTTATTCGACCATCTTATGGAGCTTGGTGAGGCGGATCTTTTGAGCTACTTTTGACATGATTTTGAGCGTGGGATCCGCCGTTAGAATTTTTTGAAATCTTTTTTGTATTTTCTGAACCACATTTTCGACGAAAAAAAAAGTGCTCAGATTCACCTGAAAATAGCACCAATCGCCCGGACGACATCAAGAGTGTGCCAAATCTGGTGTCAGATCGTTTTTTTGATTTTTGGAAAAATTTCGTACCGGGAGTTGGCTGACTTCCAAGGCGGGTTTTCATCCCCAAACCTTGAAATGTTGTGAAAGTAAAAATTGGAGTTGTAGAGAAACTTTCATAGATTTATGTAAAATTATTACAATGCAGGAGGACCAAAACAACCTTCCAAAGCAGTCGGCGCAGAAGCACCCGCGGCGTGGCAAATCCCAGTTTTGCGGCTTGGGATGTTCTATTGTGATGTCTGATGAAAATTTCCCGAGTTCATAAAACAAACTGCGTGCGAAAATTGAACAAGAGAATGCACGAGCAAAACCGAGTTTTCCCACATGGGCGGACCAAAACAGCCTTTCTGGAATTGAAGGTTCTGGGGTGAAATTTGGTGTTTCAGGCTCGAAAATTAAGTCTTGATTTTATTGCGGGAATCGTCGTATTTAGCCTAAACTCGACGATTCCCGCAATAAAATCGCGACTTGATTTTTGAGCCCGAAACACCAAATTTCACCCCAGAACCTTCAATTGCACTGCAAGGCCCGAAAAAACTCAAAATCCCTGCGATGTGACCGGCGCGGGGCCTGCCATTGAGCTGCACTGGTTTTTGCTATGTTTTGCATGAGTGACATGGAGCATTCACTTAATTCTACGGATCTTTTTGCTCTTTGCGTGTAACGTGTCAAACTTATCTTCATCTTTGAAATAAATTTCAACTATCTGATTTTCGCATTTATCTATAGTGCCCATGAACCAATCATTAAACTCGTCATACCAAACTTCCACTTCATCTCCCACCACGAAGCCATGCACTTTATCTGTGAGTTTCAAATTGCCCAACACAACATCATCATCAGAGCTGTCGTCACTGTCATGACTGTCACTCTCATCAGCCTCATTGTCACTACTATCCTCAACAGCACCAATAGATCCACTATCATCTGGCAAATTTCTTTGATTAGCCGGCGTGGTGATGCTTGGGCGCTGGCTGGTTGGGGCATTATCTTCCCGGAATGAGGCTTCTATTAGTTGCTCAGACAAGAGCGAGCAAAGCGAGCTTCCTATATGAATATTCTAGAATTAACAGACTCAAGTGGAGGCTGGTTCCCCCCTACTCAGATTGAAGCTGCGGTCTGTTTGTGGTATCTAGAGTGGGCGCTGGGTGCACTGTCCCCGCTTGCGCGCACTTAAGCTACATAGTCGGATTTGCTACTTCGCTATACTCCGCGGATTTGCTATAGTGAAATTTGCGTTTGTTTCATATATCTATAAACCTCGTACCGGGTTTCTGTGAACCATCTCACGTTTCCGCGCGAAAATTGACAAAAATTCAATTTTCCCCAAACTGTCTCATATTGCGCCAGCTTGGTCCTGGGGCTTCCTAGGGCACGTTAGCGGGCTTATTTACCGGTTCTTTTCTTCTTTCCGGCTGCCTTACCACGCTTGGTCTTCTTGTAGTCCACCCCAGAATTTGTCACGCTCCCTTGGACTGAAAGAGGATCATTCTGCTTTGGAAGGTCTTTGAGGAGGTAGTCTCTGCCATCGATTGAAGCAGCGCGTGGTAGTATCTTGGTGTAGTAATCCGCCCGGTTGGCTGTGCCTGGAGTTTGTACAAGTTTTACCTTGCCAGCATCTCGCAGTTGCATAATCCATTTTTCACGTAAATCGATATGCTTCATTTTTCCCACGCCACCATTGTTGCGGGCGAATCCAATAGCACCTGTGGAATCCACATTTATGGTGAATGGCCATGTTACCTTCATGCGTAGTTCTTCCGCCAAATGTTGGATATGGAGTCCCCATTTAGTTCCTTCACCAGCAGCATAAACTTCAGCTTCAGTACTCGACTGCGCGATCAGCTGGTCTTCGAGTTCAATGTCATCATCCTGCTCTGCAGATTGGGTGTTGGCTGGCTGCCCGCATTGTGTGTTCTTGCAGTTCTGCCAGCTTGACTTTGCGATGATTGGCACGTTGTTGTACGTGATGAGAATGCCAGTGCGTGACCTGGGGTCTCCCATGATTTTATACATTCCTGCCCAGTCACTGTCTGTTGAGATGTCAAGGCCAGAATTACATTCGGGATTGATCAGAATGCATTTTGATTTTACACCTTGCAGATATCGCAGTGCATGTTTTGCCAGTTCATCGCATCCAGTCACAGGGTTTGAATTGAAGCTTCCCATGAATGAGCGTAAGATGACTGCTGGTTGATGTGTTGTCTGTTCGAGCCATCCAATGTCACCAGCAATGCGCCTGAAATATGTTGCCCTTTCAGGTGGTAGTGGTTTCTTGTCTCCATCGCAGATGCGCTGAATAAGTTCCTTAGTGATAGGCACAGCAACAGGGTTACATTCACTCATACCTTCACGTTCCAGAATTTCGCAAATTTTCCTTTCATTGTCGATGTAGACTTGACCTTCAGTTCCAGCGCTGATTCGCATGCTCAAGAAATCTAGTGGTTCAGATTCGGTGAGATAGTGTCTCCCCTTAGTCTCAAAGTTTTCCTGAATCTTTGAATCATACCACTCCAGTTCTTGTTTAGATCCGCATTTTGTTAGAGGATCATCCACCCACACCAGAACTGTTATGTCCTTTTTCTCATGCACGAAAATTGAGCCCACGTTTTTCAGTTCATTGAAACCAAATTTCTGATGCCGGTCTGCGTGTGTGGCACTCCAGTCATGACCGGATGGTTGAAATCCATACTGCGGCCCGAGCAGCATTTTGTAAACCCATTCAATTGGTGTAGATCGCGGAATCAATCCTCGTGCCATCTTGAAAATTTGTTCCACACTGCGATACTTGATGAGCACGTATTTTGTCTCTTCAAAAGGATCTGCCTGTATGTAAGCACATTTGTAGTCATCAATTGAAATGATGTCTTCTCTCAAATCAATTCCAGCCATCAGCAGTCTGAAAGCATAGAGTGCAGGCACTTCTGCGTAAGTCTCAGCAGGGTCTACCTTGCGCCGAACCTTTAGATCTTTAGCCACAAGCCGCGCCTTCCATTCTCCCAAAGGAGCTGTGCCAGCGCGTTTGTGTTCCTCGATCTCTTCGGGTGTTGGCCTTCTCCTGGTAATAAGCAGCCTGCATTCAATAGCTTTCTTCAGATCTGCTTTTTCCATTTCCTCATTTGTTAGATCCCTGTGGCGTCTTTCTGAAATGAATTCCAGTTCACGTTCGATCGCTTTGGTTACGCCATCCACATCTTCTTGCAATGCCTCAAGTATTGGAATTTCCACTGCAAAGATATCGTAGAAATTTCCATCTTCATCCATTGCTTCACCACACATTTCTGGTCCTACCATTGCAATCATTTCATCAAGCGTCAGTTCTGCAGCATTCAGATTGTGACTTAGTTCGTCACATGGAAGTGCTTCAGCCATCATGACTTCAAAACACTGTGCACCGTCGTTGAGCTCTGCTGCACTTTGATCATTGTTTCTTTTAACCTTCATTGCTTCTTTCTTTTCGGATTTTTGCTTGCCACCGATTTCACGCCAATATTTCTTAATGGCTTCTTCTGCATCACCAAGGTCCTCTTGTGCCAACCATGTAATATCCGAGTGGCCCTTCCAGCTTACTTCATATTCCAGAGTGCCCTCGCTTTCAGTGCCTGTGTGTCCAATAATTTCATCTATCTCGTATCTTCCTTCAGACAAAATTGAATCGTTGCTAGAGTCATCCGAATGGTTGCTCTCATCATCATCCAGCAAATTCCGCATTGCACTTTCTGAGAGCATTGGATCATTTAATTTGGGTTTGTTATAATCCGGGTGCATGGGGAAGCAGCCTTCATATATTTTCACCTTGGTGCAAACCACAGTTGGAAACAAATCCCATGAATCGCCTTGTTCAATGTATGGAATTATTCGATGGGCACCAGGTGTTTCATCATCCCAACCAAACCACAAACCGGTTCCAGCGCGTTGACTGATTTTGCATCCTCGCTGTTCCTTAGGTATCCAAAAGAGAGCAAGCGTGCCTGGTGTGTACAATTGTCCATACAGGTCTTCAATCGTGTCAAGCGTACCAGTCTGTTGCTGATATGCAGTGATGCCCCGGCGTGTTTGTTCCAACGTGATTTCCGAATGATTTAACAATCTGTTTGCGCATCTGTACATTTCTCCTTGAACCAGAACTTTGATTTCATCATTGCTTCCAGCCATGACCACAGCCATCGTGGCTCCCATCTGTTGCAACATATTCTGTCTTGATGACACAAAGGCACACGCGGTGTGACGGTTTACCTCACCCAAGGTCTTTTTAATGTTGTCTTCCTCCATGGCGCGCTGTACAGCACCCTTCAGCTCGGTGCCTGGGTCACAGTGTACTCGAGTTATTTTCCATCCATCAATTCCTCCTGGGTCAGTATCTGATTGGAGTTTGGCCTTTAGCTTCAACCATAATCCTCTCATTGATGCTGTCTTTTTGTTCTTGCCCATGTCTAGGAGTCCATAACTGCTACCTGGCACCGACAGTGTGAGAGCATATATGTCATTGTTCACGTCAGGCTTCAGCAGTTCCATGGTGTCAAGGTTGACAGTTCCATCCATGGTTCTGGTTGATGATGATTTTCGCGCTCCCTTGGCCCGCATATGTCCCATCACACATATTGGGCAGCCTTTGATTTTGCATTTGCGATGACCATGTTGATCAGCCTCTCGCCTTTCTGGCGTTCGATTATCATCTTCTACCGTCACATAGCAAGTTTGGACTGATTCTGGCAATGTATCTGCGCAGGCTTCACATTTGCAGTATACGCATTCATTCCATTCGTATGTCCATGGTTGATGTTCAATCAGTTGATAAGTCAGCCCACAATCGTAGCATAAGTACAAAGGCTCCCATCCCCCAGTGTAGCAGATGGCGTATTCTGTGCAAGTCAGCCCCTTGTGTTTGGCAGGTGGGCACTGGCATTGAATTTTTACGCCTTCGTCTGTGGTGAGGATCACTCGGTTTTCCATCATCTCTTGGAATTGATGTAGTTCTGGAGTCCCAAAATTAAGAGCCTGATCGATCTGTGCAAGCTCAGAATGAGGGTACCTTTCATCTTCACGCACTGTGTTGTACAGCTCAATGCGCTGCTCTTCTGATTTGATAACTAGTTCGAGAATTTCTTCACCAGATTGACCAGTTTCGAATTCATATTCCATGATATTGATTCGCAGAATGTAATTGACGCTGTCAACCAGATCTTTCATATCAATGTCTTGTTCTGTCAATTCAGCAGTTCTGATTATTCGAATCATTGTTTCAATGGCTGTGACTGCCGAGATGGTGCCAGTTGGCATAGCTTCAATGGTGTTGATTTCATTTGGCTGTA
>Ga0099797_101199_pt1 | contig 14374 bp, 12 predicted proteins | sample Uncmet_Sort48C_1_FD_89871 | JGI IMG/M metagenome (GOLD analysis project Ga0099797, IMG submission 89871) | Marine eukaryotic communities from CALCOFI LINE 67, Pacific Ocean - C012_Sort48C_1 | ecosystem: Environmental > Aquatic > Marine > Oceanic | place: Pacific Ocean: Monterey Bay | collected... | reverse complement strand
CACTACCTATTCCAGAGACGATGTTGAGACCGAACTTGCTCTGCCTCATATCCACGAGCTGTCCGAAATTCAAACCAATACCATACATATCCCCTTCACCCCACACGTGGTGCTGGGTCATATTCGATTTACCGAGGTATCCACCGTAACCGTATCCTAACGAACGCTGATAGTTGTAGAGTATTTCGCTCTGGTTCTCGAAGGTGAATGACACGTACGAGGTGGTCGAGTCGTTGAAGGAGAAGTTGACTCTCTGGACATCAGGAGGCCGTTCCTGTTGGATGTTGTTGTAGGTGAAATTGTCGAGAGCCTTGGTCTGAATGAAAGCACAGGATACACTGCGGACAACTGCTGGTACTCTGGTGGAGAGACTGGTGTTATTAGACTCGGCAGTGTTCTTAACGCTGTAAATGGACTCGAACACGAGTGCGTCGCCTTTACCCTGGAGCGGTTTTGTGTAGTAGTGGAGTTGAAGGTCTCTGACCTTGTAACTGTAAGTTTGGGCATCACTTCCAAAGAGAACCTGACGATTGGTTGCCATTCTAAGAGATAACTGGAGATTACCAGTCTTGGAGACTCTGATGTCATCGTTGGACTTGTTGAAAGCAATATCTGGTTTCATAGCGAAACTCATACGCTTACCAGTGCCCGAGTCAGAGTCGGCACCGTTGTTGCCCAAGAGGAGGAACTTGGTCTTTGAGTTCTCGCCTGAGCGGAGAGCAGAGGTCTTATTGGTCTCGGATGCCATCATAGTGTCTAGCTGGGAGGCGTTCATCTTCATCCGGTACCAGAGAGGATAGATGATATTATTCTCGATGACGCCGGCACGGTCGCAACTGGAGGTGATTCCTTGGAAGAGGGCGTGAACACCGTCGACGGCATCAATGTTCACATCCTTGGAAGTATCGATTCTGTTACCCGCCGAATCGACTACCTCGAGTGTCCCTGTGATAGTCATCGAGTTCTTGACCACTTGCTGGTTCTCGATGGAGATAAGAAAGTCAACAATGTCGTTCTCGGTGTATTCATCACGAACTGAGTTTGGAAAGATAGTATTCAAAGACATTTATAGTTAAAAGAGATAAAAATTTAAACCACTTGAACCATCGAGTTGGATGCCTTGATAGCTCTGCGAACCTGCTTATAGAGAAACAGGATTTTGGCGGTGCTGTCGCTTTGAGAACCTTGGTTGAGGCGTATCTGGAGGACTTGCTGCTCTGGTGAGAGAGGAACACTCTGGGGTGCGATGAATGAGTTTGGTGCTAGGTTCCTCACCTTGATATTGCCGCTGGAAAGGACACTGAGTAGTCTATCATTGTAGAGGGACTGGTTGATGACGATGTCTCGGTTGGTCTGCTCAAGTCCGTTGAGTCTCCATCTGAAAGAACTGGCACCATCGGTGATACTGAGGAGGTTGTTCTGAGTCGGTGTAAGCATCATAGCATTGATGACTCCACTGCGTAAGTCGAACTGGCGGTCGTACTGTGTGCTCTTAACGATGGAAGGCATATTGATTCGCTCGACCTCGTAGGTGAGGAAGTTCATATTGACTCCACGCTTCATCTTGCTCTCCATCGAGTTGACCTGTGCTGGAGAGAGGAGGTACTGTGGCACGATGATGTGGACGTCTTCAATTTCATAGGTCAGGTCAGTACTGACGACAGAGTTTCTTCTCGCTTGGAATGATTGGGTTCCGACGAGAGTAGGACTTAAGGCACCTGCCTCAGCTTCTTGAATGAAATCATCATCGCTCAAAGTATATACTACGGTTTTAGCAGACTGACTATATGAACTAGACAAAACTGTGCCGTTGGTCCTTAATACGGTTATTTTCGCATTAGTCGCATCAAAAGATTTACCGCTCGAATTCAAACTGAGTTCTGCTTCGGTGGAATTTGGGACAAGAGCATTAGCAGTGAAGGTTCCGTTAATATCATCCTTATCTGTCCCTGTGACTCCAGAAATAATTATAGTATCTCCTACTTTAGGTTGTATGTACTTCTGAGCAGGAGCGGTTGTGGGTCCTTTAATTGATATTACTGCTGGATTCGCAGTTGAGAGAGCGTCGATTGGAGCATCTGCCACTACTGAATCGATGGGCATCCCATTCCAGACGTTATTACCGTTAGGCACAAGTTGATTAGTAAGAGTTAGGGTCTTGGCTGTGGCGTTCACTGCTCCAGTGTACACAGTGTTATCAACGTACTGCTCGAAGAGGGTAGCGACAGTGCTGAGGTTGTCCTCGAACTCGAGGTGAATCTTACAGTCGCCGAATAACTTGTTGCTGAACTGCTTCATCTTGGCTATACCGAGGAGACTGGTGAGAGGAAGCTTGAGAGAGGTACGCTGTTTGGAGAGAGTGGTACCGTTGTCTACCTTGTCTATGAAGGTACCAAAGTTGAACTGGCCGGAGTTGCCGTCAGCTCTGCGATGACCAGACTGACCATAATACCAATCATCCTGTCGAGCCTCAAAGTCGGTCTCAAATGGAGAGAGGTTGGCGTGGAGGATATTGGGTTGGGCTATCTCCTCAAGCACCCCACCCTTATCGCTGGAGAACTTCACGTTCTTGATAAGGCAGGTTGAGTCGAGTCTACCAGTAATGGCGAACCCATAGTCGAAGAGGTCGTCTATGGCAGTACCATCTGACTGCTTCATCTTGAGGTTGAGTTCCACACATGTATCGCTGAGGTCACAAGCACCGAGGTATGCTGGGAGGGTGATGTCAACGAGATTGTTGGAGACGTTGAAGGGACCGGATTGGTTGGAAATGATTTTGACGAGTTTGGTTGCCATTTATATGAACTGGAGAAAATATTTTCAGTTAAGACCAGGAGTATAGACTGGAGCACCTACCCCAGATAAATCGGGAGGACTCTCGTTCTCTGTCTCGTGGTGAGCATTACCCATCTCAATGGCACCTGCCACAGCTGGAGCGAAGAGAGAGATGAGAGCTCCTATAGGAGCTAGCACACCCGTGGCGTCAAGACCTGCGGCAACTCCTTCAGCACCTGCGATAGCACCAGCATCTCCAAGAGCCTCAGCACCAGCGGTGGCACCTTCTTCAGTAGCAGCAGCACCAAGGTTGCTTGAAGGAAAAGCAGTTCCTCCTATTTCACCTGTTGGGGCATCTTCGATAAATCCGTCGTCACCTCCAGAAGGAGTTTCACCTTCTTCTCCGCCAGGAGGTTCACCTCCTGTTGCGGAAGGAGTATCAGCAGGAGCAGGAGTATTGCCAGTGACTGCTTGTTTCACCTTATCGACAGCACCCTGTGCTGCCTGCTTCGCAGCAGCGATTCCACGTTGACCCGCCTCGGTTTTGGAGATAACCTTCGCAACTGCTGTGCCAGCTGGAACACCTAACTGCTCCAATTGGGAACCGATGGATTCCTCCCCTGCTGCCTTCTCGTCCACCTTACGCTCCTCGTCCGCCTTTCTCTCGCCCACTTCACCACCGTACACCTGCGCTTGATTGAGTAAGTTTGAATAATCCATTTATATTGTGCTTATATATTAATCGTAATGAGTCTCAAAATACTACCCGTTAAGAAACTGCCAGAGAAGGTAAAGCGAGGTAAGGTTCAAGTGCCAGACCCTCTCCCCAAACCACCCTTCCTTCTAGTTGTCCAAGCTCCTGTCAGGAGCGGGAAGACCAACCTCCTTATCAACCTGCTCTACAATCCCATCTTCAACTTCCGAGAGTACTTCGACGAAGTCATCTACATCTCACCGACCATAGAGAACGATGCGACTGCCGAGGCAGCGATGAAGGATGAGAAAGTGCTTAAGGTGACCGAGGGGCTGGATGACATTGACTTGATACTGGAGAGTATCGTTGAACTTCAAAAGAGAAAAGATAAGGAAGAGAGGAAGGAGACACTCATCATACTGGACGATATGCTTGGTATGATTAAGAATCAGGGTAAGTCCTACTTTGCGTCTCTCTGTAGCAAGTACAGGCACTGGAAACTCAGTCTGATAGTGACGTCGCAATCGTTTCGGGCTTTGCCAATCATCTGTCGCTCGAATGCGACTGGATACATCATCTTCAGGACTCACAACAAGAAAGAGTTTGCCAAGATGGAAGAGGAGTTCGAAGGTAACTTCCCCGATTTCGTTAACCTGTACAAGGATGCGACCAATGAGAGGTACTCCTTCCTATACTTAGACCAGGAAAAGATTCGTGCGTTCCAGAACTTTGATTCTGTGCTATATGAAAAGTAGAAAAGGTTGAGAGATTAATTGGATGATGTGACCGTTTGACCCTTCTTCTTACGGATTCGGGCACTACGCCTGACATCCGCCTTCTCCAAGTCTTCTTTGGCGGTACGTCTGACCCCCTTAGGGAACGTTCTACCAGCAACACCGAGGTCTTGTTCTAACTTCGTAGGTTTGGGTTTAGGAGCACGATACTGAGGATTCTTCTTGGGTCTTCCCCGTTTCACAGTGAGAGCATCAGTTACAACTTCGTCTAAAGATTTCTGGGGTGTGACTCGTCGTTTCATCTCCTGCTGAGCCGTCTTGTAGTGCTTCAGAAATGCCGACACGAGTCCAGCCTTTTTCATTTTAGAATAGCCCTTAATGTAGGTGGTGTGTAGATTATGAGCTCGGATGAGCTTCTTGATGTCGGCGACTTTCATGTCCTCGACTTCAGACCTTGGGTAAGCTTTCTTTAATTCCATTTTTTTACTATTACGTGAGACATTAATTCCTTGGAAAATCTCCTTTGCTTTCGGTTTCTTTGGGCGCTCAAGAACGCTGTCGACACGCTGGTAATCGTTGATTGTGTCCATTTATTTATTTTTATAGATAATTATTCAGTTTCGTTTCCGAATTAATTTGTATTTGGATTCAGGCAGGGTCGCCCTGCTGTTGTCTTCAGGAAAGAACACCACCACCGACTTGGGATTCGCCTTAATCACCTCACCGTTGTACCGCCTATCAGGGTATTGGACGCTGACCTTGTCGCCGTCCTTGAACTGCGGGTTGGGAGTGGTGGTCGCCTTTCTCCGTGAAGGTTTCGGAATATCGGTCCTTGTGACTGGGACACGTTTCGGTGCTGCGGGTGTGGTGTCTTTCAGGTCGCTATCGATGTCCTCCTTCCTGAGGCGTCGCTCAGCCTGCTGCTGCTTCACCTCCTCCTTGAATTCCTTACGAGTCCCTTGATTTCCTATCTTATTTTCATTGTCTTCAATCACGTCTGGGTCTTCGACTTTCAGCAGTTCGAAATCTTTCCTTCCGTGACGGACACCTTTAGCATTCTCGATGATGAAGGTCTTACCCTGAATCTCCTTGATGGTGTAGATGTTCTTGGTCCAGTTCTTTTCTTGAGTCCCTTTTCTGAAGATGCTAGACCTCTCTTTCAACATCCTGACCTTGTCTCCGACCTTCAGTCCTGAGGGGTACACCTCATCTGCCTTCTTCTGGTCTGGGGTCGCCTTACCATCCCACACCTCCTTGGGCACAGCCTTGATACCAGAGTGAAAGGTGGTGTTGTAGTTCTCCAGTATGTCGGGGAGCACGTTCAACCAGTTGCTGGTATCGTGTGAGTAAAAGTACTTCTGGAACTTCTCACGGAAGGTGCGGTTGACCCGTTCGACTAGGGCGTTGTTCCGCTTCAGGTTCGGGTCGTTCTTGTAGTGTTTGATACCAAGCTCACGCATCAGGTCCTGGAACTTCTTACCCATCATACCTGCTTCTAAGTCAGTGTTCAGATTCTTAGGTACTCCCATCACGTCCACCATATCTCGAAACGCCTTCAGGATGTCGCCCTCGTTCTTGGTTTTCATCGGCACAGAGTAAGCGTAGCGGGTATAGACATCAATCCCATTCATCAACCACTTGAATCCCTTGTTGAACTTAGAGTAAGTGCTCATATCCAGGAGGTCCACTTGGAGGTTGTTCATCTTACTAGGACTGGTAATGGGATTGTACTTCCGTTTAAATTTCCCGATAGGACGGTATACCTGGTCAGTGAGCTGTCTGCCCACCACCTCCTCCACCTCTTCCAGCGTCACGTCGAATCCCTTATCTTTTAACTTCTTGTAGAGCTTGTCGCTGTCCACGAACCCAGTCTTCGGGTCGTAGTAAGCATCCTTAATCCTCTGGTCCATTATTACTATAATCCTATTCTTTTCTCGTCTTAAAAGCGAAGGTGAGAGAGCACGCTGGGTTCTCCAGTGCTACAGGAAGGTTGGTGGCAGAATCAAGCACTCTGACCTCCAGTGATGAGAGCACAAGGTCGTAGGCGTTGTTGATATCCACGAAAATCGGGTAGGGGGCGTTATAGGACATGTCCTGGTTGGTCTTCACCAGAGAAGGGATGACAGAGACCAACTGAGCTCTCCTCTCAGTCTTACCATCATAGGACTCCATGGACCCGAGTTGGGGCAACTCCACTGAGAGTGAGACTGGAGGGGTGGTGTCGATGATAGCGTTGTTGCCAACGAATGTTGTTGACTTGACTTGCGATGGTACGGTCACCAAATCGGTTGTGAACCCAAGAAGAGAGCGGGAACCAGGACTTAAGGTCATTGAAGGTTTGGATGCTTGTCCCCCTATACTGTTAAAACCGACGCTAGGGTCACGATTCCACTTCATATTTAGTATACCAGTACCTGACCCATTATATTGACCTTGAACTTGTCCGAAGGGAACAAGTGTTGAACCATCGTAAGTAAAGTTGACATCATCGATAAGCTTGTCACCACTTGTGTCCTTAAGGAAACTGACTTTCCCTTCGCTGAGAACAATGGCAGGATTCAGGGTACCCGTGCTTGTCTCCGTTGTAGTAGTACGAGTTCCGTTGATGACCACATCGTAAGTCTGAGAGGCGTTACAGAAGATTCCAAATACTATATAAGTATCATCCATCGTGTCAGTTGGTAAGTTTGATGCTTTCATTAAACCAAACCCACCAATACAGTTGATTTTGGCAGAGAACTGTCCACTCCCAAAAGTAAACGGAATATCATTGCCAGCATACCAAAAGGACTTTCCTAAGGGTCCTTGTGTAGCGTTTCCAACTATACCAGGATTGCCAGAGTTATACGATGTGTTTACAATGACTCCATCGGTAAATTCGAAGTCCTGAAGAGATTCCGATTTAGAGTTCGCCCAAAAGAAAGAAAGCACGTTGTTTCCTGCTGTAGAAGCACTCCACTGGTAATTACGACCTGATGAAGCGAAGGGTATCCTAGAGTTGATGGCACGATTCAACTCCTTAAGGAATGAAGTGCTGCTGTAGTCCCCCACTCTGAGTGCGGCAGTGTACTGTGTTCCACTGTCCGAGTTTTTAAAGGTGAAGGTGTTGTTGCCCGAGTTGACGTTGACCGTGATGGTGGTCAGCGAGAGGGAGGCGTTGATGAGTGCGACCTGCGAGTATGGCGATATGGTGATTTGGTCGGTGAAGAGGTTGCTGAAAGAGGCAGTGGCTTGGTCCTCTTTGGATAAGACACGAACAAGTTTCATTTAAATAATATAAAGATAATTCTCCTCATACATATATTATGGAACTGAACACAATACCACAATCACCTACCGACCGGCACAGGCTGGCGGTGGGCAAATACTACTCGAACAATCGAGATATCATCCTGGAGCAGAAGCGACGGTACTACACCCAGAACAAGACGACGATGAACCAGAAGTCCAAGGATTACTATCTGTCCAACGCTGAGACCCTCAGGGAGAAGCGAAGACAGCGGTATCGGGCGACAAAGGAGGCGAAGTTGGCGGAAATGACGCCGCCTTAAGTTGGTTCAAATTGCTTTTTCTTTTTTCTATTTAAAAGTATATCAATTAACAGATATATAGAAATGAACACAGTTACAGAAACCTCTATCAATCAAGCGTCGGACACTCAATCCGGCATCATTAAAGTTAACGTTCCCAGTCGCAACGGCAATGGAACCACTAGCGTCCGCCTGTTCCAGGGGACGACCAACAAGATTAATCCACGGGTATACCAACACCTGAAGAAGAACCCTTTCAGCGTGGACCTGCCCGACCAATACGTATTCAACCAGCGCTCTGGTCGTATCAAGCGTCGCAACGCATTCGTGAACGCTGATAACAACCAGCTCAAACCTCAGTTCTCTCAGAACTTCACCCTCATCGGCAACTCGATGGTGCCCAAGGTCAGTGGTGGCGATGATGGGAGTCAGGCTTTCAAGAACTACATCAAGACCTTCAGCATCGCCAACACCAAGAACCAGACTCGGGGATTCAACGGGTTCAACCTTTTCAGCAACTTCGTCAAAGAAATTAATGAAGAACTCGAGACCAACGAGGGACTGGACATCTTCTTCACCAGCAGCAACACCTACACCAGGACCATCAGCGGGCAGATGGTGGGGGAGACTGAAGACCCACTCTACAACCCAGTGAAACAGATTCGCATCACCCGCACCAGCAACCTAGAGGATGTCATCAAGCAGGTCATCGAGAAGAGCAAGGAGAACGTGGAGGCACAGGAGGCGTCTCAGGGCTCGGGACTTCGATTCAAGCGGGTCGATAAATTATTTATGAACACCCTGCGTTACGTTCCTCTCAGCGGAGGCACGTTCATACCCACACCAAATTATCTCAAAGCAAAGAAAGGAATCATCAATGTTAGGAACACTCATTACGACTGTAGCTTGTGTCGCCGAACTGGTGCTACAGAGTGTAAATGCTGTTTTCTCTGGAGTGTTATGGCTGGCGTCCACTCTGAAGACATTGGTTCGACGGCGAAGACGGAGCTAAGAAAGTATAGAAAGTTTGAGGCAAACTACGACCACTCTATGCTCACCTTCCCAGTAGAGGTCGCCAGTGACAGCATCAAGGAGTTTGAAGCTAAGAACAACCTCTCCATCGCCATCTTCGGATACGATGATGAGAAGCAAGAGGTATACCAACTCAGGCAACCTGCGGCTTCAGGACAGGGTGTCAACCTCATCTATTTCGATAACCACTACGCTACCATCAACAGTCTGAAACGCCTACTCTTCTCTCAGGTCACCAAGCACCGAAGTGGATGCCACATCTGTCGCCACTGCCTATCCCACTTCACCACCGAGGAGGGATTACATATCCACACGAAGCAGTGTGTCAGCAGACAGGAGGACGTACCTCCAGTCAAGGTGGAAATGCCCGAAGAGGGCAGCATCTGTAAATTCAGAGCTCTCAACAAGCAGTTCGAGTGCCCCTTCTTCATCGTCAGCGACTTTGAGTGCTACACCAAGCCCGTATACGATACGTCAGGGAAGAAGACGGTTCAGACCCAGCAGCACGTACCCAACTCTTGGTTCATCTATGTGGTCTGCTCAGAGCCATCCGTCGACGTCTCCCACCTTCACAAGTCGTACTTCGGCGAGGATGCGGTCGACAGGTTCATCGAGCACCTCCAGTTCGTGGAGAGGCATATCGTTGGGTATCGAGCCGACCCAGAGGGCAACGTGGTGGAGGCAGCAGAGGACGACGACGCTCCATCAGGTCAGGACCAATGGCAGGATTACCTGAAGCAGTACCGTGCGAAGCATCCTGAAATCAAGGGTCGGGAGGTGATGAAGAAGGCCGCAATAGAATACAAGAAGGCTCGCCCCACGCTGGAAAAGAAGACCAAGACCAAGTGGGTGGACGGCATCCTCCAGTCCAAGAAGTCGGTCGACGATATCATTATGACCGAGGCGGACAAGGAGGCGTTCAAGGCGAGCAAGGTGTGTCCCATCTGCGATAAGAAGTACACTGATGGCAACAAGAAGGTTCGGGACCACTGCCACCTGACAGGTAAGTTCAAGCAGGTGTGCTGTAACCGCTGTAACATCAATCGGCACTACAAGCATTTCGAGATTCCCTGCTTCTTCCATAATCTGCGGGGATACGACTCTCACCTCATCATCCAGCGAGCAGCCAAGTTCGGAGGCAAGGTGGACTGTACCGCACAGAACAGTCAGAGGGTCATCAGTTTCAAGCACTCACGCATCCGCTTTCTGGATTCGGCGCAGCACATGAATGGTTCACTGGAAGAGTTGGTTGGCGACTTGACTTCTGGGGGGTTGGCAAAGTTCAAGCACCTCTTCCAGTACTTCCGTTCTAAGGGCACTGCCGATGACACGATTGAGATGCTGACTCGCAAGGGGGTGTATCCATATGATTATGCCACCGACAGCAGCGTGATGAAAGAGACTGCTCTGCCACCCTTAGAGTCGTTCTACAACGGGCTGACCGAGACCGAGTGCGACCCAAAGGACTATGCGTATGCGCAAGATATTTGGAAGGCATTTAAGTGCGAAACTCTACACGATTATCATATGCTGTACCTATTCACCGATGTGCTGCTCCTGGCAGACATCCTGACCGAGTACCGCCGATTCGGGATGGAAATCTATGACCTGGACCCGCTCCTGTTCTGGACGGCACCCTCGTTCTCCTGGAACGCTGCCCTGAAGAAGTCCAAGGTGGAACTCGAGCTGTTGAGTGACCGCTCACTCCACGACCTCTATGACTGCGAGATGAAGCGAGGAGGGGTCTCATACATCGCTAAGAAGTATGCTCGTGCCAATAACAAGCACGTTTCCAACTATGACCCATCCAAACCGTCCAACTACCTTCTGTACACGGATATGAACCAACTCTATGCGTCGCCCCTGAGCGACTACCTGCCCGTCGGCGGGTTCAAGCGGTGGGAAAACGTGAATCCCAATATGACACCAGCAGCGTTCAAGAGACTGATGAACAAGGACCGCAACACTGGCTACACGGTCAAGGTGGACCTGAAAGTGCCTCAGCGGCGGAGCGAAATCAAGCACCTGACCAAGAAGCAGAAGGATGCGCTCAGGATGCCCGAGGACACCCATCAGTACTATAACTCGTATCCGATGGCGGTGGAGTCGATGCCAGTCACCGATGAGATGCTCTCGCCCACACAGCATAAGTATATGGACCACGCACGGGAGCAGCGATTGACAGGATTCAAGTGTGGAGCTGAGAAGAAACTGGTGCCCACCCTGATGGATAAGAAGGGCTACGTCTGCGACATCCGCCTGCTCTGCTTCTATCTGGACCACGGATACATTCTGGAGCGGGTCCACGAGGTCATCCAGTTCCGCCAGGAGCCATTCCTGAAAGAATATATTGACCTGAACACCGAGCTTAGGAAGAAAGCGAGCAAAGAGGGCAACGAGTTCAGAAAAGCATTCTTCAAACTTCTAAATAACGCTGTCTTTGGGAAGACGATGGAGTCAGTAATGAACCGCTCGGACTGGGAACTGATTACAGACTCTAAGCGACTGTGTAAATTACAGAGGCAAGGCAAGATTAAGAACGCCCCTCACATCTATGGTGAGGACGTTGTAGGAGTGGAGAAGCACAAGTCACGGGTTCTGCTAGACCGTCCCATCTACGTCGGGATGACCATCCTGGACCTGGCCAAGCTGGTGATGTACCGCTACTGGTACGACTACCTGATTCCCAAGTATGGAGCAGACAAGGTCGAGCTCCTGTTCACCGATACCGACTCCTTCTGCTATGAGGTCTTTACCGATGATGTCTACGCTGATATGAAAGAAGATATGGACTCACCAGACCCTTCCCGCCACTGGTTCGACTTCTCGGGGTATCCCAAGCAGCATCCCAACTACGACACCAGGAACGAGAAGGTGCTGGAGAAGATGAAAGATGAGACCAACGGCGTACCCGTGGTCGAGTTCTGTGGACTGCGAGCTAAGATGTACTCCTGCCTGCTGGATGAGCAGTCGCCCTGGTTCCGAACTGGCAAGGACAAGCGGAGCAAGATGACCGCAAAGGGCATCAAGCGATACACCATCAAGCGGATGGACCACGAGGAATACGTCGACGACCTGAACAACCTGAGAGCGGTTGGAGGTGGCAGTGTCTATACCCCTCATACCGTCTCATTTAACACCATCAAAGGGAAGGACCACAGCATTATGACTGTCAGGCAAACCAAAGCAGGGCTCTGTGCCTTCGATACCAAGTCCTGGTTGAGGGAGGACGGCATCAGTCAATACCGCTTCGGTCATCACCTGGCGGCATGAAATTTACATTTTCTTCGGTTTTTATCCTTTTTTCTAGTTGTACTCTCTCGTAAGAAAGAAGCAATTTAAGATACTAAGCAGTATAAAGTAGAGATAAAAGAATAAAAGTGATATTGAGGATATGAAAAGAAGATGAAAAGAAGAAAGAAGGGATTCAAGATGGTGAGTAGTAGCAAGTAGAGATAGCAGAATATTTAGATATGACATCGATTTGGGGAAGAATAGAAGGGATTTGAGATGGTGAGTAGTATGAAGTAGAGATAGCAGAACGGAAATTTCGCTCAAAGGGCAGAAGTTTTCTGGAGAGTTGAATGTTAACCTGATAGAAACTTTCGGAGAACCAATTTATTTTTATTCAGTGTCATCTATAATGGACTATAGCAGTATCTTAAATCACGACATTCAGCAGATTCTGGCACTTCCAGATACTCACCGAATCTCTACAGATGACCTCCTGATGTTAACCAGAGTCAGCGATGGAGCAGACTTCAGACTGGCTACCAGGTCTCATATGATGACCTCCCGACTCAAGCACAAGGCTACGGCACTGCTGTGTCTCCGCAACCTGGATTGGACTCTCTCCTAATGCTTCGGTTTTAACTTAAAGAGAATCCATTTCTATACTGTATAGAGATGAACACCACCAGCGCAATCAAGCCAGAGCACAGCGTCAGAGGGAGACTATGCGCCGTGTGCCACCTGCCACTACGAGCTATTGGAAAGCAGCGAGCAAACGGGCGTCCATTCGAACGGAACGGCGGGAATGACTTCAGGACGAGGTCGTGCCATAAGAAGTGCCTGCCCGTTCACGACCAGATGGTGAGAGAGATGACCCAGGAGCAATACGTCCAATGGCGTCACTCACTAATTCGTACAAATTCCCCACAAAGTTTCTCACAAACCAGTATAACACACGATGAGCGAAACCGAATCCGATGTCCTATCCAAAATATTCGAAATGGTGGAGTCCAAGCGCCAGGAGAAGAAGCCTCCTCGCAAGAAGCGGGAGATGACACCAGCTCAACGCGAGCAAATGATGCGAAACCTCGAGAAAGGGAGAGCAACCAGTCTAGCCAAGCGGAGAGCCAAAAAGGCGGGAACCCCAGCAGCGCCCTCCTCCGTGGCATCGCCACCGAGTACCGAAACTCCTAAAACCCAAGCATCCGAGGTCTTAAATCCCATCCCCGAGAGTGCTCCTCAACCTATGCCTATGAGCACACCAGCACCAGCGGCAAAACCAGTGCCTACCGTGGCAAAACCTTCCGCTACACCCCCAGCGCCAGCGGCGGCAAAACCAGTGCCCGCTAAGGCAAAGAGACCGCCCACCCCTTCCCCTGAACCGTTCACCTACAGCACCTACGGAGGCGGCGGGGGCTCGTTCTGGTGAGAGGATTCATATGTGTGCTGATAGCAAATGGAGAGGCAGTGGCAGTGGAGGCACGTGATGATTGAGCTGAAACTTTTCTTCGCGCGGCGTGAGATGCGAGACTACCGCAGGCGCAGGCGAGTCGTGCTACCCGAGGTGGTCTATGGCACGGTGGTCGTCGACTTTGATTGACTTTTAACTTTTTTCCCCTTCCCTATGTTTGATGACATAAATTCATAATATGTTCCTTCACCTGAAGGAACGCTCACATCGTTCCTCCTGCCTCGTGGCGTGTGTGGGGGCGATGCCGTCCGGACCGGGAAGTCCGGCGGATGGTGCTGGGGGTGCTGGGGGCGGTGACTCTGGCACTCAGAACCATCCTGAACTCGTGTGGGGTCTCCCCGGTGGTGCTCCTGCCCCTGCCCCGACCCCCGCCCAGGAGGAGAGTGCGGCCCAACGGAAGGTGAGTGGCGTGATATGAATGGGGATGCGGGTGAAGATGGGGGGTGACCCCCCCGAACGTTTCCGGGGGAGGGGTCGGTTCGGGTGGGGAGTTTCTGCTTCCATATCACGATGGCTCACTCCTGTGCCCACCCGCACGCTCTCCTCCCCCTGCGTCCGCAGGAACGCCTCCGCATCGAGAGGAAGCTTCGAGACGTCAACCTGGTGAGATTTTATCCTCTCCCCCCACTCCTCTCTGGGCGGGATTTCGGATTTTGCTGGGGTCGGGTTGACTGCGGGTGGGGTCAGTATCGTACAACTACCCATTGTGCCCCCCTTTTGAACCAGCCGAACTCTCCCCGTGCCCAGGTTCCCATCCCCCCGCCCCCTGACGGTGGCACTCGACCTCTCCTCCTTTCTTGGGCTCTCGGCGTGTGGCTCTCTTTCTTTCCCCCTCGTCCTCTCATTTACCTGGCCGGTGCGACTTGTGGTGGGGTTTAAATCGTGCTCCTACCTATTGCGGTCCAGC
>Ga0099797_101198_pt1 | contig 14378 bp, 5 predicted proteins | sample Uncmet_Sort48C_1_FD_89871 | JGI IMG/M metagenome (GOLD analysis project Ga0099797, IMG submission 89871) | Marine eukaryotic communities from CALCOFI LINE 67, Pacific Ocean - C012_Sort48C_1 | ecosystem: Environmental > Aquatic > Marine > Oceanic | place: Pacific Ocean: Monterey Bay | collected... | reverse complement strand
AAATTTAGACCCTGAGCTTGCAATGGCACTTCGCGTATCAATGGAAGAGGCAAGACAACAAGCAAACACAGGTGGCAATGGTAGCGATAGTAACAACACTGCTTCTGACAATAGTAATAGCAATAATGGTAGTTCCACAACAACTATGGATGTGCAAGGTGGTGAAGATGAAGATGCATTATTGCAGCAAGCGTTGCAAATGTCAATGGCGCAAGCAATGGGAGAGACAAATACCATGGATGTAGCGAATGATAATGAACAGGGGGAAGACGATGATGAAGCAGCACAATTAGCTGCCGCGCTTGCAATGTCAACTAATAACAACGATACGACTGAGGTAAGCGATACACAAGGTAATGATGATACGCAATTTTCTGATCCATTATTTGTAAATCAACTTTTATCCGATTTACCTGGTGTTGACATGAATGATCCGCAGATTCAAGCAGCAATGGCTGCACTTGGTGCAGGAAGTAAAAATGATGATAAAGATGGTAATGACAAGAAGAAAGATAGTGATAAATAAATGTCTTGCAGAAGAACATATTGAATTTTTGTTGTTTATGATGGTGGGAAAACATAAGGAAATATAATAATAATACATAATAATATAATATACTACGGTATGCCGCTAGAGTAGAGAGCATAAGCTGCCCAGCTGTGTAGAGGATCAAAAAAAAAGAAAAATTAAAATTTTATTTTTGTAGTTACTAGAATATACCAAAAACTCTCTATATATACACCTCAGAGTTTTTTTTTTAAATACTATTAGTTCAATTAGTGTTTTTTTCCAATTTAACTTTCACTATCCAGATTTAGATCATCATACGACGTATGCAGACCCAGAGAGCAATAGATTACAGCCTCGATATCAATGAGTGGCAAAACAGTAACAGATGGAAGAACTGAAAATTTCAAATAATACCAGAAGAAAGAAGAAAATAAAACGAGGAACCAGTTGTTATGTTGTTATATGCAAATTATGTTGGCGTTAGGGATTAGGATCTAGATCTGCAAAAGTTACCAGTCGTCATCGCTAGCTTTTAAGTTGCTATAGTAACCAGCATAACGCGGTATATTTTATTGTATCTCTATGAGTAGAGTTGTTGTGGGAAAAAATATAAGATAATAATAATAATAATAATAATAATATAATAATAATAATAAGAAGAAGAATATAACACTGACCCCATTAATACATTACACTCGTATCATCAACTTTAACACCTTCATGCGCATTACTAAGTATCCTTTTCTTTATTGGTTTGCAATCACTAGAAGTATCCTTCTCGTTTAAAAGTATGGATAAATCAAAGGATTTTAAGTTGCCAGGTGCTGGTAGTAGAAGAAGCAGCAAAATTGGACGCAGAAGAGCCTCCTCGAGTGACAATAAGAACGATGAGCCTTCCTCTACTGCCGCAAAGGTTGAAAATGAAAAAACTATAAATCCTTTACAAGAGACAGGCGATACAGCTTCGGAAAGACCATCACATAGACCAAGCACTAAAGATTTGCTTGTTGACTTGTATGAAGATATAACATTTGGCGAAAAAATAAAATATTATCTTATATCATTGATGATGTGCTTCATACCGTTTATGATATACGGAGCAGCATTTACACAAATAGGATATGGCATCCAGTTGTTGACGCTGTTAAAGGAAAACTCCTTGCTATCAAACTATGCAATAGGTGCAGGAATGTTAATTTTAATAACACTATATTTATTCGACTTCTCATATTGGAAAGACTGTTGGAAAATATTGAAAAATGTACTATTAGTCTTTACATTATTAGCAGTAAATGTTGGTATATGGACTATGGCAAGCTCAAGGCCACAGTTACCATTATTTGTGTTTTATTTAGTTGTTCCAGCATATTTCGCTATTTGCAAACAAGTATTTTTAAAGCATTTACACGAATCTCATTTTTTGGCTGCAGTATCTAAGACATACTTCACTGCCGGAATTGTATCGATAACAGTGTGGGTTATATGGCAATCTCAATACGCTGAATCATGGACAGAAGCTCGTCTAAAGTTAAATGGCCGTCTTTTTTGTACACCGTATATAAAATACGAAATGAATACTAAACAATATTTGTATTGTTCAAATCCGGCTCCACTTTGCAAAATATCTTCAGATTACCAAGATTGTATTGGTGCGCCAAAATCTCCGCCTTATTACGATACTTCTACATTTGGCACTAATTTTAATGAATCTAAATGCATTACTTGGTCGCCATTAGACAAAAAAGACACGGCATGTCAATTAGGGTCCGTGATACTTTATTTTAGCATGCTTGGTACTGCATTTGTCGCATGGTTTTTTGGTTGCATATGTTTAACACTTTCATATGTATTAGCTGGTGTGACAAAAAATTCAAATCGCTTGATGAAAATATTTGGTTTTTTATTAGTAATCTGTTTCACCGGATTTTACTTAGCATCTGCATTAAATATGGCAAATACTGGACTGTCTGATATTTTGATGACTTTCTCTATATTCGGGTGTTTTGCTGCATGTGGTTTTCTAGCGGCATCATTAGGTTGGAGATCATTAGAGCAAGATTTAAAGCATAATAAAGGATTAAGTGCGATGGGTAAATACGATTCATTGAAAGGCTGGTTAGTTTTGTTTTTTGGCTGGGCATATCTTATCTTTTTTGTTTTAAGCTCACTCAACCAATGTTTTCGTAAATGTATGCCATGTGCATATGATTTTACAATTGATGGAAAAGGTATGGAGGCTGAAAAAGAGAAAAAATTAAAGACAACACTTATATTTTATAATTTGAACCAACGAATAAAACAGTGGAACCATACATCTGTTTTGGTATGGGTACAAATTTGGGCTATATTATACTTTCTGGGAAATATTTTTATCGGTAAAGTAGTCTATGTAGTACTTTCTATGTTAAGCGACTGGATGCAAAATAATTTACCATTCATTTGGGTGTGTGTATGCTTCTATTTTGTTGGTTTATTCATGTTTTTAAATCCAGCAATACCTGGTGTCCCAGTTTATTTAGTTGGAGGAGTTGTTATAACTCGTGTTGGCGAAAGCACCATAGGCTTTGGTATGTCGGCGGTCTTGGTGTGTGCCATTTGCTTTACATTAAAATTGAATGCTGTAGTTGTGCAACAAAAAATTTTTGGCGAAATGATGGCGGAGAAAAAAGTGTGGATCCGTGCATTAATTGGGATCAACTCTCCAACAACACGCGCGATTAAAAAAATATTAATGGTCCCAGGAATGAATTTGCCAAAAATAGTTATTTTGTGTGGTGGGCCGGACTGGCCTACAAGCGTGACTACTGGAATATTAAAATGTAATGTGTTTCAAATGCTTTTAGGAACATTGCCAATAATATTTTTAATTATCCCTACAGTAATGACTGGGGCTTTTAAAAACAAAGAGCAAGATGGCCCTATATATGCAACTCTTTCAGGTATTTTCATGGCATCTACAAGCGTTGTTCAAGGCGGTGCAATGCTTTTAGCGGGATATTACATTCAACAATCCCGAACAAAACATTTTGAGGAACTTAGCAGGCCTGATGAATCTTTTGATAAAGAGGTAGACGATTTAGATAAATTGTCAGCAGCAAAGGCTATTGTATACAAAAAGGTAACGAAATGGGAAATATTGCCTGGTTGTATGAAAGCAAATTTACTTATTGGCACATTTCTTAGTGTACTATATACTTATTTTTTTGCAATGGGAACAACTATAAGCCCTAATTTAAAGACTTTTAAAGCATTTGAATTAAGTGATTCGGTAGCTACAAAGTTAGATGGCAACCCGTTTAGCATTGTTGAATCAGGCGGTTGGGCAGGATTAGCACTAGTAACAATTGCTATGATTAATTATAAACTTCACTCTAAGATGGCAGCGGCGTTAGTGAAGAAACACAGCGTAGAAAACGGCGACGAGAATAGCCGTGTAGATGTGGGTGAGAATGGAGTAGAAATGTAAGAATTAGAATAGAGGTACCTGAAAATGTGGGCAATTTCAACTATTTAAGGTATCAAGGAGCTTTGTGAAAAGTGTGAATAAATTTATTAAAAAAAAAAAATAATAATTTAAATTATTTTATTATAATTATAATAGTCGTCTATATTATTGTAATTATTTCAATTATTAAAAAAAATATCTTGCAAAGTATAAATAGTGTCTTTCACTGATTGTATATTAGTAAGTAGAATAGCCAGAGTGATTTGTAATTTTATTGGAGACAGCAGAGGCCGGCGACGCACAGAAGTACAGGGTTGCAACTTGCAACTTGCAGCACGAATAATACGTAGTGTTAATGGATATAGCTAGCTAGGTGGTAGTCGTCTAGTTCTTCAAATTAATCATTTCACACGCACTGCAACTTTTTATTAATGCTATTTCCATCGTATTAATAAAATATTTTCACATCTTTCATCAACAATTTGTTGGTAGATAATAGTATTATACAATAATATGATATAAATATGATATTGGCCAAAAGTGTTGTTGCTACTATACTATATCATGCATCATCATCTCATTATTTATTATTATTATTAATTATTTTTTTTTTTTAATTTTTTATTAACAAAAACAATAACATGTTGTAGTGCCACATTCACGTGCACACACGTACAAGAACACAAGCATACATAATAACCTATACTAAAAGCGAAACAAAGTACCCAGTTAGACAACGAAACTCTACTCCATTTGAAACCAAACAATTATATACCAATAAAGCCCCAGATCCAACAAGCGAGACAATTAATACGATGAAAAACAACCATATATTACCAGTATTTTATGATGAAACAGACTCCATTCTGAAACAGGAAGTTGAACTTACGCAAGTAGTAGACGTGGAAGAAATGGGAAGATCAAGGGGGTTATGTAATACTAGAATGGTATGCATAAAGTTACTATGGAATATTATTTCAGAATTTTGGCTCTTGGTTTTGATTACGATGATGTGCCTTGTCATCTACGATGGAATATTTCATGCTGTCTCGCACGAACGAATGCATTCAATCCATGATGGTGCGCATCACTACTTTGGGACACCATTGTTGCCTTAAAAAAGTAGTAAAATAAAAAGAGAAAAACATTTGTAAAAAAATTGCATACATCGCAATCTAAAATTTACAAAGTTACTTAGGAGTAGGAAAGCAATATAATGCAAAATTTGCGCAGCAATAGATTATAAATAGACCAACCCTCCTCGCACAATAGCATACTCGTAATAAGTTATGGTATCATAATAAAAATAAAAAATATACATTTATTTTAAAATTTTAAATTTATCAAATATACGAGTCGTACTTTAAGGCATACGAGCCGTATAATTTAAAAGATATTTTTATAAAACTTAATAAAATCTGTAGTCGCGTGGTTTATATTATTTAATCGTCTTCATCGTTTTCTTTGTACCCCACATCAGCTAATACATACGTGCGATGAATACCACAAAAAACTTTTGATACAACACTTTTACCAATGTATTTTCTGCTGCAGAATGATTTGATAAGCGTTGGTGTTGGGTAATTTTTATCTTTAACTTTTTGACCAATGCAATGCTGTTTGTTGCTACCAAAACCATATAACAAACTACCCTCAGTAATACACGCTGTGTGAAATGCACCACAACTAACACTAACAACCGCTTCGTCTTCATCTTGGAAAAATTCATTAATTGTCGGCACATCTATCGCTAGACCCACCCCTTTGCCTAAACCAAGCTGCCCACTTTCATTCATACCCCATGTATACAAACTGCCGTCAGACAGTATTACAGCATTATGCCATAAGCCACACTCAAATTGTATAATGCTTGAACCATTTAATTTAATAATTTCCTTTGGTAAAAAATCATCATTGATATCATTATTGTTATCGTTATCTTCCCCATCATTGTCATAATCATCACCGTTACCTAAGCCTAATTGACCATATGTGTTGCTACCCCAGCTATAAATACAATTTTTCGATTTTGCCAACACGTGTCGTGCACCACATCTAATGCCATGTATATCAGATATCGAATCTATTAATGTCGGTTTTGACCTATCATCATCATCGGTTAGGCCAAGTACACCTTCGTCGCCTTTACCAAAGGAGAAACATTTACCATCTTGATCTAGTAAAATAGCAAAGTCACTACCACATACAACATTTCGTATTTTATAATTTGCAATTGCAGATACATTTAATGGAATGTCAGAAAATTCGATGTCATTGTAGTTAATTTTGTTTCCATTTATAGCTGTTACCATTTTTTCGTTGCTGGTTGAACCAAACGACATATTACTCAAATCAGAACTGCGACGAAATGGGTTGACTTCTTTCTCCTCTTCTTTCTTGCATAGTCCCAACTCCCCCTTTTCATATATCCACGAGAGATCTCCAACTAAAAATAACTTTCCAGCACCATCAATCATTGCACTAAATCCATCGCCACTTGATATAGCATTAATATTTCCAAGTTCTTTATGTATGATGTTTACTGGCATGTTTTCTTTTACTTCTCGTCCATTGGAGTTGAAGCCCAATTGGTGTGATTTATTGATACCAAATCCTAAAAGTCCAACTTCTTGTTTTTGGTTACCATTCATTTTTGCTAACTTCGGCAGTGCAATTATAGAATTCTCATTCGGCGAACCATAATCTTCGACATCCTCTGAGGTAATCCCACCCATAATTAATTTATCAATATGAATATGTAAAAATTCATGTAACATCTTTGGATTTGGTGTACCGACACGCCATAAACGTGGATGATTCGAGATTATATTGGACATTTTTTCTCGTACATGCCGTGCCTCAAATGGACTAATTTTATAACTTGTTTTATCATTGATAGTGTTCATATTATTATTGTTTTTAGGAGTTCGGTACACCGTTTGACTAATATCATTAGGTAATGACGATGCCAATGAATTATTAGCGGAGGACATTGTTTTCATTGTCAAGGTACTATTTGTAGCAGCGGTAGATTTATGGCTAGCGGCATTTCCCCCAGCAGCTTCAATTTGTTGTGCACATGCTTGAGCAAAAGTTGAAGAATTATCTACAATTTTTTGTTTTTTGCCCAACCATGTATTAATATCAGCTTTAAAGACGTCGCAACATTCTACAGCAGATGGACGGTCATCAGGCATTTTATTTAACAATGCATGAATCACTTTAATCAATCCTTTACGGTTATAAGTATTTTCCTCGCCTTTGGATAACAGTTTTGTAGTAAACACAGGCTCGTAATCAACTTTCATTATTTTCATAATTAATGCTGGTAATGAGGAAGCGTCAAACGGGCGCTTTAGATTGCACATCTCATACAAGATAATACCAGTTGCCCACAAATCTGCTTTGTATCCATATTCATGACCCTCACAAAGTTCTGGGGCTAAATAATATGGGGTGCCGACAATACTCATTGCCATTGTAGCAGCAGATAATTTGCTAATTCCAAAATCAGCAATTTTCAAAAATCTGCCATTTTGACCAGTTAATAAAATATTTGCTGGTTTCATGTCTCGATGAATAATTTTTTGCTCATGAATATATTTTAATGCTATAAATATTTGAGCCGTATATTCTTTAATTTTTCGATCTGATAATATTTGATTTGAATCTAAAGTTTCTTGTATGAAATCAGCTAGTGTGTTCCCGCTGCAGTATTCTAAACATATGTGTAAAATGTGCCCTTTGGTTTCAAAAGACTCATATAAATGTGTGACGTTCTCATGACTAGACACGGTTTTAAGTGCCTGTATCTCACCAAAAATTTTCTCTTTTTCCTCAGTTGACATAAGTTTCAAATTATTATCTAGCTGTTTCATGCATACATATAAATTATCATTACGTCTTGATAAAAAACAAGTGGCAAAAGCCCCGCGACCTAACACATGAATATTTTGATAATTATATTTATTAGAATAAATTATTTCATTATTCACATTCGCTTCATCATCTTCTTCACCAAGGAAAAAATCTGACGCATTCAAACTGCCATTATCCTTGTCAGTTACTTGTTTTCCAGAAGGTGCAGATGGCATAGATGCAAAGCTGCTAGTAGCAAACCCTAGTTCTTGGCTCTGGTCCCATTCATCATATTGGTCTTGTGAAGCAAACTTTGACATGTTGGTATTAACTTGAGACAGTGTATGCAATCAGGAACAAAACGACAAAGTAGTCCATAAAAACAACAAGAAGTCTAGCATAAAAGTGAAAATGATAGTTGACAGCAGCAGATGAATTTAAATTTAGATGATTATATAATAATGATATGATGATGATGGAATAATAAAATTTTTTAATAAATAATTATTAATTATTATTGAAATTATTGCACTATTATTATATTATTATTATTATTATTATTATTATTATTTTCATTTTTTATTATGCCTATTATATTTTATATTATTTCTTCTTCTATTACTTACTATTACTATTTATTATTATTATTAATAATTATTAGCACATTGTGCATATTATTATAAAAGATATGGTTAAGGTAGATTGCATACTGTACTGTATTATAATTAGTATGCTGCTGCGTTATGATGAATAGGTACATTTAAGGTAATAAATATGTTAAATAAATCTGGATTCAGTATGCTCTACCATCCCATGAATGGTTAAGGTTAAGGTAATACTAGCAATAAATACCAAGACGGGTCTCCAACGACTCAGACTGTGTCAGTTATATTATTATGACCTGTAAATGCGCAGCGTCCTCCATTGTTATTCATGTAATTACAGCTATACATATAGCTTCAGCTCTCCTTTGTCTGTCATTGCTATTTTGTTGATATTTCTTTTGTAATACACTATTATTATTATTATTATTATAAGAAAAGCACAAAATATAATAATAATATAAAAAAAAAAAATGAATAATAAATATTGTTGTTGTTTGTAAATAAACAAGTGAGTATAATAATTCTAATAATAATAATATAATAATAATAACATTAATTATTATTAAACAACTTCTTTGTTTGTTGTATTAATAATTCTTGTTTCCTTCACTCCTCCACATGCGCACCTATGCACCTAACATTTCTTCAAGCACATTTATATCATAGTATATAGAAGTGGCGGTATTATCCCCCCCACAATCTTTTTGGTTAATATCACTTTCAAAACGCCTTGCATTTTTGTCGTTGTGTCATTTTTTGCTTTTATAATAGACGCCGAAATAGTTTTTTTATTGTATCACTGGGCTCCATTTTAAAAAAATATTTTATAAAATAAAACACAACAATCTCAAAAATATAGTGGATACAAAAAGTAATACGTACGTACATACATATAACACACACAAGTAAAAGTAAAAACGGATGTCAACAAGGCCAGCTTCTCGTCCAGGTAGAAGTGAACATTTAAATTTACTGCAATCATTTGCAAGTGCTCATGGTGCGAAACCAACAACACCACTTTTAAGTTCTTCGAAGTTAACGGCTGGACAGAAACAACAGATGATGGGAAATCAACAGTCTATGATACAGGCGTTTAGTAAATTAGGCATGGAGGACGGCACTAATAGTAATAGTAAAAGCGAAGAAAGATATTCTGTCTACGATGATGATGAGAGTTGGCCAAGAAAATTAAACACAGAGGAAAAGTTAATGGCAGGAGAACTTTTTGATTCTGTTGAGGTAGGTGCACTAGAACGAACTGAGGAAATTTTAAAGGAAGTACCACCGTTGGCAAATGTGATACGCTTGTCCCAGAACTCAGATTTTCCATTATATTTAGCAGCTGGTATGGGCGATATTCGTATGGTCCAATTGCTAGTTGCGCATGATTGTAGCGTGCATGCGCGCACAGTGCATGGTCATACAGCATTGCATGCAGCAGCTCTTTTTGGTCACCCAAATATCGTGCAATATCTATTAGGTTGTGGTTTGGAAGTGAATGCTGTAAATAGTGAAGGATTTCCATTAATAGAAGAAGTGTTGGAAGATATTGAGTATGATTTAGACGAGTCGGAGCAAATGAACATATCAGATCCTTCTACGTTGGAATGCACGGCAATGATTTTATTAGAAAATGGTGCACATATAGCTGATCCGGAAATTTACGCTGATAAATTCTGTGATGAATATAAAGATGTAGCTGATCCACGTTTACAAGAATTATTATTAAAACAGCTAGATCGTTTCATGGAAGAGGAAGAGGCTCGTGCAACATTTGACAATGGTGACGAGGACGTATTGGATAAAAAATATTTAAAAGATAATAAGGATGGAGGTGTGATTGATTCGTTAAGTGATGGTGGTGGAAAATTTGGTGATTCTGGCGACGACGATAGTAGTGGCCGTGAAGAAGAAGGTGTACAAAAAACAATGCAAACACCTGAGAGCAAGAAAGAGTCGTCACCAAGGCGTGGAAAGTCAACTAGATTACGCCGTAGAAAATATTCAAAATCAAGTAGCAATGATGCAATCGATAAGAACATGAATAGCCCTATACAAGCACCAACACCGCCAAATAAAATGGGTAGAAAAGGTGGGCGACCTACGCCAAAAAGTGGAGGAAGACCAGCGCCACCACCTCGAAAAAACAAACCAAGCAATATTAAAACACCAAATAGTATAGACTCATATGGTTCAAAAATGAACGGGGATAACGGTAATAATGCAAATAGTACTAAGAAACAAATGCCTGGCAATCAATCTGGTAACAATGGTAATGATAGCGATTCATCTTTAGAAATAAGTTGGTCGGAGCAATTAAAACAAGATGAAGAGCGTGCTAAACGAGAAGCAGAGACGAAGGTAAAATTGCCACAAATTTGAAGGAGATGTATTTGTATATATATTTTACATAACTTACATTCATTAGATATTTAAATGCGTTTATTAACACGTTCATAATTGCGCACGAATATTAAAGAAGAGAGGGAACGATTAATATGTTTCGTAAAGTAATTAGCGTTGTGTGGTATGCAAATTTTTAAAAACAACACAGTGCTTATGGGTAAATTCTGCCGGTGAGTTTAATATACGAGTAAATATTTTATTATCAATGTATAAATGAGATATTTTTTAATAAAAAATCTTTAAAAGAATTTTAATCAAGAAAAATAATTGATTCGTAAAATCCATGTACTCAGCACCAGTACTGGCTACAACACAACCATCAATATTACTGTACTACTGTGAACAATCGCCCTTATCAAATTCACAGGTTTCAACGTTACATTCAGCAGCACAGTAATTGTTTCCAAGTAATCTATTTTGACAATAAATTGAACATTGTGCTTTACATCCTGCACCAGCATCTGTAGAATCTCCGATAATCTCTTTAATATTCTTTTTTGTATCTAGCCAACCGTTTGTACAAATGGGGTTATTGTGCAAATAGATATACTTTAGCGTAGTTTTTAGTTTTTCTATATTCTCGGGAAGTGACACTATGCTATTATTTCTTAAATCGATATCATCTAATTCCAATAAATTTCCTATATCTTTTGGTATGTCAGAGACGTAATTATTTGATATTCTAAAATTTCGCAATGTCGTTATAGAAAATACACTTTGCGGAATAGATTTCAATTTATTGCCATCAAGAAATAAAGAATATAATTTCAAATTATCAAAAATATTATCTGGCAGATCAATCAAACTGTTATTAGTCATAAAGAGTCGATTCAATATTGTAGCTTTTTGCACACTATCAGAAATGCTTGAAATATTATTATTATCAAATTCCAAATGCACTGTATATGTATTGCCCCAAATTGACTTTGGTATTTCAATCAATTTGTTATTTGCCAATTTTAATGTATTTATTTTTATGTCGCCTATTGATTTAGGTATATTGGACAAGGCATTGTAGCTTAAATCTAAAAATACCACTTTACTAAAATCTGTATTAAATGTGTCTGGAAGTTTTTCCAAAGGTCCATCATTAACTTTCATCACTTTCAATCCTGTCATTTCATTCATTTCTTTTGGTAATACCGTCCAATTATGTTTCTTCACATCTAACACAACACAATCGCATGTTGGTTTAAACATATCCCCACAAAATTGTACTTTCACTTTACAACTTTTCCATAACAACTCTGGTTCACACTGTACATCGTTTTGTACTGCTAAATGAAATATTACTATTGCCACCAGAAACATTCCATATAACACATTATATATAACAAACCCAAGACGAACTTTGTATGGAATTATACGTTGTTGTTTTCTCGCCATCTTAATTGTCTCATCTAATGCGAAAATACTCTTGCGATGACGATTTATTTTTTTTGCATTAAAACTTTGTTCTTTCTCCACCATTTGTACACTTTTCACTCGTATAATTTCTCTAAAGATAGATCGTAATTTCATCAAAATAGATACAGATGGAACGAAGGTAATTTGTATCATATCTCCTACTGATATTGGTACTCCATATCCAAAATACATCACTATTATTGGAAGTGCTACACACAAAAAATCCACAAATATATCCAATTTTATTTGTCTATCTCTGCGTACTGGCGTGTTCTTTTCCAATACTCCACGGCCGCGAAAAAAACTATCAACAGCCAAAGCAATACCAAAGCCTGCAGTTAATTCAATTGGGAGTGAACATAAATAAACGGTGAAAAAATTAACTAACTGATTTATACTTTCACAAAACTCAATTATATAAAGTTTCCATAAAAAATACGGACCATTAATAAATGTACTCGTATACCATTTCAATAGCTTGTTTCCTCCGGATTTTGACCTTTCTCGTACAGTTGCACGTCTTGTATAATCATCAGCAATTTTGTGCCATGTCTTTATTAACCAAATTAAAGCTAGAAAATAAAATATTCCCAATAGCATAACTATCCAGATAAACTCCCTATTGAACTTAACAAACCATGATGTGTATTCATATGTCAGATAACCAAACCAACCAGCTATGATAAACATAGACAGTAATACAAGAACACCTTGTAAACCAACATGAGTGCGAAAACTTATATCTGCGCTAATATTAGTATAGGTACGATTCCTTTCCCCCGTTTTTTTTCCCTTTTTTTTCTCTACTTGTAATGAAAGTTTTTTCGGCAAAGTTACTCCTTCTTCTTCCTGTGCAATTGATTGCTTAGTAGTGGTATCTTCTTCAATAATAGTAGTATCTTCAGCCGTTTCCTGTAAAGGATTCATCGTGTGATTTGGCAATGATGTCGTCATGGTATAAATCAATACGTTGGATAGAAGTGAATATGAGATGATAATAATAAGTTAAGTTGAAAGTACAATGGTTTTCTTGTATGTATCGTACATCTATATGTTAATTTGTGATTAGTTAAAGTGTTCAATGTTCAAGTAATACTGTGTAATAAATTTAATAAATGTAATAAAAAGGAAAAGAATAATATCCATCATCATGTGCACTGTGCACATCGCCATAATATGAAATCGATTTCTGTACTATTAGTTTCTTCTTATATCATACTTATTAGATTATAATATTTCTCCTATTTATAAAACGAAGTATTTTTATTTTGTTTTGTATGCATCTCAACAAAAAAAAGGAGGGGCGATAAGGCGGTCTATACCAGTACTGTATGTACCACTGTAATAACTATGATAAATGATAAATGAAAATTAAATTGGATAAACATCAAGTATACATCTGACAAATGTGGAAAGGAAGAAAGGGATAAGCACAATTAGTAGTACAACAAAGGAAACCATGAAAACGTCTATGTATACATTTATTGCAGTGATAAGCATTTTGCTTGTCGTTGTAAATGCAACAAATCCATCAATGCATGATCAATTAATTGCAAAGGAGAAACAATATTTACGTGCAAATGGTATTAGTGGGAAAAATGCGGAATATGCCATGGATTGGGCAAGTAGTAATATTATGTTAGGAAATATTCAAGAGCATGATAATGCTGAACCTGTCAATGATGAACCAAAAGATCAACCAGAGAAAAAAGATAATGAATTTACCGAACCAAAGAAACAAGCTGCATGGATTGCATATTTAGAAAGAAAAAAAGAAGAAGGGAAAACACCTTGGACAAGCGAAAGGTGGTCTAAAAATTACGATCAATTAATTCTACGACGTGCAAAGAAAGAGGAAGGTGAAAAATTGAAAGCAAAAGCAGATGAAGCACATGAGAAGAAAGTGGAAGCAGATCGTTTAGTTGAATTAGAAAAAAAGAAATTAGAAGAAGCCACTAAAGAGAAGGAACGTTTACATGAAGAATCCACAAAAAAGAAACATTCTGAAAAATTGGAAGAAGCAGAAAAAGAAGCAGCTAAAAAAGTAACAGAAGAACGTGTGAAAGAAGAGAATACGAAAACGAAACAAGAGGAAGCAACGAAACAAGAGGAAGCAACGAAACATGATAAAGCATTGGAAAAAGAG
>Ga0099797_101197_pt1 | contig 14380 bp, 7 predicted proteins | sample Uncmet_Sort48C_1_FD_89871 | JGI IMG/M metagenome (GOLD analysis project Ga0099797, IMG submission 89871) | Marine eukaryotic communities from CALCOFI LINE 67, Pacific Ocean - C012_Sort48C_1 | ecosystem: Environmental > Aquatic > Marine > Oceanic | place: Pacific Ocean: Monterey Bay | collected... | reverse complement strand
AGTGCGGAACCAAGCTGGAGAAGTCGTTTCATACGTTCAGAGCGGTGACAACCACTTAAAGAAGCCTGTGTTGACCAGTGCTGGCCACCAGGTGAAGAAGAAGAAGAGTGGTGAACAGGAGAATGGGCAGCAGGCAAGTGGGATAGAGGACAGTGGTGCTAGGCAAAGGGCAGCAGGGAGAAGTGAGTACCACGAGCAGAGGAAGAGAGCAAGCACGGAGGTCCATGTCAAGCTAGAACGACAGAGGGAGATACATTGCAAAAAGTGGAGAAGACGCGGTGAGGAGAACGAAGAGAACGACGATAAACTTCACGTCAATGATAACCCCCCACCCTCACCAAACTCTGAACCTGATAGGGCATGGAAGGTAATTGGACGTGGTCCACTCGGTGCGGAGGAATCCCCGGGTGTAGAGCCGTCCACTAACCAACAGGATCCTGCCCTGGAGTCCCTCCCACACCCTACATATGAATCTAAACTGGTCGAACACACGCTTGAGAAACAGAGCAGGCCACCTGTACCCACACCCAAACTGGAATTGGTAGAAATCGCTCCCCACAGCACCACTAACACAGAACCCCATCCTCAAACCTCAGAAGGAGGGTACCGAGAGTTAGTTAGAGAGCAGACACAGAGTAGTGACTCCAAGGAAGGCAAGAAGACCACCTCCCATGAGGGTGTTGATGTGAGCGAGGTTGAGGCACCTAGGTCCAAACATTCGTTGCATGGCGTCAGCCCCGCCTCGAATCCTGACCACAGTGCCCATGATACCCATGACACTACACTCAACACCCACAGCAGAGGAGGATTGCTGAATAGCCTACAGACTGCGGTGCTGAGTGAGGTAAGAACCAAGATAGAGGCACAGGAGCTTACACAAGAAGAAAAGGGTGTCCAAGGGTCGACACAAGAGCACGAACAGAGTTTAGATGGTGGCCGTGAGAAACCCCCAACCCTCGTAACACCTCTCTACTCACGAATCCCCCCTGCAATGCCTAATGTCAGTGGCGATCAAATGGCAACTGGGCAAGATGGCGATCGTGAGTTAGGTGTGGTGGCGACCCAGGCCCCTGCCAGCAAGGCATCCCTCGCGTCTGCGCCTGGGTCGTCGATGAGCTTGCTGGTTGGGAGGGGGTCTGGCGAGGCCCATCGGGAGCCTCACTCACGTGCAAGGAGTGATAGTGCAAGAGGTGAGGAGAGTGGTAGTGACAAACCCCCAACCCTCATAACACCTCTCTACTCACGAATCCCCCCTGCAATGCCTAATGTCAGTGGCGATCAAATGGCAACTGGGCAAGATGGCGATCGTGAGTTAGGCGTGGTGGCGACCCAGGCCCCTGCCAGCAAGGCATCCCTCGCGTCTGCGCTTGGGTCGTCGATGAGCTTGCTGGTTGGGAGGGGGTCTGGCGAGGCCCATCGGGAGCCTCACTCACGTGCAAAAAGTGACAGTCTAAAGGATGAAGAGAAGCAGTTGGAGGCAGCGTTCGCGTGGAACCTGCGACACCTAGGTGCGACGCTGCTACATGTGAGGCAAAGCAACCACAGAAGAGCAATGCGAGAATGGATTGCACAAGCGCGGCGAGAGATACAAACACAGCATGAGAGGGAGAGGACACACAACACTGTGAAGGTGAGGTCCAAAGAGCAGAAGAGGCTTGCACGACTGCAACGAAGGGAAGGTAGGAGAGCAGAGTTGGCAAGGAAAGAGGCTGAAGCAAACTATATTGAGGAGCAAAAAGCATGGACAGAAATATGTGCCATGGCAGACAGTAACACAGCTGCTGAACGTGAACGACAAGAACAACAGCGAAGAAGAGAAAGGGAGGCAAAGGCACAAATAAAACAGCAGAGACGAGAGGAGGAAGCAGTGAACGCCTTGCGAGGGCAGAGGAGGAGAAGATTCCATGCAGTGCACGTCAAAATTAAATTTGATCACGCCAAGGAGGGCAGCGAGGAGGAAGCAACTGCGATCGCTGACACAGGTGCAGGAATGAACATTTGTCCAGATGGACTGCTTGATGTGGAGGTAATCAAGGAGAACCTGCGCCCAGGGAAGGCCAGAGCGATGCAATCGGCATCGACACACGACATATCATCGAGAGGCGAGGCCAAATTGAGCTTCAGGCTAGGGGCGTTGGATCACAAATTTGAGGCAAAGTGGCAGATTGTGAACGAGGGACAAGCGCCGTTGATTTTGGGAAACGAGTTCTGGGATGAACATGAAGCGGAGTTCAACTTTAGAAGAAGAGTCATAGTGCTGCACGTCGAAGGAACAGATGGCAACAGAGGCACAATGGAGATACCTTTCACAATCGGTGACGAACAAAAAGCTGACACTGAGAAGCCCATGGCGATCTACAGTATAGAAGACAAAGTGATCCCACCTGGACAAAGTTATGAGGTGCTCACTATACCGCAAGGAGATGATCAGATACTTTCGCATGAGGAGGTGTGGATGGTGACAGGCCCAGACGAGGACGAGGACGAGGACGAAACGTCACATGGCGAAGAGAGCAGGAGCAAAGGAGAAGCTAAACCAAGCAGGAAGGCGAACAGAAAACGCGCGCTACGAGATCGCAGGAACACTCACACCTGGCGAAGGACTGCAGACGAAAAGGAGACAACGGTAGCAACGACGATGGCTGATGGCATCATACATCCCTCATGGCATAGTTCAACGGGTCAGCCGTGCCTGAAAATCAGAGGCATGAACCACTCATCTGATCTTTTGATCGTGCGGAAAGGCGAGAGGGTAGGGGAGGCGCTGAAATGGAACAAGGAGACGATATGCGAAGTGGCTGAAAAAATGGAGCAATTCGACGAGGCGATAGAAGCTCATGCAGGCACCACGTCGAAGTTCATGCAGCATCGCACCGAACACACTGAAGATGATTGGAGGACTGGACTGAGCGTGACGCAAATAATTGAGAAGACGAAAGAGGCGGATGTGAACATGGAGTACGAGAAGTGGCGAAGCAGGCTGCAAAAGGAGCTGAAAATAGGTGACGAAGGAAATCCACTAAATGAGGAGATACAGGATCTCTATGCCAGGCTCATATTCGCATACAAGGATGTGCTCGCGGACAACTCTAAGAAGCCGGGGATCATACCAGGAATATACCACGAAATCATCTTTGAAGAAGGAGCAAAAGGACCGGTTCGCGACCCTGTGAGGATGGGCTCACAAAAAGAAGAGGCTATCAAAAATGAGGAGATCAGAACACTGATCAAAAATGAGATTGTAGAGCCCTGCAATAGCCCATATAGCAGCAATGTGGTTATGGTCAAAAAGAAAGACGGGACCCTAAGGACCTGCATTGACTTCCGGAAGCTAAACAACCTCACGAAGTTTGATGCCTTCCCACTCACAAGAATTGATGAAGCACTGGACGCGCTAGGCAATGCAAAAGTGCTATCATCGATGGATTGCACGCAGGCGTTCTGGAGCATTCTAATGCACCCACATGATGCAGACAAAACTGCATTTGGCACGAGAGAATTTGGGCAGTTACGATTCACCAGGATGCCGTTTGGTCTGAGGAACAGCACAGCTACATACGGTCGAGCCCTACAACACGTGCTGAGAGGCTTGTTATGGCAAAAGTGCATCATGTATGTGGATGACAATATATCATGGGGAGATTCACACGATGACCATCTGTGCAATCTGCACCAAGTCTTGAAACGATTCTCCATCCACAATGTCAGCGTCAAGTTGGAGAAGTGCAGATTTGCATGCTCAGAGACGGAGTACGTCGGGCATGTGGTGAAAGCAGGGCGAGGAGTAGCAGTAGACCCAAAGAAGGTGAGCGACCTGCTTAAACTCGGCAAACCAAAAACAGTCGCGGAACTGAAGTCGTTCTTGGGTGCAGCATCCTACTTCAAACGGTTCGTCAAAGACTTCGCGCACTTAGCAATGCCACTGAGGAAGATTGAGCACGTGTACAAGTCAAAGCAAATGAATATTGAGCATCTATGGGGACCTAACCAAACAAAGAGTTTCAATGCTCTCAAGGCTGCTCTAGCGGCAGCACCAGTGCTGACTTTTCCAGATTGGTCGAAACCGTTTGTCGTGCTGTCAGACTGTTCGGACTATGCCAAAGGGGCTACATTGGCCCAAGAGGTAGATGGTGTCGAGCGACCGATAGCATACATCAGCCAGGCTTTAAATGACCATGAAAAAAAATATGGAATAACTGACAAAGAAGGATGTGCAGCTGTTTGGGCAGTACGAAAATGGAGGCACATGCTACATGGAAACCAAGTGATCTTGGTCACGGATCACGCAGCCCTGGCCAGCCTCACGTCTGGCAGACCACTCAAGTCCATGCGGCAACAACGATATGCAATGGATTTGAGCGAGTTTTGCATAACGATACGACACAGAGCAGGTGCCAAGCTCCATCTACCAGATGCTCTGAGTAGATTGGGATACAGCCCCGATCGGCTTGAGTCAATGGTGTCAACAATCAAATCAATGGTAGCTGAAGAATGCAGTGTGGAAGCATTGACAACAGCATTCATTGCAGACAACGCTACTAGGCTCCAGTGTCAAGTGCAAGTGGCCGATGTAGGACAAGACGAGACGATGGCAGAACTTCAGTCCAGGCTTCGGTCAGATGAGGTAAAGGCATCACTGGTGCCAGAAACGGGCTGTGATGAAGCGAGAGTAGTGGAGAGATACGACGATGTGATGGTGGTCACCAGAAGACAAAGATGAGCACAACAAAGTGCAGAGGAAGCATCGCCAAAAGGATCACCAAAAACAAAACAGGACAATGACACAAGTCAGGAACTGAACCTGGCGACCTTAGAGCATGAAGGCGAAACAGAAGAAGAAGAGCAGCAAGGAGAAGAAGAGGAGGAGCCATACGAAGCCGCCACCAATAATGAAAACAAGATGATTCAGGCGGACAAGAAAACCCTTGAGAAACAAGATGTAGCCCTGTCGGACCTGGTGAGGGACAAAGACATCGCAGAAGAGCAAGGAAAAGACAACAGGCTACATGCCATGACCAAATATTTGTGCACGGGTGAACTACCAGCTGACAAGTTAGAAAGAATACAGGTGCTGGAGTCAGCTGCAGCATACGAAGTGAATCAGCATGGCGTCCTATGCAAAGTCCATACGCGAGACAAGCAGGGCAAGTTGGGCATCAGTATGTTGATAGTTGTACCGGACTCAATGAGAGGACGATTAGTAGAACATTGTCACCAAGACGTACAAGGACATGCATCAGTGCTGAAGACATACCAAAAACTTAAAGAAAGGTTTTGGTGGCCAGGGATGTTTAAGGCAGTGCAAGACTACACCAAGTATTGTGCTGGATGTCAAATGACGAAGGAGAAGAAGACGAAGACGCCCATCACGAAGCATGTGGAGGCTGATAACCCTGGCGAGGTGTGGGTGGTCGACCTGTTGCACTATCCAACTGCTGCAGGCTTCAAATATGTGCTAGTGGCAGTAGATGCATATTCCCGGTGGGTGGAGTTGGAAGCACTACCGGACAAAAGAGCCCGCACAGTTGCAGACGCATTAATCAAGAGCGTCGTGACCAATACGGCAGGCCAAACAAAGGCTATTGTGTCAGACCAAGGGACGGAATTTAAGGCTGAGGTGGCAGCCGCGTTGGAGGTGCTCAAGTCTGAGCAGAGGTTCACTGCGGCATATCGCAGCGAAGGACATGGGCTTGTAGAGAGACACAACAGAAGCATCAGCGAGCGGCTAAGACACATGGTGAGACAAGACGACCCTCAATGGCATGAAGCCTTGCCTTGGGCAAAGTTGGCACACAATAACAGCGTGCATCGAGCATTATCACATCAAGGCACGGCACTGACACCAGCAGAGGTGCATCTGGGTCGAAGGATGAACCTACAATTAGAAGCAGATCTATTTGAGGCCCGGAACGTGCAAGGCAAGCGATCACCAGTGGATTACGCAAGGCACATTGGTGAACATTTGAAAAACGTCCAAGATTGGATAAAGGAGTGCCGAGCACACTACAATGCGGCAATGGAAAAGTCTGCTCAAAAACAGCACAAACGCAAAGAGGTACTGTGGCAAGTGGGAGACCTGGTAAGATTGGAACGTCCAGCAGCCAGGATCAAGTCAAAACGTGAGAAGCTGCGACACGAATATGACGGTCCATATGAGGTCATGGCTCGAAGTGAAGAAGACACAAACCGGTATGACTTACGGAAGGTTGGAGACACAAAGATCAAGGTAGGGGTTGCAGCAGACAGGATTGTAAAATATTATAATGAGCTAGAATTGGACACACGGAATGCCAACAAAATGGTACCACGAGCAAGCAAGAACACACAAAGCAAGCAAGGCGTGTATGAGGTAGACAAAATAATGGATGATCAAGGCAGCATTAAAGAAAACACCAAGAAATACCTGGTAAAGTGGAAAGGTTGGGAAGGGCACCCCCATGAATTCACTTGGGAGCCCATGGAGAACCTGCTGCATTGTGCGGACACGATCCAAGAATATGAAATGAGCAAAGACAAACTGCATGAGTCGGTGTTCTCGGTGCATGAGAGTCTTGGCAGACACTGCACCGTAACGCTAGATTTGAATGGCAAGGAGAGTGCGGGGGAAGTGATAGACAAAATCTGTGAAGAGGCGAAGATAAAGAAAGAAGACATAGTGCTAGTATGGGCATCTCCCCCATGCAGCACTTTCACAAGGGCGAACTGGTCGAACTTATCAAGGGGCAATAATTATAGGCAAAAAGACTCATTTGAACCGGTGCAAGGAGAGAAAGGACGCATCGCACATCAGCATGACAAGATGGTGTACAAAATCAAAGAGATCTTAAACAAGTTTCAGAGAACAGTATTAGAGAACCCAGCAATGGGTCTCGAACGAATGTTCTACATGCTTGAAGAAGAGGAAAAGAAGACCTTAATTGACCTATGTGCATATGGGTGGCCATATAAGAAGCCCACGAATCTGTGGATCAAGGGATTTCACTTTGCCCCAAAAGGACGGACAAGCACCGGAAGATGTGAGCAGAGATGCGGCCAAGGAGAAGTAAACCCTAAAACAGGCCAGTTCAACCACTATTTCGCAGCAGCGTCAGAACGCAAAGTCAGAGGAAAGCACATGACGTGCGGCATGCCCCCTGAACTCCTAGCAGAGGTCTTAGCTGCAGTAGCAAAAGAGGTGGACATCACAAATAAAGTGGTACTTGACCTGTGCTCAGGGTTTCAGAGCTGGAAAGAGACAGCACTGAAAGCAGGCTGCAGATATGTAGCAGTAGACAACCTAGGTGATCGAGCACACAGACTGCGGCCAGAAGACAAAACTGAGGAGGAAGTGAGCAAGTGCAAAAGAGCAAGTGCGGTGCTCAAGCATGGAGATAAGATACTTCTAACGGAGCACAGGTTACTAGACGGGTCAATATGCTGGACTGTGCCTGGAGGAAAACGAGAAGCAGTCGATACCACGCTACAACAAACAGCCCTGCGAGAACTACAAGAAGAGACAGGATTGTGCTACAAGGATTGGGCAGGCTCGTTAAAAAGTCTGCAAGTAATAAAAGGTCCTAGCACTGCGTACTTCATTTATGAGCTAAAAGAACAGCTTAGTGAGTACACTATGAGAGAGGCTTTCAATCGTCGGAACGAGCAAGAAGCTCAGAGAATATCTCGCTGGAGTTGGGAAAACCGACAGGACACGTCGAAGAGAATAAGAAAGGAAGACAAGAGAGTTCTGGAATTCAACTCTACATCAACTAACCCAAGCAACTCTAATCCAATCTGTTGAGATTACCTTGCCCTGTGAGTGTGCCTGGTATCAGTCTTGCCTCCCCTAGGACACGATGCTGAGGAGCGACGTCGTGCGAGAGAAGGGCGGGGGATGTTGGAAAGTTTGAGTTTGGAGCTTTGAAAGTGGAATATACAGGGCATGGATGTGGCTAGAAGAGCAAGCCCCACTTTAGCCATGGAGAAACCAGCCTCAATAGGCCACAGCAGCAGAAAGCAGAAACAGCCCAGTTTAGCTTAAGTTAGGGTCATGACCCAAGGTGGTGGGTCATGACCAGGGTATTTACTGGCAACCTATGCAAATTGCAGTTGAATACGAAGCAAGGCCTTTGTGTTCAGCTTCCCCAAGGCCAGCTCCCCAGTGGCCACAGCACCCTGCCTATTTGGTTAGTCTGGTTTCTGCCTGATAGACCTGAACTTTTCAACACTAGACTTCCCGGTCGAGGGTGATGTGTTTTAGAGTGAGCGACCCTCGCGCTCACTCGACCCAGGGCACTGGGCCCTTTGATTCGCTTGAGAAAGGCGAAGCACAAGGACCTGCCACACCCCCGGGTCCCTGCTGCCATACTGCCCCGCAGTCCGTATTCCAGCGGCGGTGAGTTGGGTTAAGCACTTTTGTGTGATGCAAGTGCCACGCATAATTCCATTGCCACTGCCACCATCGCCGTGTTAGAAAGGCAGCCCCAGGGTCTAAGCAGCAGCAGGTAGCTGAGCACCATAAACAACCGCAAACCCGAATCAGCTTGGAGCACGCAGCCTGGCTGCTTCTCGACATGGCGGGCCTTTATCTGCACATTAGCCAGCGCGGAAGAACCAGTGCAGTGCACTACCCTGGTGCATGTCGCCGAGCTCGGCCCGCCGCGGCCCGAGTCGCATCAGGGTGAAGTAGCGTGGTTTGTGGATGTGCATGACCACCAGCCTGGTTGCTGCGGGTGCGGTTTGGTGCTACCGCAGCGACCTGGCCGTCGGACTTGACATCGCCGCGTGCTTCAGTCAAAGTTGAGTGTGAGTCTGATTTTTTTGTTTAATTGAATACGAGTTGAATACGAATTTCATTCTTTGTTCCAGGACTTGTGCATCCGATATAGAACACATATTGTTCCCAAGCAACTAAAATGCTGATTGGCTGAAAGATAAGCGTCTGTTTGTTAGATGAACTGATAATGTTCTTCGCCTACTACTGCTTTTTGACAGACATTTTCCGTTCGATATTGCCATCTTCGACGATTGTTTGGGCTCAGATTAGAGGAAGGTTTGAGGTGTGCCCAATTGAAGGTCCTTTTTGAAGGTCCTCAATGGTAATCAGGGTTCCCCAATATGCATTCCGCGCGGCTTAGCCGGATCCAGTAGGCCAGCCGCTCGCAACTCGCCCTCAACCGATTTCTTTGATGGTGAACAGATCTCGAGGAACTCAGCCAACTTGAAAAAGTACATAGCCGGGTCCACCTCAACACAGCATACCAGCTCAGCTGGAAACGTACTTTTTGGCATTGCTGCTTTGTGCTAAATTGAAACAAATCCAGAGGCAATGCTGACTAAGTAGTGATTTGGGCATGTTGTCGGGATTTGAGGTTCGGTTACCGTCACCTCAAAGACATCATTATGATGTGCATCAGGCACCCAGTACGGTGGCGCGGGGTGAGAACATCTAGAAAACAGATCCACTCCATGAGAAACATCGATCACCTTGGGATGCAAGTGCAACAGTGGATGCATATACCACGTCAAGCACTTCAGGTCTGAACGCAACGCGTTAACGGGATTCGCGACAGTTCTCAGTTCAGAGTCAGCGTAGATCTGGACGCGTATGAGACGTGCCATTCGCTTCAAATCAGACTAGCACGTCGACGATGATGCCATTTGGTGTGCCCAGCGTGGCGAGAGGCTTGTGTGCAGTGTGGAAGCAAAGACGTCTCTACACAGGACGAAATCATTGCCGTTTTGACACGGCGTCGGATCAGATCACCAGCGCCAAACGGGAGATCAAGGCTCGTCACCGTGGAACGCAGTGCACGCCATTAATAATGCAGACGATGATGCAATGTGCGATCGAACTGCGTCAGCCCAATCAACTCGAGTGTTTCATGGACGGACACGGACACAATTGCGGGTTTCTTGTTGCCTGAGTAAGTGAAACATTGAATTTCCGTTAGCCAACCAACAAAGTATGTGGTGCCTCTAGATATAATCCAACTGGTCGGGACCTGGTGGAGCTCCGTGGGTCTAAGGGGGAGAGGGGCCAGAGCTAGTCCCATGTTCTCAAGTGACATTCACCAGGGTATCAGTTGATACCTCGCACAGCTAGAAATTACCTTCGTCCATCACCTTTGGCATTGAGCCCCGCAGTAGCTTATGCCTTGTCCTTCAACCGGCCACTGTCCACACACATAAGATAGCTATGTGCTACTGATGCAAAATCGCATCTAATATTGAGTCGTTATGGCAAATGAAAAATGGCTGCGTTTGAAGGCGAATTTCGCGTGCGAGGGCATGCAATTCGCTCAGACATCAAGCCTGTCGAATACCCGCTCGTTGGACTTTGTAAATGTACATACACGGGTTGGTTTCTGTTTTCGTGCGAGTCCTGTCAAGTTGAGAGTAGCCGCGCCCCCTCCCTACGCGCGCTTCAAGCGTCATAGACTACCCTGCATGCACCATAGACCCCCCCCCCCCATCCTCCACCGCGCGCGCGAGCGTCATCGAAATCTATTGGCCAAACGCGACAAAGAACAAGGCAAGCTCAAGTGTGCAGCCCATACGATCGGAGTCTCCACCATGAATTTGAGCGCTCGTAGGCTTACAATTGGGGTCTACCATGAATCAGACTTGGAACCTGAAAACCGAGACACACTCGCCTTTCAGCACCATTCATGGGTATCTCAACGAGGCCTTTCAGCACCATTCATGGGTATCTCAACGAGGCCCTTTCAGCACCATTCATGGGTATCTCAACGAGGCCTTTCAGCATCATTCATGGGTATCTCAACGAGGCCCTTTCAGCACCATTCATGGGTATCTCAACGAGGCCTTTTAGCATCATTCATGCTGGGTATCTCAACGAGGCCCTTTCAGCACCATTCATGGGTATCTCAACGAGGCCCTCTATGTATCATATAGAGGGGGTCTATGCAGCAGTGGGGATGCAGGGGTATCTCAACAAGGCGGTTTTCTTGACTCCAACCCTCAGCAGTCGGACTTGTCATTGTTGTCCTTTGATCCTTGTTTCAGCTCACATTTCTCAAGGGAACCCTGCATCTACGCTCCGCTTTTGAGCATGGGCAGTCACCGCCTGGGTGCTTCTGCGTTCATCCAAGGCCCTCAGCTGACCTGCTTGGCTCGTTCCACTCCCTGGCGGCTGCTTGTGTTGGGGGCCAGGTTTATGCATGTGTTCTGCCAAGCTATGGATTCGCCGCCATTCATTTATTTCGGCGGTGCCATACGCTGAGAGCCAAGACCTCGCCGTGTCATGCGCTGAGAGCCAAGACCTCGCCGTGCACCACCGCCCTCTCATGCGCTGAGAGCCAAGACCTCGCCGTGCACCACCTCCCTCTGATTAAGCAAATCCCTCAAGTTCAACTGAGTGTCTCAGGCTCTTAGAGGCACCTCGTCCGCCATCCCATGGATAACAAACACCGGCGCTTCGATCGATTCGACCTCGCAATGCATGATCGGGTTGAAAGTTTATCCAATAGCCCATCTAGCCCTCTCACTAGCTGCTCTGGCCCTCTCTTATCTAGTGGCCCTTCTAGCCCTCTCTTATCTAATAGCCTCTCTAGCCCTCTCGTATTCAACAAACGCCAGCGATTCGATGGATTCGGCCTCGCAATACATGATTGAGTTGAAAGTTCAAGCAGGTGTTTCGCCACGAGGAGCTGCCCAGCACACCAACGCCAGCGTTCATGAAAGCACCCAAAACCAAGGCTGAAGGCTCAGTTGTGAGTGAGTGCGACCCTGGCAGACAGTCACGTCAAATGGCTTGTGACAAGCAGAGTGGCGCGCATTGGCAATGGCATGGTAGAAGGAATGTGAGCCCAATGGGAGTCACCAGCTCGATGTTCCTGTAGATGTCGCAACTCTGCGGGGAGATAGATCTGAATCAGTCTGAAGGCGGCCTGCCAGAGCTGATGCTGGGACTGCGGGACTAGGGCGTGCTGCCAAATGCCATTTTTGAAGATGGCTGAGGATTTTCTGGCCATCGTTAACATTTTGCATGTGCTACTAATGCCCATGATTATTGAGACGGGTGAGAGAGAAGACGGCCAGCCATCTCCATGTAGATATGGCTATGGGAGCTGTTAGGCAGAAAGCTTCCCAGGATCAATGAGGGCCAAAGTGGGTTTTTGCTCGATGTTGTTGTTGGCACAAGTCTTGTGCGTCTCGAGAGTTGTCTTTGTTAGACTGTGCTGCCGATGGTTACCAACGACATCGTTGTCGAGGACGCTTTGAGGACTTATGCTGCTGCTGCTGCTGTTGGGACTCGGTACAGAGATTCCATCCTGAGTGCAGAGCATGTACGCGGTGACGCCACATCTTCACGCTGTGCGGGGGGCAAGGCGAGGTACGCACCTAAGCGTGGGGCAACGTTGAGAGCACGGTTTCAGGAGGGTTTCTGTGCAGCACATTCCACACGATTCTTTTCTGGTACTGGGCTGGGCCTACTCTTCCGCCTCGTCTTTTTTTGTTACAGGTGAAGTGAGGGCCAGGGGTGGTTGAGCCCAAGGCCCACTATTTCCGCAGCAGGGAAAGCCTGTTTCGTGTAGCGGGCGCGCGCGGGGGGGTGACCTCTGTTATCTTGCAGTCACCCTGGCCCTCTCTTATCTAATAGACTCCCTGGCCCTCTCTTATCTTGCAGCCCCCCTGGCCCTCTCTGATCGAATAGCCCCCCTGTATCGTGCAGCGGCGGAGCACGTCTTCAAGTTGACACTCGTTGCCGCGACATGAACATACGTGATTCAGGCTCTCGGCATTTCTGAGGCGATTCAAAGCGACTGACCCTCCCGATAGCCTTAGAAATGTTGAAAGCATGTGGAATCTGTAGCTGGGGGGATTAGCCCCCCTGGCCCTCTCTTTTCTGACTAGTAGCCCCCCTGGCCCTGTCTCGTAACGACTGTCCTTCCTGATGAGCGCTCGCTTTGTGCACGATTTCATTTGTGAATCTCAAAGTGAGCAGGCTAGTAAACGGGAAGTACGCAATCGTTGTTGTCAACATTCGTTTGTTTCAGCTTCGATTTGGTATCAGCCCCGTGTGGTTAGCCTCGGCCCACTTTGTCAACTCGCCACGTGCCAATTGAATATACAGGTGAGGAGTGATGCCGAATTGTCATCCATGTCCCGTACATGAAAGCTGGCGCCCAGACCAGTGTACCTAGCTTGGGGTGACCGCACGACCTGGGCCACTCTCCCGACTGCATATGAAATGCCTGGCATTCACATTGGCGATCCTGGGTAGCTTTCATTGCCTACTCCGCTCCTTGATAGCGTTTATCTAATAGCCCTCCTGGCCCTCTCTTACCTATCTGATCGACCCGCGGGCCCCCTTTATCTCACCAATACCCCCCTGGTCCTCCCTTATCTAATAGCCCTCCTGGCTCTCCCTTATTTAATAGCCCCCCAGGCCCTCATTAATCCTGGGCGACTTTCATTTCCTACTCCGCTGCTTGAAAGTGCGTTTCCAACGACTGACTGCGTTTCCTTTGTGGGCCTCGCATAACCCGGCTCCGCCGTGAGTACACTCTTTCCATTCCAGGACATACACTCCTGATTCTATCAGTTGCGGGACAAAGTGGGTTTCTTCTTGATGTGGATGGTACAAGTCTTGCTGTCTCAGGAATTGTAGTTGTTAGACGGCGATGTTAATGATTACCAAAGACTGCGTTGTCGAGGACGCGTTGAGGACTTCTACCGGTGCTGCAGCTGTTAGGACTCAGTACAGAGATTCCATGCAAAGTGTTTCGTGCTCGCGAGTGATGAAGGTACGCTGCGTGCCTGGAAGATGCAGCTCGGGCTGCAGCATGCAGGTGGTCCCGCGATGACCTGTGCACAGCAGCGGTCTATATGATAAGGCCAGGGCGGTCCTGTGATGACCTGTGTACGAATCATAGACCCCCTCGCACTATGCCACAGACCCCTCCCCGGCTATCTTCCATTGGATAACTGACCGTCAGTACACGTGTGTAACTATGCTCTGTGGCCGGGGCAGTCGAGGACGTATCACTATCCGTATGCACTAAAACGAACTCGGGTGGGCATGCAATCCGACTTCCAACAGTGGTACGGCATCAATTAAGTCGAGGACGACGACAATGCTGATCGAGACCTCACGACTCGGTGGACAGGTACCACTGCAATATGTCTCTCATCCTGCTACTGCTGCTGCTGCTGGTTGAAATCGACGATGTTGCTCTGCTGGTTACTGTGGAGACTGGATGGGCTCCCTCACCAAGTTCCTATTTGCGTACTACTATTGATATGGAGATTCATTCATTCATTCATTCGTTCGTTCGTTCGTTCGTTCGTTCATTTTGTCATTCATTCATTTTGTCATTCATTCATTTTGTCATTTTGTCATTCATTCATTCATTCATTCATTCATTCATTCATTCAT
>Ga0099797_101196_pt1 | contig 14387 bp, 4 predicted proteins | sample Uncmet_Sort48C_1_FD_89871 | JGI IMG/M metagenome (GOLD analysis project Ga0099797, IMG submission 89871) | Marine eukaryotic communities from CALCOFI LINE 67, Pacific Ocean - C012_Sort48C_1 | ecosystem: Environmental > Aquatic > Marine > Oceanic | place: Pacific Ocean: Monterey Bay | collected... | reverse complement strand
GGCTAAGAAGGCCAAGAAGGTGAAGAAGGCCGCCGCGACTGCCGCCGCCACGACTGCCGCCGCCGACGGTAAGGGCTCCAGCACCACCGCCAAGATCGTGAAGAAGGCTGCCAAATCCGCCGCGAAGTCTGCCGGTGCCAGCAGCAGCTGTGATGATGATGACGACGACGACGATGACGACGACGACGATGATGACGACGATTGCGATTCTGGCAGCGGTTCCTCCGCCACCAAATCCAAGACCGCCAAGAAGGCGAAGAAGGCTGCCAAGGCCGCCGCTAAGGTCGCCGCTGCGAAGTCCGACGCCAACGGCGACTCCCCGGCTAAAAAGGCCAAGAAGGTGAAGAAGGCCGCCGCGGCTGCTGCCGCTACGACCGCCGCCGCCGACGGTAAGGGCTCCAGCACCACCGCCAAGATCGTGAAGAAGGCTGCCAAATCCGCCGCGAAGTCTGCCGGCGCCGACAGTGGCGATGACGATGACGACGACGATGATGACGACGACGACGATGATGATGATGACAACAGTGGTTCCGCCACCAAATCCAAGACGGCCAAGAAGGCCAAGAAGGCTGCCAAGGCCGCCGCTAAGGTCGTCGCTGCGAAGTCCGACGCCAACGGCGATTCCCCGGCTAAAAAGGCCAAGAAGGTGAAGAAGGCCGCCGCGGCTGCTGCCGCTACGACCGCTGCCGCCGACGGTAAGGGCTCCAGCACCACCGCCAAGATCGTGAAGAAGGCTGCCAAATCCGCTGCCAAGTCCGCCGGCGCCGACAGTGGTGACGACGATGATGACGACGACGATGATGACGACGACGATGACGATGACAAGAGTTCCGGTGGCAAGACCGCCAAGAAGGCGAAGAAGGCTGCCAAGGCCGCTGCTAAGGCTGTCGCTGCGAAGTCCGACGCCGCTGGCGACTCCCCGGCCAAAAAAGCAAAGAAGGTTAAGAAGGCCGCCGCGGCTGCCGCCGCCACGACCGCTGCCGCCGATGGTAAGGGCTCGAGCACCGCCGCCAAGATCGTGAAGAAGGCTGCGAAATCCGCCGCGAAGTCCGCTGGCGCCAGCGATGACGACTGCGATGACGACGACGACGATAAGACGACGAAGGTTGGTAGTTATTAGCTACATCTGTTAACAAACATCTGGAAAGCTATAGATGTCTCTTTAGTTTACTTTTGTCTATGCATATCGTAGAAATTCAAAGATTATATTAATCTTACGGATCATGAAGGCTGCGGTGAAGGCTGCCAAGTCCGCTGCCGGGGGTGATGACTGTGACGATGATGGTGATGATGACAAGAAGACTGACAAGGTCGCTGCCAAGGCTGCCAAGCAGGCTGCGAAGGATGATGATGATTGCTCCAAGTAAGCAGCCTATTTTTTGCAAGAAGCGAAAGTCACTCAATGGCCTGTCTTAATATTAATTAGAATAACTATTAATTTTGTCATTATTTATGCCGGTTTGAATTTTAATTTGTCTTCTTGCTACTGTAATTTTGCACATCGACATCTCTTTTTCTTCGTACAAATATTGGATTCAATTACGATCGTACATTTCACCGCCACCACACAGTTTTTACATACATGTTACATAAAATGATTTGCACTGTATTAGTACTGCTGCACAGTAACAATAGTACTGCTGCAAGTAGTGAGGCAATGGGCCTCTGCGATGCCGTAATAGTACTGCAATGCTTTAATAGAAGTCTGTGGTCGTAATGTTAAGCATGTTGAGGAGGAGCACCTACGTGCCGAGATTTTTTCGCAGCAAAGCTAGACACCTCGTGAGTCCGGTATCAATCTTTGAGCGGTAGTTGCACGTGCATCCTGGTAGAAGCAGTGTTTTAATTTTAATTATTCAAAGTTACTCGTTGGAATTTCAATTATGAATGGATTGTATATATGAAGTTGGTTCATCGCACACACTATAAATTTATTTTGGGGTAATGCACATGTGTTTTGGGAGCAGCCTGGTAATTTATGTAGTATTTGCGACTGCTACTGGTATGTGAAGCTACATCGGCGGCCGGCTGTATCCATATTCCGAGATGCAAACACTATTAGAAGCTATTGAATTTCACCAAAATTAAGATGTGGTCATCAGGACTTCGGTGCTACTTGTTCGATGTTAAAATTTAAACTGAAGCAGAGTGGGTGTTTTTCGGCCCAAGAGGTGATTCCATAATTTGTAGGACCAACAAACAAGAAGTCATGTCCAGTCTGTCGTAGTGAATACTGAATAATATGTTGTGCGTGTCGCACGGGGATCAGCGTCAAATCATCAATATTATGAACGAATACAGGCGGCTATAATATCACGTGTATATGGTATAACGAAAATAGCCGTCAGTTTCTAGCGAGTGTGAGCCAATAGCCCGATAGGTGTACACGTCCTGGGTGCGATAAAAACCGTAATTTTTGTAATTTCCAGGTTGGCGCAGTCTCCTCAAGGTTTTTTGATGATTGCAGCCGGAGTGGTAAGTGGATGCACGTGGAAGTTCCCGTAAGCTAATGAGACACAAGCACAATAACTTCAATGGACAATATTCCCAATATTTATGAGTAAGCGCATTGGACGTTACAGTCACAAAAAAAAACAAAAATGTATACCCTGTAGCCATATGGTTGCAAATTTATATTTTCATCGATTAGTATAAATTTGTGGCTGGCAGGTTCTTGATCGAATTAATTATCTACATGCATTGTTAGAGCTGTATACCATCGTATTGTAGTCTGAGGTTCTGTTGCAGTATCGCTTCAGAATCTCGAATCAATAATTCATCTTTTTCCATTTTTTAGTATTACAACACGAGCAGCACAAGATAGTGGGCCGGAAAGCTAGTCTGTTCTCGCGAAAAAGCCAAACGGGAGTCACGAAATCGTAAGCGCACGCGGCAGATGTTGCGTTTACGATTTCTCCCGTTCCTCCCTGCCGCAGTGCAGGGACGTATAGGAGAGACCGTAGCTGACGTATTTTTCTTCGTTCTCTTACAACGTATTAGGTCACGAAACGGAAATTCAAAGTATTGTTCAGAATTTCCCGGAAATTACAAGTGCGTGAATCGTTACACCGCGCATGTCTAGTGTGCCGATTGAAAGAAATTGATGTATGTTATCGTGATAGTCAATCCAGACAGATCTGATGGACCACCAATTGCACTAGGTCTCCGGTATACCTTTCCCATGTGTCGGTGGTCATTGCAACACGCATGGAGCTGCGGCTCTTCAGCAGGCATCTTCACGGATGCAGGTTTATCTATACGGTTTTTCGTTCGTTTCTCATTGATCAGTAGTCAAATTTTTTGTGGTTTTCTGTTATTCTCGCAGTCACCTGTGGTTATATTTCAAAAATTATTGTAGAGAAAATAAGATGTGTCGTCGGGCTACTGTAACAAATTTGAATAGGACGCCCCTTCCGACCACTTGAACACGGCCTCCATCCATGCGGGCAGCGCCCACGTCAAGAAGATGGTAAAGCTGCACGGGGAGTTTAAGAATATGGTGGATCGGAGTTTCAACGAGAATGCCATCGAAGGTCAGCTGGCCGGCTCTCAAATTTCTGCGGCGCTCAAGTCGATGAACGCGCAGCTCTCAAGATCGGAAAAGAGGACCCTCGAACATTTGTATATTATTCTATATTCGAACCATTAAGTAGACCAGAATATCTCTCATGGACCGTTATCGTTATTCTTCAATGTTAACTTAAAGCAATAATTGAGTTATGCTACGCGCCTGCGCTCAATTCACAATTAAAATCGCATGGATATTAGGCGTGGAGGACCGTTTCGAAAAATAAAACACATCAGGTTTGATGAGTCCCACGACGCGCGGCATGTCTCTATGCAAAGCGGGCCGCTGTCCGTGTCGGATTGGGAGCAACTTATGACCACTCAGGTTTCAGTAATCAATTTAAGATTTTCGTAATTGAACTATTGTAAAGTCAACTAGTTATCATGATATGTCGTCTCAGTAGAGAAAATTCGTATAGCAATATGCATGAGGACATTCGAGAAAACGAAAAGTATTTCGACGGGCGCACGCGCAAGCTCGCGAAGGTAGGGTCGCATCTGCGTCGAATTCAGGACGACTTCGAGAGTCACGCGGGGAAGCTCTACAACGTTCTGGGAGGGAACACTAGTAGCGGCCTGGATGTCGCGAACGTGCGTCGTTCGCTGGGCCAGCTCGAGTCGGACCCGTCACGTCTGGAACGGGCCGTCGACTCGATCATGAACGATTATGACGGTGAAGACTATGGCGGCAAAATTAAGGTGACATTTTCTTGTTAGTAATAATTAAGCATGAAAAGCGCAACGGGAGGATATTCTAGAATTTTCTTTCAGGTAATCCTCTCGAGGTATCCAAGGTCCTGGGAACGTGCGAGTGACGCGGCATCAATCATCAATACGAAAGATTTTGACGTTTGTACACTCGCAACGCATATGCAAAAACAAATTTAGGTCGATGGTTTCGTGAAACTGATGTCGACGCTATACAGTGACCAACATATGGATCTGTGGTCGCACCCGCACTACCGAGCCGGCCATTCGAAAAAGAGTTGCCTCCAGACAGGATCCTGCGCTGACGATGACGACGCTGATGACGACGACTCCAGCAGCAGCGGGTCTGCGCCGGCCAAGCAGGCGAAGAAGGCCGCAAAGACGGCTGCCGCTGCAACTGCTGCAAAATCTGATGCTGCCGGAGACTCTCCCGCCAAGAAGGCGAAGAAGGTCAAGGCCGCGGCACACGCCGCTGCGAAGGCTGTTGGAGGAAACACCAACACCGCCAAGAAGGCTGCCAAGCAGGCCGCCAAGGCCGAAGGTGCTGATGATGGCGATGATGACGACGACGACGATGATTCTAGCAGCGCCTCAGCTCCCGCCAAGCAGGCCAAGAAAGCCGCGAAAACCGCTGCGGCTGCGACTGCCGCTAAGTCTGATGCCGCCGGGGACTCTCCCGCCAAGAAGGCGAAGAAGGTCAAGGCCGCCGCACACGCTGCTGCGAAGGCCGTGGGAGGAAACACCAAGACCGCCAAGAAGGCTGCGAAGCAGGCTGCTAAAGCTGAAGGTGCTGACAGTGACGACGCCGACGATGACTGCGACGATGATGATGCCCCAGCGAAGGTTGCAGCCAAGGCTGCAAAGAAAGCAGCTGCAGCCGCAGGTGGTGATGACGACGACTGTGATGATGACAATGCCGACGTCGCAAAAACCGCAGCAAAAGCGGCCAAGAAGGCAGCAGCAGACAACGACGATGATTGCGATGACGACGATGATGGGAGCAGCAGTGGTTCCAGCGCGCCCAAAAAGGCCGCGAAGGCTGCTGCCGCTGCGACTGCCGCCAAATCTGACGCTGCTGGTGACTCGCCAGCTAAGAAGGCGAAGAAAGTCAAGAAGGCTGCGCAGACGGCTGCTCAGGCCGCTGGCGGTGGCGCGAAGACCGCCAAGAAGGCGGCCAAGCAGGCAGCCAAGGCTGTGGGCGCTGACAGCGATGATGACGACGACGATGATGATGACGACGCTGGATCCGGTGGCAAAACCGCCAAGAAGGCAAAGACCGCCGCCAAGGCTGCTGCTGCCGCTACGGCAGCAAAGTCTGATGCCGCTGGAGATTCGCCCGCTAAGAAAGCAAAGAAGGTGAAACAAGCCGCGGCAGCTGCAGCAGCGACCACCGCGGCCTCGGACGGCAAGAGTGGAAGCGCGACGGCTAAAATTGTGAAGAAGGCTGCCAAGCAGGCTGCTAAGTCCGCCGGCGCTAGCGACGATGATGACGACGATGACGACGACGACGACGACAGCAGCAGTGGCTCCAGTGCACCCAAGAAGGCCGCGAAGGCTGCTGCCGCCGCAACCGCTGCCAAGTCCGATGCTGCTGGGGACTCGCCCGCCAAGAAGGCGAAGAAGGTCAAAAAGGCTGCGCAGACCGCTGCTCAGGCTGCTGGCGGTGGCTCCAAGACCGCAAAGAAGGCGGCTAAGCAGGCAGCTAAGGCTGTCGGAGCTGACAGTGACGACGATGATGATGATTGCGACGATGATGATGCCCCAGCGAAGGTTGCAGCCAAGGCTGCGAAGAAAGCAGCCGCAGCGGCAGGTGGTGATGACGACGACTGTGATGATGATGATGCGAGCGTCAAAAAAGTTGCAGCAAAAGCGGCTAAGAAGGCAGCAGCAGGCGATGATGACGATTGTGATGACGACGATGATGACAGCAGCAGTGGCGCCAGCGCGCCCAAAAAGGCCGCCAAGGCTGCTGCCGCTGCAACAGCCGCGAAATCTGACGCTGCGGGGGACTCGCCAGCAAAGAAGGCGAAGAAAGTCAAGAAGGCTGCGCAGACGGCTGCTCAGGCCGCTGGAGGTGGCGCCAAGACCGCAAAGAAGGCCGCCAAGCAGGCAGCCAAGGCTGTAGGTGCCGACAGCGATGATGATGATGACGACGACGACGATGATGACAGCAGCAGTGGCGCCAGCGCGCCCAAAAAGGCCGCGAAGGCTGCTGCCGCCGCAACTGCCGCGAAATCTGACGCCGCGGGGGACTCGCCAGCCAAGAAGGCGAAGAAAGTCAAGAAGGCTGCGCAGACGGCTGCTCAGGCCGCTGGAGGCGGCGCCAAGACTGCCAAGAAGGCTGCCAAGCAGGCAGCCAAGGCTGTAGGTGCCGACAGCGATGACGATGATGACGACGATGACGACGATGACAGCAGCAGTGGCGCCAGTGCGCCCAAAAAGGCCGCGAAGGCTGCTGCCGCCGCAACTGCCGCCAAGTCCGATGCAGCTGGGGACTCGCCCGCCAAGAAGGCGAAGAAGGTCAAAAAGGCTGCGCAGACCGCTGCTCAGGCTGCTGGCGGTGGTTCCAAGACCGCAAAGAAGGCGGCCAAGCAGGCAGCTAAGGCTGTCGGAGCTGACAGTGACGACGATGATGATGATTGCGACGATGATGATGACGACGACGCCGGATCTGGTGGAAAAACCGCAAAAAAGGCCAAGAAGGCCGCTAAGGCTGCTGCCTCCGCCACGGCAGCAAAGTCTGATGCCGCCGGAGACTCGCCAGCTAAGAAAGCAAAGAAGGTGAAACAAGCCGCGGCAGCTGCAGCGGCCACCACCGCGGCCGCAGACGGCAAGAGTGGAAGCTCAACGGCTAAAATAGTGAAGAAGGCTGCCAAGCAGGCTGCTAAGTCCGCCGGTGCCAGCGACGGTGATGACGACGATGACGACGACGACGACAGCAGCAGTGGCTCCAGTGCACCCAAGAAGGCCGCGAAGGCTGCTGCCGCCGCAACTGCCGCTAAGTCTGATGCAGCTGGGGACTCGCCCGCCAAGAAGGCGAAGAAGGTCAAAAAGGCTGCGCAGACGGCTGCTCAGGCTGCAGGCGGTGGTTCCAAGACCGCAAAGAAGGCGGCCAAGCAGGCAGCCAAGGCTGTCGGGGCTGACAGTGACGACGACGATGATGACTGCGACGATGATGATGCCCCTGCGAAGGTTGCAGCCAAAGCTGCGAAGAAAGCAGCAGCAGCGGCAGGTGGTGATGACGACGACTGTGATGATGACGATGCTACCGTCAAAAAAGTTGCAGCAAAAGCGGCTAAGAAGGCAGCAGCAGGCGATGATGACGATTGTGACGACGACGATGATGACAGCAGCAGTGGTGCCAGCGCGCCCAAAAAGGCCGCGAAGGCTGCTGCCGCCGCAACTGCCGCGAAATCTGACGCCGCGGGGGACTCGCCAGCGAAGAAGGCGAAGAAAGTTAAGAAGGCTGCACAGACGGCTGCCCAGGCCGCTGGGGGCGGCGCCAAGTCCGCAAAGAAGGCCGCCAAGCAGGCAGCCAAGGCTGTAGGTGCCGACAGCGATGATGATGAAGATGACGACGACGACGATGATGACAGCAGCAGTGGCGCCAGCGCGCCCAAAAAGGCCGCCAAGGCTGCTGCCGCCGCAACTGCCGCGAAATCTGACGCCGCGGGGGACTCGCCAGCGAAGAAGGCGAAGAAAGTGAAGAAGGCTGCACAGACGGCTGCTCAGGCCGTTGGAGGCGGCGCCAAGGCAGCAAAGAAGGTGGCCAAGCAGGCAGCCAAGGCTGTGGGTGCCGACAGCGATGACGATGATGACGACGACGATGATGATGACGACGACGCCGGATCTGGTGGCAAAACCGCCAAAAAGGCCAAGAAAGCCGCCAAGGCTGCTGCCGCCGCGACAGCTGCGAAGTCTGACGCCGCCGGAGACTCGCCTGCCAAAAAAGCGAAGAAGGTGAAGAAAGCAGCAGCTGCTGCAGCGGCAACCACTGCGGCCGCCGACGGCAAGAGTGGAAGCTCGTCGGCTAAAATCGCGAAGAAGGCTGCCAAGCAGGCTGCTAAGTCTGCTGGTGCGTCCTCTGGCTGTGACGATGATGATGACGACGATGATGACGACGACGACGAAGAGTGCCATGCAGGTTCCGAATGCTGCAAGATGCATGAGAAGAAGGCCATCAAACACGCCATAAACGACGCCAAGAAGGCCTGTGACAAGGTGGACAAAAAGGAGTGTGACAAGAAGGAGAAGAAGGCGGTGAAGAAGGCCGTGAAGGCTGCGGATGCTCACGGCGAGAAGGAATGTCATAAGGCGGCCGTGAAGAAGGCCGTGAAGGCTGCCGACAAGCACGGCGCGAAGGAGTGCGCCAAGGAAGAGAAGGCGAAGGCGCACAAAAAGGCCGTAAAGAAGGCTTGCGAGGCTGCCGACGCGCACGGCGAGAAGGAGTGCGCAAAGGAGGCCAAGGTCAAGGAGCACAAAGACGTCGTGAAAGCTGCGGTGAAGCACGCTGACAAAACGAGTGACTGCGAGAAGAAGGACCCCTGTGAGGAGCGGGCGAGCTCCTCCCAGGAGGAGAAGCACGCCGAGGACGAGGCGGCCAAGGTCGTGGGGGAGAAGCCGCCGTCTGAAGCGGCCGGCTCGGGGAGCGGATCCGGATCCGGATCTGGCAGTGACGACGACGACGATGATGATGACGACTGCGACGACGACAAAAGCGGCGGAAAATCCCGTCTGTCCGGTTGCGGTATGGGCAAGAAGGGTGGTCAGATGAAGAAGGAAAAAGAGGCCTCGGACTCCGAAGATTGCTCCGACGATGCCGCAACGCCGAGTGATGGTGGTAGTGGCGATAAGGACGCCAAGAAGGCCGAAAAGACCGGCAAAGTCAAGAAGGACAAAACGGCGAAGGCGGCCGACAAGGCGGCGGCGGACGCGGGGGTGAACCCAGAGGATGACGATGACGACGATGAAACCCACCAGAAGAAGGACCCCACGGCCAAGGCCGCGGGCGCGAAGGCCGCGGCGAAGGTGGCCAAGGGCAAGAATAAGGCGAAGGCCACCGCGGCGAAACAAGCGGCCGAAGCCGCACACACAGATGGCGCCGACCACAAACCGGAAGGCACAAAATCTAAGGCGGAAAATTTGAAATCGCCGGATGACAAGACACACGGTTCGTATGAATTAATCAATGGACTTTTCGTATGCACTATACTTCAGTCTATTCATTATTTGTTTACAGCTTATGTTTGATCATGGATTGGGTTCCAGAAATGCGGTATTTTCCTAGTGTATTTCAAGAACAGAATGAGAATCAAATGGTCTTAAGTGATCATTTACGAACAAAAACGTTCCACGCATAATAATCTCCTGAATAATTCTCCGAGGCAAGATGGCCGCGATTATTGGCGAGTTGAACAAGAAACAAGACGCCGACGAGAAGGGTAAAATCGAAGATGCCGCGAAGAAAAACGACAAGCCGGCAGGGGGATGCGGCACGGAGCATAAAAACTCTCCGATGTTGCAGCCAGTGGCCGTGACGTGTGCCACCGTGGAAGAGACCGAGCCGTGCCTGCCTCCGGAAGTCACCAGCAGCAGCACCACTCAGTCGCACACCACCACGGTGTGCCCTTGCCCGTGCGAGCAGCCGCCCTGCGATTGCTGCACCGTGCCGGACCCCAAGACCAGCGCTGGTAAGGCATTCGAGATGACGAAGGAGGGCAAGAAGCGCAAGAAGAATCTGTTGATCGAGCAAGCTACCAAGCTCGAAGTTTTATCGACGCACCAGGTTTCGGTCAGCTGGGGTAAGTATTTCAACGAGAATTCTGCTCCCCCGACCCGCGATCAGATCCAGCTGGAGCTGACGAAAGGAGACAAGTCGCCGCTGATTCACGCCCTGAACATGGGATTCGGCAAGGGTATCGACGCCAAGTTTGATTTTGGGAAAGTTTCGATCGCGAAGATCACCCAGAAGAAGAAGGTGCTCGGCGGCACACCCGGCGAGACCGTGCCGGTGAATGTCTGCGCCCCCAACACTGCCCCGGTGACCGAGTGCGGGCCCTCTGCCCAGGGCAAAGCCGCGAAAGCGGCCAAGGCCGCGAGCATCGGTATGCAGGTCGCCGACGCCAAGGCCAAGGCGAAGGCTATTGCCCACGCCCACAAGGCTGCGGACACCGCCGCTGGCGCCTGCCACGGCACGAGTGCGGCTAAGGAGGCCCACGCCAAGGTCAAGCAGCAGTGCGGCGAAGCGCCCCACGAAGCGGCCGCGGTGCAAGAGGAAGCTCACGCTGAGGCGGCTTCCGCCGCTTCTGCCTCGTCAAGTTCTAGCAGCAGCAGTTCTAGTTCAAGTTCTAGTAGCAGTTCGTCTTCTAGCAGCAGTTCTTCATCCAGTTCTTCTAGCAGCAGTAGTGCGGGTGCCAGCAGCGGTGCCAGCTCAGGTAGTTGGGGCAGCTCCCTGCTGCAGCTCGTGCAACCGAAGGCTCCCGCCGCGCCGGGGTCCAAAGCAGCAGCGAAAGAAGCCACAAAGCAGATGCAGCCGGCCGGCAAGTCCGACCCCAGCGAGCACCCGGACAGCGATAACCCGGACGCGCAGGGAAATCACGCCGACAACGCCAAGGCTGAGGCCGACCAGGCCAAGGCCGACGGCGTCAAGTGCACCGACTGCGACTCGGTGGCCGACGCCCGGGCAGCCGCGCACGACGAGGAGGGCCAGAACGGGAACGAGGTTCCCGGGGGCGACGTTCTCATCACGTTCCGCGTCTCGCAAGTTAAGCTCGGCACCATGCGCGCGGTGCGTAACAACTTCTTCCTGCCGCGCGAGATGACGCGCATCGTCAAATCCATGCAGGCGGCGCTCATGAACCAGTCCGCCACCAAGGACAAGGACATCAAGGTCAACGAAATCAAAACCACCAAACAGCTGATCGAGCGAAATATGAACGAGTCTGCGGAGGACGGTGACGCGCCGGGCGAGTGCGGCGGCGACCCGTGCAACTCATGCGAAAAGTGCAACTGCACCACGGACATGCAGGTGAAACAGATCATGAGTGTGGCGCAGGGCACATATTTCAGCAAGGACGGCGCCACGCCGAGCCAGGACGCCCTCGACTTGGAAGTCTCGAAGGGCCAGGGCTCCCCGCTCATTCGCACTCTGTGCATTGGTCTCACCGCCGGCGTCGACAAGACGGGCGAGAAGGTGAAGCCGAAGCAGTGCCAGATCACCAAGATTATTGGGTCCGACGGTGGTGTGGGCGAGAACCCCAAGGAGAAGAAAGCCAAAAAGGCAAAGAAAGCGAACGATGCCGCCAAGGAGGAGAAGAAGAAGAAGGACGCCAAGAAGAAAGAGGAGAGGGAGGCCGCGAAGAAGAAGGCGGAAGACAAGAAGGCAAAGAAGGAATCCAAGAAGGAGGCAAAGAAGGCCAAAAAGGAGAAGAAAGAGAAGAAGAAGGCGAAGGAAGCCAGCGACCGAAGCCGACTGGAACAATCCGGTAGTGGCAGTGGAAGCGGCAGCGGATCAGCAACGAAGACGCCGGCGGATCAGGAGAAGGCTCAGGCCGAGAAGCAGGCGAAGAAGGAGAAGAAGAAGAAGGAGGAAGCCAACAAGAGTCCGGCGGCGCGACCAAACAAGGATACCAAGAAGGAGAAGAAGTCCACGCCGAACGGCCCGTCTGCGAAGACCGTGGCGACCGACAACTTCCAGCTGACCTACGTCCTGCGGGAATTGCACCCGGAGAAGTACAAGGACGCGACTCGGCAGTTGGTCAGCAAGCAGAAGGTGAAGCAGGTGGAGAGTGCCTTGAAGGCCGCTGTGGACGGCAACGGCAAGCTCTCCTCCAAGGACTTCAAGGTGGTCGAGCTCTTCCCGGCCAAGCGAAAAGACATCTCGGCCATGGACGAAACGGACGACGACGACGACGCGGAGGATGACGATAAGGACCACGAGGACGATGACGACGACGACGATGGCTCGGTCGACCTCCGGATTAAGCAGGGTATGCGCATGGACATACCGAAGGACGCCCACTTCGACGAGGACGCCTTGAAGGAGGCCATCTGCGAGGGGATGTCCGAAGTGATCGGCAATTTCAAGCCGGAGCAGTGCGACATCGAGACCTCACTCGACGGCACAGGCGCCACTGCAACCCATCACAAGGGCGGCAAGAGCGGTTCCAAGAAGGGCGACAAGAAGGATAAAAAGGGTAGCAGCAAGGACACGAAGAAGAAGAGTGGTAGCAAGAAGGATGATGACGACGATGATGACGACGACAACAACACAACAAAATCCAAAATGAAGAAGGCTGGCAAGAAGAAGAAGACCAGCGATGAGGACGACGATGATGACGACGATAAGGACCCAGATGATTTAGAGGTCCCGGAGGAATTAGTTGACGATGACGACAACAGCCCGATGAAGAAGGGTAGTAGTAGTGGCAGCAGTGCTGGCGGCAGCTCTGCCGGCGGCTCCGCACCCGAGGCAAGCAGCCCAGGGGATTCGGACTCGGACAATAGTGCCGCTTCGGCTCCGGGGGACTTAGATCTCTCGACCGGAACGTCACCCTAAGTCTGTTTAAAAAGGAAAACGTATATAGAATGTTGGATGGATTTTTCCAATAATATTCCCACCTCATCTGAATATTGTTATTATATAGTTCGACGAGCGTATGATTTCGACGCGGCTTTTATCTATTCATCTGGTTGTAGTGTTGTCTAAAGATCTCGTATAATTTCTATATTTGCAGCTCGTACATGATTTTGTGTCAATCATCATTTATTCCCCCTCCAAAAAAAGAAAAGTTACGCGCATTAATTATCTCTTCGGTTTCTTCTGTGCAGAAATATTCTATTACCTATTTACTCATACAAAAAAGAAAAATCATCATCCTTCGTTATGTCTTCTCGGTCACGGGCGTCCCTTAATTCTCGATTACAAATTTTATACCATACAGTTTTTTCAAAGCACCTGTACAGCCTCTTTTTACAGCAGCATGCGCGGTTTTTGAATGCTGATGGAAGAGGCATTTTCGAACATCATCCATCATATGTTCTGTCAGATGGATGGGGCGTAATATGCTTCGCGGTATTCTTCAAAAAAATTCTATATCGGTGCGTCGAATTGTTGTAAAAAGAGCTGTATAGTACCCACGAAATTTTACAAAAGTTGCATTTCTGTGTTTCTGCGTCAGTTGTGATGTTAATCCAAAAAAAATTTGCCGCCTATCATAACCGCGCAATTATGATGCAAACATTCAAGAATTAAATACGTACCAATGTTATTGCGTTTATTATTTGTATGAGTCTAAGTATTATTGTGACGTCTCCATTGGTCTGTAGCATCATCTCCCCATAACTATTACTTTTATAATGCGAGATATTCATCTCTATTAGAAGTGGGTTTGTATTCTTTGAATTTTTTTTTCTGGGATTTGTGGTCTATATGATAGCACCCTGTATTATTTATGAAACCAACGTGCAGCAGCGTAGTAGCGATTGTTCTGATAATTTTTCCGCACATACTTTTTACAAAGTTCTCAGACTCCTTGGTTGACAGATAAGCGTTCATTCCTTATTAGCATAATGTACACCAGGAAGGCTGTATCTCGTAGAAAGGAGGGAACAACGTTCTTGGCAGAGTGAGAGTGAAGCACACATCATATATATTACGGATCTCACGTCCTACACTTTTTTTTGTTTGATCAATTGTCTATTTTATTCGCACACATATTTACCGAAAATGTCATTAAAATCATATGAATTGATACATATTTTAGAGGTAGAAAAAATTAGAATGCGGACAACAATTCCGCACCTGTATATTAGAAGTTCTGTTGGCGTACAACACTGTCCCCCTCCTCAAAGAAAATGTTGTGTCATTTATAATTATTTATTTCGCGCGGTCTACTAAGAAATAATAGGGGAGATTAAGTAGCATAAAGATGATTTTGAAAAAAGGTTCAGACGCTCTCAATTCGCATATTATTAAGTATTCTGCAACTATTATATCTATCAAGAAAAAGTACAAGTACACTGTATATATGGCGTTGTTGAGGAAGTATCGTATATGTTTGTTTTCATTACCATGGGAATATCAATATCTTTTTCGCTCGATAAATCTGAGA
>Ga0099797_101195_pt1 | contig 14389 bp, 4 predicted proteins | sample Uncmet_Sort48C_1_FD_89871 | JGI IMG/M metagenome (GOLD analysis project Ga0099797, IMG submission 89871) | Marine eukaryotic communities from CALCOFI LINE 67, Pacific Ocean - C012_Sort48C_1 | ecosystem: Environmental > Aquatic > Marine > Oceanic | place: Pacific Ocean: Monterey Bay | collected... | reverse complement strand
GATATTTCTATCGATACGGTAATGCTCGATCCGCAATCCGATTGGTTGAACATGTTGGATTTGATCTTTCTCGTGGCGACGATTTTGTATTTGCTCGGATTTTTACAGAAAACGAACAATTTGTATCTAAGAAGTTCATGTCGTGGCTTCGTCTACGAAGTGCTCGGGGATTATTGGGTTTGGATCGAGATTTCTTCTCTTGTGTGTGGGATTTTGACAGTTTTCCTCTGGGTGCGGACGTCGGGCGACTTGGAAGACATGTGTGGTGCGGTAGGAAGAAGTTGGGCGGAAAAAGCGGCGGAGATTGGATTTGGAGGAGCGTCAAACGCTCCTGGGAATAACGCTCCACCAAATTCAAAAGTAACGTGCGGAGATATTAAAGTGGATAATTACTCTTTCCCAGACTTCGCGCCGGATATCACGACGTCGCAATTAGTGGACGCCATTGCGCAACTTCGGTTGTACGATACGATATCGGGGATCACGTGTTTATTGGTTTTCGGGAGAGTCGTAAAACACATGAAAAATTCTCATCAAAGAGTCGAACTTTTGGAATACTGCATCCGACTGGCATTCCCTCCGATTTTGAACTATTTCCTCTTCACCGGCATTCTTTTTGCGGCTTTCGTGAACTGTGCGGCGCTATTGTTCGTTTCTTCCGACGTCTCTTTCGAAAATCACGGGTCCAGTGCGATAACATTGTTTCTCATGTTTTTGGGGAAATATGATAGACATCACGAGACAGGGTCGTACAACATCGTCGACAGTATAGAAAGCAAAGACTCGACGACGAGTACGCTGTTTCGGTTGTATTATATGCCGTTCATGTTGTTATTTTACTTCATCAATTTGCAGATGTTGAACGCAATTATCAACTACTCGTACAACAAAGCGACGGTGGATCTGGCTCCGCGGTTTGAACAGGAAAAACTGCGGGATTTGGCTCTGAAAAATGCTAAAAAAGCGTTAGCTCTGAAGGGCGGAGGAGTGGCGAAATCTTCAAATCAAGGTTTTATTGGGAAACTTCAGAGTTTTTTGCTGAGCATGAAGAGTAAGGTGATGGGTGGAGCGGAGATTGGAAATACAGGTTTGTCGAGTCTTGGAGCAGTGGCTTCTAAGAGTCGCAAAAGCCAGGGCTTACCCGGTGGAAAAGGTGAGGAGGTGGTCGCAAGTGTCGCGGTCAAGCGTGCGACTGTTGCCAAAGATGCAGGTGGAGGTGGCGGGAAAGACGGTGGAAATGATGGGGATAAGAATGCAGGTGGTGGGCAAGAAGGGGCGCAAAAAGAACAGAAGAAGAAAAAGACGAGGAAAACTGATTCTAGCCACAGAAATGAAATCGACGGAGAAGCAGCATTGAGTCTTGTGAATACGAGAAAACAGTTTGAGCACACGAAATTGGATTCGCTCGATGGCGAACTCAGAGAGAAGGTGGCAACTCATTTGAACAAGGGGAAAGAGCTACGACCTGGCGATGGTCTCGGCGATATGCTGCTCTATCTGTTGTTTGCTTTCTCGTATATCTATTTCGTCGCTGCTTTTATCAGGGTACCGAATTCTTACGCTCTGAAAGACGCTATCAAAGACAGCATTCAGTCCATTCCGTATCCGCTGAAGTATACCGAAGGAACACAATTGTTTTTCTCGTACGAAGAAATCGTGAGTGTCGGCGATATTGGAACATGGTTAGAAAAAGGGTTGCAGCGCGCTATATTTCAGGAGACGAGTAAAATTTCGCATACAGAATACAATCCGAATATCGGAGGTGCTGGAGGGGCGCAAAATCAGGTCCAAATCACGATGCAAAGTAGCGCGAATGCCCCAAACAGTTTTTTCACAGCATCAGATTCTTCCGATGCAGCAAGTTTCGCCAAATCTTATTCAAACGGTCGTTTAATTCCCTACTTTTCCAACGGGAACGTCGAGAATTCCTTCTGTCTTTCCAATTGGAATTGCCTGATCAAATCCGATTTCGCGCTGGGGTTGATCAGGATCTACGAAACTGAAAGGCTGGGAGCGAGTTTGGATGTGCACGAAACTAATTCTGGATTGAAGGATACGTATCATTTCGCGAATTTGCAAAGTGATCCGAGCAGTCTTCTCTCCATAAGGGCGCGCGCGAATAAAAACGATATCAACTCCGGCCCTTTGTACTGTTCTTGGCAGGAACAAACCGATGGGAATCCGATGTGGTATTTTAATCCTACCGAAAACGAGAACATGTTGAGGAGTTCTTTCTTTTCGAAAAACGGAAACGCACAGGGATACTATGAATGCGCTTTGTTGACGGACAAAACTGCGCATATAGAGCAAATCCAGAATTTGTTGAAACAAGATTTGATATTCACGAACACTACGAAAATCGAACTCACTCTCGGTAGTTACAACGGCCATTCAGACACGTTATTGTATTCGGTATGGGATTTCGACATTCTCGCATCCGGTATGGTTCGAAAATCTTCCCAAACAATCCCGTTCCAATTATTCGAAACACTCCAGGACTCGACGATGGGAAAATTATCGATCGCAACGGGTGGGATCTACGTTTTGCTTGTTTTGTATTTCCTCTTTGTCGAAGTCCGGGATATCAGAGAAGAAATTTCGCAGAAAAAAATCCTAGAAAATAAGCCCGGTTTCACGGCTTTTATGGAACATTTCCAAGACGATCTTTTCAATCTGCTAGACGCAGTTTCTATCTGTATTTCGTTGATTTCTATGGTGTTTTACATCAATTTCGTCGTCGCGACGTACAATTTGAAAGAGAAACTCGAAATCCTGAGTTGCGTCGATTTGATCGACGCTACTGACCCAAATGCGAAACCTGGGGCGCCAAATGTTTGCAAAGAGATTTCGCCGTCGAATCCGAATTATCTTTCAATAAGTGGCGCGAATAAGTTAACTGTCTATGTCGAAATGGTGGATGAAATGTCGTTGATTGCCAGCGCGAGTATCACTTATTTGCGGATTTCTGCAGTGAACACTCTTGTGATAGCTCTTCGAGTGTTGAAATTCTTCCGCGACTCGCCGCGCATGAATAAGCTGAACTCAACACTGTATCACAGTTTGCGCGACATTTTGTGGTTAGTGGCGATCATGTTTTTGGTTCTTCTGGGATTCATCGGCTTTGGTCATCGTGTTTTTGGGGCGCAGATTTATGAGCTGACGACGTTTTTGCGATCGACGTATTATTGTCTGGATTTGGTTTGTGGTCAGATTGAATATTTCAGATTAGCAGCTGTCGATCCGGTTATCACGCCATTGTTCATTTTCCCCTTCATTATCGCGTTCATTTTTATCTTCCTGAACATCTTTTTCGCTATTCTCGATCGTGTGTTCATTACGGTCGTGTCGGAAGGAGACACCGTGCCAGCGTTGAACATCAAGAAGAAGCTGAAACCTTATTTGTCTTGGATTTCCGCGATTGAATGGGACCAGGACGCCGAGATGAGCACGGACCCCAATTTGCCGCCCAAACCGAAGCCTCCAAGTCGGAAAAAAGTCGTGGAAGACACGAAAAGGGAGGTGGAACGGATATACGCGAAAGTCAGAACACCGGGGACGCAATTGGTCGGCGCCGGCGCAGAACCGAGCAAGAAAGTGGCTGGGAATTTGGACGAGAAAACCGCGGGTGTGTCGGTGCGAGAAATTTTGGCCGATCGGTTTCACGGGGATAAAGTCGATGAGATCGAATTGTGGAGTTCGGAGACGGCGCGGGCGTTCATCCAAAGTTATTATTCAAAATTCATGGAGTCCACCTCTGGCGGGTCGAATATGAGTTTTGGAACACGCTCGAAGGAGAAACGAGAAGCGAAGCTATTCCAAACGTTGGATCGCGAAATCGCGGCCGAAAAACTCGTAGCTGACGATCTGGAACGTGGGCTGAAATTCGAATCCGGCGTTTTCACAAGAGCGAGTATCCAGAATCAGTTAGCTTTATGCAAGTACATCTACGCCATGCAGCAACTACTTGGGAAACTTGAATTGGAGAGGACTGAATTAGAAATCCTCGTCACCGATTTAGAGAGTTTCAACATTGCAGAGGAAGAAGGTGATCAGATTGGTGGCGATTTGCTGAAGAATTTCGGAGCTGGTGCTTCAAAACCCACGGATAATGACGGGAATCCAAAATCTCCGCGAGGAAATAACGCGGCAGACAAAGGAGGCCAAAGTCCGAGATCACCACGTGGTGACGGCAGTGACGACGGAAGTCGGGCAGGCGGCCACGATGGACATGGAGCAGGCGGGCACGATGGAGGTCACGGGAGTGCGGAGAAGAGCGGGAGCAAGAAACATTCGTCGGACAAATATGAGGATCCTATGGCGGTGTTGAATGTTGGGGAGGATATAAATTTGGATTTAGCCCACAAAACGACGGCAAGAAGGGACTTGACTGAATTGTTGCAGAAATTGAATGAAGGGAAAAAGGAAAGGAAAACTATGGCGAGGTAAACCTCAAGCATGTGGTAAAACTAAATCAATGCAAACAAAATTGCTCAAGCACTAGAGACTAAGTTTTCAGGTCACAATGACAAAAAACTATTTTCAAAAATCTTTGAATTGCAATTTAAAGGTCACGAGTCACAGCGTCATTACAGATTTTTTGCGTAATTATCCATGATGATGTATAATCATGCATGTGTAGCGAGTGGATTTCACAGACTTTTTTTTGACATGTTAAATACCACGACGTAGTCCAATTGTACAAGAGGTGGATCTTCGACATTCCGATTGTAGATTCAGATTAGATGCAGGATCAAGGAAGCATTTTTCCAATTCACAGCCATTTGCAACTGACGCAGTTCAGTTCTGTATTTTTTTCAGTATCCTATTCAGATTCAGATAGTCGGACCCTGACATAGCGAAATGCAGCATCGACACCAAAAGAATTCAAGAATTCGATGATTGATAGCGTTCGTGGTGGTTTTCCGCATCTTTTCATGTGCCAGTGTTCTGGATTTATGGAGTCTCCGTACGGAGACTCCACGCCGTTCCTTAATCATTTTGCGAGACTAGCAGTGATTCTTATGTCGAGAGTTTTCAGAGCCGCAGGACACGAGGGTGTGATTGTCAGATTGAGGCTTGAGAGAATTCGCATAATTAAATTGTTGAAGCTCGTGACTCTTCATCATGTGTATCTCCTCTGGTTCTGAAATTTAAAAGCGGAAAACTAAAAAACGTTTGTCCATTGCGACGAGTATTCAAAAACAGCCTGAGACGCACTGAAAAGAAATGATGCGTCCTCTCTTGAAGCCATCTGAGCTGGCAGACCGGATTCTCAGTCAGATATCGGACGTGCCTGCGTCAGAACAGCCTGCAGTAACGGAGGAAACAAAACCGGCTTCGAATAGCAATGCTCTTCTGAAGCCGAATTTTAAACGGCCCATCTTGCGCCCCTCGCCGGTCATTTGTGCGGTGAATGAGACAACGGGCCCAACGACTAAAAGCGTAGTCGCTGAAGAAACATCTTCTGAGGCCACTCGAGAAGTTGCGAGTTCAAACGGTGACCAGGTCGAAGATATCAAAAACGTCGAAGTTTCCGCATCAGAATCGACGGGTCTAGAACAGACGCAACTAGAGCAGATACATGTGGAACAGCTACACGTCGAGCAGATACCTATCGAGCAGACAGCTGCAGAAGCGATTTTGGATATCGGACTGCCAGATGAACTGGGAACAGGCCATGACTCTGAGAATGTAGAAGCAGAAATCGCAAGGATAGAAGAAGCGAACTCAAAAGAAATCCAAACCAGATTACAGCAGACACTTCATGGATCATCATCTCCCGTTGACCAGCATCATCTTCCATCGCAGCCAGCATATCCTTCTGTCGGAACGAAAATCCCACGTCAGACACGAACGGTATCGGGACAGCCGCTTCCCATGCATTCTTCTCATTCGCAGAGTTCTCAGAAGGGGGGAGGGAATCAGCAACCAGCTTCCGCCGAGTGTGCATTCCTCCAATCCGAATGCATCAATTTGCAGGGGCAACTCGCGGAAGCGGAGTCGCGGTGCGAACGATTGCGGGCTTCGGTGGATCAAAAGACCCGGATAATAAGGAAGTTGGAGAAAGAGAAAGCGGATATTATTCGAGAAAGAACAGAGAAACTAAAATCAGAGGATGAAAGAATTGCGTCAAGCACAATGGCAGGAGCAGTAGGAGGCTCGACGAGTGGCACCCCAAAACCCAGTCGGAAAGCTCCTGTGCCAATCACAATGTCATCGAAGTCTTCGTCCGCCGCTAGTTCTACAGGCACAGTATCTGCTGTTGACAAGAAAGAAATCGAAAACCTCAAACAAGAACTAGAAAAAATAAAGAAGGACAACAATACGATCCGTGCGTCACATGCACAGGAACGCGCGTCATTGCGGTCGCAGATTGCGCGATTGAAGAAGGAAAAACAGGAAAAGGAATTGCAATGGAAAGCGGAAAAGGTTGAATTGGTTAATGAGAAAGCAGCGGCTGAGAAAGCTGCGGCTGAGAAGGCTGCGGCTGAGAAGGCCGCGGGTGAAAAAGACTCAGCAGTAAAATCCAGTGCCATGAAGCCAGCGTCAACTAAGAGTCAAGCTGCTGAAAAGCGCTTCTCTGTCGGAAATGCGAAAAGTTCCTTCGACAGTCCTCTCCGAAAAGCGCAAGAGATGTTTGACTTGATTCAGACGTCTTCTTCGAAGTTCGGAACGGATGCTGCCATCACGGATACGATGATCAGTGATACGGTAAAGACAAATGCTCCGATCAGTAATGCGGCAAACACAAACGCGATGATCACGGAAGCGATTATCAACAGCACAAAAGCTGTCAAGCCTTTTGAAGTCGAGCGTCCTGTCCAAGACGTCAATCACTGCGAAGGCAACCATCAGAAAGACGTCAACCATTTCGAAGGCAACCATCAGAGATATAATAATCACAGCTACACCTATTCTGAACTTGAAAGCTTATCAATAGCAGCGGACTCCGAATCGCTTATGGGCCAGGAAGATGGACATGAGGAAGAGCAGGAGGGAAACTCGGTGCTGGAGGGCAATTCCATACTCGAGGGACAATCCATCCTTGAGGAACGATCCGTATGTATCGAGGAAAGATCCGTATGTATCGAGGAAAGATCCGTATGTATCGAGGAAGACGGACAATCGCTGTTGGTTGAGGAGGAGGATTTCCTTTCGGAAGAACCTAGCATTTTGTCGATGGAGAGATGTGATGTTTAGACTGATTTTCCAAATTTTGCGCAAAACTGAATTCCTTTTTGTCAAAACTGATTTTTCAGACAACATACGTGTGGTTTCGTTTCGATCTGATCTTCAGCATTTAAAGGCAGACATATCATGGAGCGCTGGACATTGTTGTTCTTGATTTTGTTCGTTTCCCATTTCATTTTTCGTCCAGACGAGAGATAGACAGTCGAGCGACACAACGCCACACAAACATGATTTGCATTTCAGTTCTTCTTTTTGCGTTCACATCAATTGTCCACACATACCAATTTGCATGTTTGCGAAAGATTCATTTCTCTCATCAATCCTTTGCGGCAGTTCGGTTTGCGTCGTTTTTCCATGTGATTTCAAGACATCGAGACTCTACAGCATGTGTGAATCGCGATAATTTCAATCATGATCCATTCAGTTTCTCCATTTCAGAAATTCTAACATTTTCAATCTCCAGGTCATTCAAGTCAGTATTGAGATCGTAATCTCCATAACATAAAGAATGTCCCGAGAGTCATGAGTCGTTGACAACTAAAGCTCGAGTGTGAGTGAAAATTTTATCCTTGAGCTGTACCTGAGTACCAGTGAGAATTCAAAACCAGCGAGGGAAGAAAATCTCAGGGGAGCGTCCAACATGCCAAAAACTCGAGAGTGAGCCTATGTCCGATCCAAGCTGAGTTTCTTCATCGGATTCTCATGAGTTTGCATGCTGTCAGCAGAGCTTTCAGCAGAGCAAAACGATGTCATACACCCAATTCAACCTAGACTGGCGTCGTTACAATGTTGTGGTCGAGTCGATCAATGTTTGTGATGATGTTCGGATCAGTTTGAGAAGGGGATCCAATTTAGCTGAAAGCTTATCAAGTCAAGTGTTGAATTTGATTTCCAATTGTCCAACGTCAAGTCCAATCGCCGTGGTTTCTGATCAAAACTTTGGAATCATCGATCACGGTGTAACACCTGGTGTTGTAGAGAGGAGCGCAGCAGCACTAATGCAGAATCCCAATCAGGCAACGAGTTTCAACCCGCTCGCTATAACGGGAAATACGAGCGGGAATATGAGCGGATCTTCCAGGGCGACGTTGGGGAGATCAAATTTTCATAAGTCCAATTACAGGCGTCAATCGGATCGACGTCAATCGGACCGACGGAAATCCGATGTCAGTTTTCATTCCTGCCATGAAGGCTCTTCGGCATACGGCGAGGATAGTGTAGATCTTGGGCAGATGGCAAGGCCTGGAGGTCCTTCAGGAGGAGGAGATCTTGAATATGTTCAGGCGATGAACACTTTGGGCAGTCCGAATCCGGATTTGGACATCACGAATGGGAATATCATTGAGGAAGAAGAGGAAGAGTACATTGAAGATATCGAGATGGGCGATATTGGTTTTGGAGGGGCCGATGAGTCAGAAAACTCGAAAAACCAATCCGATACGAAAAATCAAAGCGATACGAAAAACCCTCTTGATTTCCGACCGAGTAGTACCAGGCCGAAGAACAATTCGCTGAAAAAACTGCGAAGTTTTGATCGCAATACTACTCTTGGAGGGCCTTTACCAACGAAATCACAACCTCCATCCGATCTTAGATCGGATCTTCACAGCAGCACGCAGAACAGCACGCCGCCTTTATGTGGTTATTCCAGTGTGAGTCCGCGGAATCCCGTTTCTCAAAGTGATTTACTCAATCCGTTTTTCGCCGGTTCCAAATCAGGTCCGTTCAGCGCCGGTTCGGTTGGAAATCGGATAAGCCCGGAAAGGGTCGATCCGATGCCAAACACAAACTCGATGAACAAGTACGATGTGGATCCATCCGATAGTCTGGATTTTGGGAGATTTGGCGCACAGATGGGGACGGAAGACATCGCGATGGGCCGCGATATGACCGGCGATACGAGCAGTATTTGGAATTTCAACTCATCCAGAAATCTCGGACATGTGACCTCGTCGCAGCCAAGCAGCGTGCAGGCGGGTATTTCGCAAACTGGCTTCACCGAGTCAGGCGCCACAGTTTCAATGAAAAACAACAATCCATTGGAATCCATATTACGGACAAATAACTCCAAGCGAAAGCATCTGGGGCAGAGAAGTGTGAGTCATAATGTTGAGTCCAACAACAGCCATATGCAGAGGAATGGCAATGCCGGTGGAGCAAGCAGCAGTAGCAGTTCTTCCAGTAATCTCAGTGGTTATTTCGAATCGAATTACGAGACGAGTTCAAGTAGTTCTTCGAGCAGTTTTGGGGACAAAAATGTTTTTGGAAACAGCAATATCGGTTCACAAATACCTATGGAAATTGGTTCTATAAATACCAATACAAATACAAATGCAGAAGGAAGCAATATTGGACAACTCGGCGCGAGTATTGGCATCAGTGGTAACGGTTCCGGTAGCAGTACCATGAAGATGAACACTAGTAGCAGCGGTGGTACAGGGTCGAGTAGTAGCTCAAGCAATAATAATCCTGCTAAGCCTGTCAAAGGAGAAACTATGAAGCAGAAATCTTCTCCAAAGAAGTTCGCGCAGAATATGAGGCCCGGAAACATCAGGAGAACCCAGAGTTTCGATCTGCCGAAAGACAGCGAGCCATCCGACAGCAACTTTCCAAGCGGTCGAATGACACCTTCCAACGTTTTCCAGCCGAGTGAGAAGGTTATGCGTTCGAAGCGACGGAAGTTGGATCAGTCGCCTTTGGCAGGTACCTTGAATTTGCAGCATCTGAATCTGAAGCTTGTGAATTTGAAACGGAGTTTGTCGGCGAGGTCCGGCCGTTCTGGGAACCAGCAGACGCATAATAATCTGAAACGGTCTCATTCGAATGTCTCGACAATGAGCGACGTTTTCGACGTTTACATGCGAAGTGGAAACTCCAGTGTGGCGGGCAGCCAAGCCGGGAGTCGAGCGGGGAGTAGGGCCGGGAGTCGGAATGCCAGTCCCGATTGCAGTCCGAGTTGCAGCGCGAGCGGAAACACGAGTGTCAATAACAGTCCGTGCGAGAGTACAGCGAGCGCGAAGAGAAGGCGTTTCGATTCGACCTATTCGATTTTATCAAATGAATCTACACCGCATCTGAGAGAGCGGCCACGGTCTGCTTCTCCTCAAGACTCGCCGCAAACCTCGAGCGTTGTGTTTGGGAAAAGCTATTTCGACTCACAACAAGGCGGCTCTACAAAGGGTGGTAAGAAAAAGAGCAAGAAACAAGCATTGCCGACAGTGCGTTTCGACACTGGGCAGAAAGACCATAAAATTTCGTCAAAATTGGATATCGTGTATGGATCCAAAGCTCAGGGCGATAACGTCAAAGCAGTGAGAAAAAGTCTCGCGAAAACCGGAAATCAGAACTCGTCGAAAGAAGATGGCAATGCTGGCGACACAACAGTAGCAGGAAAATCATCAAGTTCTAAATCAAAGAGCGATCCGAAAGGGCCAAAAGCCGGAAACAGCGTGAAAAAAACACGGCGGAGCTCAGAAGTTGGCTCGATCCAGAGACATTCGCAAAAGGTCAAAGAAGTGCGAAAATCGCTAGGAAAACCGAAATCACCGGTCAACAGGAGGTCGCCAGTCGGACGAGGATCGCCGGTCAGTCGTAGATCACCAAGAAGGTCACCGAGAAGGAAGACTTCACCATCGAAAAGGACACCTTCGAAAAAATCACCAGTGAAAAGATCGCCAAGCAAATCTAAGACCTCGCCGAGCAAGTCTAAGTCGCCGAGTAAGAAGACAGCAGATAATCTAAATTCGCCAAACAATTCGCCAAACATGAATTTGAGTTCTCCAAGCAAAAGCTTCAAATCGCCTGTGAAAGGTCTGACGCCAATGAAGTTCAAGGAAGATATTGACGTGAAGAGGAGCAACAACAGCGATGGAAATGCCCAAATGCATGACAACACATCATTTGTCGAACGCGATACCAGCAAAACCGAGTCGGATAACACGTTTCCTCCGGCTGCAGCTCCAGAAAATGCGATTCCTCCCAGATCGAACACACCGCCGAGCGTTTCGAAGTGTCACGCAGAAACACAACAAGACGACGACATGGAGGCACAACCTACGAAGTCAGATTCTAAGGAGTCCAATTTTCATTCAACAGCAACCGCGAAAGAATCGATTTCGAAAGAGTCAGCATCTATGTCGAAAGAGACGGCATTCTCTGATGCATCGCAACAAGCCACCGCGAGTTCATCCTCACAACCAGAATTCAACTTGAATCAGCCGGCGACTTCTTCTTTCCAACGCGCGAGTTCTTCCTCTTCACAGCCACCCATGACAGCTTCTTTCTCCCAACCAGCTACGTCTTTCTCGTCCCAGCCGGCTGCTTCGTCCCAGCAAGCTTCTGCGTCCCAACCAGCACAACCGACAGGCTCATCAACAACAGCAGCATCCAAACGCGGTTCGTTATCGTCTCTCAAAGTGAAAGAATTGAAGGAGCTCTGCGCAAGTCGTGGAATTGTCATCCCTGCCGGTTCAGAAAAAGCAGACATTATCGATTTGTTAGCTACAGAAGCGACTATCAGCGGTCTGAACGGAACGCCGGCGCGTTCTGGTACACCACGACCGAACACCCCAATCCGGAGAACACCACCCAACAATGTTGGTCCTGGAGGTGTTGGAGGCACGCCTGTCAGTAATAGGGGAGGCAATTCCGTACACGGAGGCCCAGGTGGTCATAGAAATACAATCACGCCGAAATCTGCCAACCACCGTTTCAACAGTTTGCAGATTGGCAGCCAGAATTTCAGTCAGAACACACCACCCCACGGCACCACAGGAGGATCGCAAACAATCACTTTGCAGCAAAGAAAATTGTCCGTCCAGCGCATCCTCTGCATCTCCGTGCCGCAAAACGTGAAGAAAGCGCCGCTAACGTGGGCATTCAAAGTTCTCGAACTAGACGAAAGGCAGTTTTGGGCTGAAAATTCCGGCCCCCATAAAGAGACAGCAACGAGACGAACCGATATCATCAAGAAACAAGTCAAATCGTTGCGCATACAAGTACATCCGGACAAAGTGCCTGCTGAGCTTAAAGAAAATGCAGACAGAGCGTTTAAGCGGTTGGTTGAAGCTGAAACGGCAATTACGAAATGGCTGGAGAAGAATCCGAGTGGCTGTTATCCAAATGGTGGCGGAGGAATGGGAAACATGTCTTCTGCTAGCAGTGGTAGCAATGGTGGTGGATCATTCGGTGGAGGCGGCGGAAGCTCATACAGCGGCTTTGGACGAAGTTACAGCTTTTTTGGAAACTTTTAGAGGGATTTTCTGTCGTCCAAATTGAAATGGCTAAGCACAAGCTATGGCGGCAGGACAGCTTGCGATTTAAATTCCAATTTGGGCGAAAGATTCAATGTTGAGTCGCAATGGTTTTGGCATCCATTGGCATTCTGTGCAAGTATTTTGGGTCAGTCTGTGTAAGTACACATTGTCAAGTCTTCTCATGCATGTTTTCTGAATCGCGATTGTAACTACTCGTCAGTTTTCTATTTCAATTTTCTCAGTCGGCGTATTTCTCAGATTGCAGAACAAGTTCTGAACTCCTCAGGAGGTGAGTTCCTCCAGTAAGGTCAGTAAAGTGAAATCCTGTATCAATGCTACATTGTGTCGTATGATTGAAGTCCGATTCAGAATTCTTCAACGGTATTCGATTCTTCAACGGTATTCGTAGACCTGAGTGGTTCGCTTTTTTTGCTTTTCAAATCACATTATGATTTCGTGCAAACACGTTTGTGGTTTTCGGCTCCATACGTAACATATATTTTCATTGCCTTTCGTACTGACCGATTCTAGTTACTGTTTTTTTTTCATGAGTCATGGCGACATGTATTCATTCATCCCACACATTGTGGTGTTGGGCGCGCATAATTTCCATTTAAGTACCATTTTTCGTATATTCTATTTCCATTCATCATTTACGTTATCTGAAACCGATGCAAATTTAAATTTTCATTCCGTTAAGTAGTACAGCCGCATTCATATCTAGCGAAAGTGTTTATTAATTCAAAGAAGTGTGAAGTTGAATTTCCGAATCCTAAGGAAAGTCTCATGTGCTAACATGTGGGCTGTAGAAACGTCTCTCAGGGCCATCCATTTTGTGCCATAGATTTTCCGGGTTTCCAGAAACGTCTGATCTTTGATCGTGTCTCTTTGCTGTGCGGAAACATGCATGAAGCGCAGGCATCATTGCAGGTGTGTATAGAAGACGTTCTTAGAACGAATTTGGATGTATGTCAATTTTTCTGCGATTGAAGTTTGTTGTTTTCTGAATTTTTTTTCGCACGGAGTCCGTTGAGCGGATGCGTTGACTCTCACATTCATTCAGGGCGCATGTCCATTGGCATTGGCACTCATAATTCCGGCTTTTTCAAAAGACTCGTATCACCCAGCTTTGTGACATTTCGAGAAGAGTTGACCGGCAAAATGACAATCATATGTCAGAGATTCTGGGTTCCATACGAGAATGCGATAGAACCATCAGCAGCGAGGAAATTTCACCCATTTTTTTCCGAATCAATTTTCTTAAATTTGACAACAATCCATTTGAGTTATTATATTCAGGGTTCTCTCGAATGCTAAGCATTGACACCTATTGAAAAGCCAAACGTTACGTGTCTGAAAATTTTAATTCTAAAAAAAAATAAATATTGAAGTTGAAAGTTGAAATTTGAATCATAATTCCATTTTCCTTTTTTTTTCGCGAACTTTGAATTTCCCTTTTGAATCTGTTTTGACTCTTTGTTACTCTCCATTTTTTTCGTTTTTGTACATTTCCTCTCCATGATATCAGTCAATATCTGAATCCCTGATAGCCAAATGTCTATACGTGCCACTTACCCCGTTATATGCCACGAATCATAATAAAGCCTTCCTCTAATAAATCCTTCCTAAGTACGTTGAAAAAAAAAAAAAAATATTTTACTGAGCTTGTTGATATCATCTTGATTTGATGCATAGTACGGCTCTGATGTTTTTTTCCAAAGTCTGAATTTTGCAATAGAGTCTTTTGATGATTTTCAGTTTACAATTTTCTTGTGGTATAATCTATTTTCAGTACAGATTAGTTTGAATTTGTGATTGATTTCTGTCATTCTGAATGTAAACTGAGGCAAGCCTTAAGATTGAGTTCTAATTTCTTTATTTCTTGTATTTAGTCCATTTTTCATTCGAGTCAAAGCCCTAAATAAGATAATAGATTCCGAAGA
>Ga0099797_101194_pt1 | contig 14395 bp, 21 predicted proteins | sample Uncmet_Sort48C_1_FD_89871 | JGI IMG/M metagenome (GOLD analysis project Ga0099797, IMG submission 89871) | Marine eukaryotic communities from CALCOFI LINE 67, Pacific Ocean - C012_Sort48C_1 | ecosystem: Environmental > Aquatic > Marine > Oceanic | place: Pacific Ocean: Monterey Bay | collected... | reverse complement strand
GGCAGAACAAGAACAATGGGATAAGTATAACAAAGGACTGTATGTGGAAAAGAACAATACGAAATATGAAAGGAAAGGAAAGCCAGAAATGAGAGATACACATATGATACAGGGGGGATTTTTTGCGAGCAGCAGGTTTCCTGGCAAGTTGAGCTTTTTTCGGCCTCGAGCGGACACGCCATTTGCTTGAGCAAATGGCGTCTCCTCGAAATAGTTGAGGCTCTGCGACCTCGCCGACACCCCCCGATTGTCTGAGGCCGCAACATTTTTTGCCCACAATTGCCAATTCTGGCTTTGGGCAAAATTGATTCGTGGCTGAAATCCATTCACAGCCCGAATTTGTTTAAAATTGCCCCCGTGTGTAAACTGTTGCCAAAAACGGCGCATAAAAATTAGGACGCTGTGCAGACCTTCTCTCGACTGCGGCCCCATGCGGCACGGAGTCCCCAACTGGGGCTCGTTGTTGACATAATGGACCGCTCTGACCCGGGTCCGCGTCGAAGTAGGACCGGGGGTTGACACGCCGCTTCCGGCGCGAACGGAGTCGTCCCCGGTCTCTCGCGAAACGCGCCATCAAGGTGGACGACAGTTCCTCCGAGCACGACGCCCTGCTCTGAAAACGGCCGTACGGCCGTACGGCCGTAAGACCGAGCAACTCCTGGCGACAAAAGAAAGCGTCGATCGACGCTATTTCACCCGCAGAGCTTGTCGCACGACCACTGCCCCCCCGCCCCCCTCCTCCTCCTCACGTTGCCGCAGCTTTGCAGATTCGCACGCGAGGGAACATTTGGTGCTGCTGCGTGCTGCGGACCCGACAGATTCAAATGCGCCACCACGACCTCGATGCCGGGCACTTGCGGTGACGCGCGTGCACGACGCAAAGGCTTGTAAGCGACCTTGTGCACCATGTTGCTTTAGGCCTCTTGTATCCACTCTCTCAGCCCAGGCCTCGCTCCAAGCGGTCAACACGTGTGCTGAGCAGCATTGGCATACTCTATCCTCACTGTCCAGCACACGTGAGCCCGTCCATGGCCCGTGGAGGCATGGAAATGCTCTGTTCAATGCCGGTGCCAAAGTGTGGCAAAACGACTGAAAGGCTGTCGTGAGTGTGCAGTGGGCACACACTGTGATTTCAGTGGCCAGCATCTGTGCTGGGCAGCCTGAAAACACGTTTCATTCACTGTCCAGCACATGGTTGGTCCGGGATGGCCACAATAGAGACCATAAGAGCGGTCGGTGGCTTGTGAGGAGAAACGCGGGTACATGACGAATCGACAGTTCCGGGGCCCGCTCAGCCGCTCAGTCCGCACAACCATGCACAATCCTGGGCTCATTGGAGAGCTCTCTGGATGCCATTTGGTATGAGGCCTGCGCTGGGCCTGCTCAGGTTTGCAACGGAGCTTCTAATTGTGCTACAACCGACTGTGCTCAAACTGCGTGCGTGATCGTAGGCACTGTAACACGCACCTTGCGCATCGCGCATGTGCCCACATCTGGTGACCCTGGCTGGAGTCCATGCTTGAACATCCCTTGGGATCAGCGAGCACGCTGGCCGGCCATTGGAACCCCGCCAGTCCCCGTGGGGGCCTGCAAATGAAAACCCCCGCCTTGCCGCCCACCACGTGAAAAGCAGCGGTTTTGCAAACCACGGTCCCCGATGAGTAAACAAGTCTCAGCACCAGTTGCATGCCGGTCTTCGCACCAAAATCTAGCTTGAAATCGATTTTCATCCCTTATTTTGATTGGGAAGGTGGTCTGGCACAGCCCGTTGTCACCAGTTTTTGGCCTCAAATTGGACCACCGTTACAGACATGTATGTGCGCAGAGCAGGAAAAAAAAGCTGTCCACTGGTTTCAAGCTCTGGAGATGTGTATTTTGCATATGTGAACGGCGCCAGGCGCGCCAAACTGCGTGTTTCTATCTGCCATCGTTCACTTTAGACGAGCGTGGGTTCAGGGCTTGTTCGGGAACAGTGGCCAAACTGACCGCAATTGGAGGTCACCGCCGCGCCAAATCACCTTCCCGATCAAAATAAGGGATGAAAATCGATTTCAAGCTGGATTTTGAGGCAAAAAAGCCGACGAAATGACACAAATGGGTAAATATTTATTTTTTGGACCACCGGCTCCGATACCGCAACCCGCTGCCCGCAAAAAATCCCCCTGTACCGCAAACGAGACTATTGGAGAAGAAAAAAGACAGCAAAATAGAAGTCCCACAACTAACAATAGAGGATATGGTACACATGTTTGGAAATATGTGGTACACAGAATACCCGAACATGACGAAGATAGCCCAGAAAAAGGAAGATAGATGAATAGCGAAACAGTTGATACAAACAGTGTACAGGGGAATGTGGACTGGTACAATAGCCGAAGAACATGTGAGAGGAATAATCGGAGAGATAATAAGAGAGATAAACGAAGGAGAAAAACTGAACAAACTATGGGGCATAATCAGAGGCGAGCGAGAAACAAGGGCAACGGCAAGAGGGAAACTGTACATAAACAGGGATGCGGATGAGAAAACGGGGAAAGCAATAGAAGAAATGGATAAAGTGATGGAGAGATTGTGGAACGCACAGCGAGTGGACATCCTGTTCAGGGAATTAACAGGAATACTGGAAAGAAATCAGATGACTCACAACATCAACATCACCTTGGGAGAAAGGAGTCAGGAAGAAATGATGCTAGAAACATGGGCAACACTAAAACACCAACATGAAATATGGGAAACAGAAGAAGAAATTGATGTCTTAAAAAGGGTATGGGAGCTAGAGGAAAATGGAAGGAAGGAAGAAACAAAAGAAGAACGACAAGGAGAACAGCATAGAAGACAACTAAGCGAAGAATTAGAAAAGATATTGGGAGAACATAGCGTAACATTTGAAGAGATAAAAAGCGATCACAGAGGATATGTGCAAGAAAGAGATAGGGAGTTCTACAGGACCAACAGAAGGAGAATGAACGACACACCAGTGCTATGGACAGCAGAAGAGATGGAAATAGGATTAGGAGAACATACCTTAGCGCAAGAAATAGTGGGAATGGAAATGAGGAAAGAGGAGTAAAAGAACAGAAACAACACAAACACATACCACACAGACACTCGCCAAAAGTGGAGAAAGAATGAAATGAGAAACGAAGACATGCCCACACCCCACACGCACACAGGAACGATGAGAACGAAACGCCACAGGAAGAAGAATGGAAAATAAACACAGCAGAAGAGCCGGAACAAGACGAGAGGCGGGGATCAGGCATGACTGATAGTTCTCTGGAGATGCTAATAATACAGGCTGACAAACAAAGAGAGGAGACAATAAAGATGAGGGAGCAGAAGGCAAACAAGGCAAGAATAAAGGAGGCAGAAAGGGAAAATGACGAGGCTCTAATCAAAAAAGACCAGTGGAATGGATGAACAGCCCAAACAGAAATAGGATAGCAGAAGCAAGAAAGCAAGCCAAAGAGAGACTAAACAGAAAATTACAATTCCCGACGGAGGGGGATATAGGAGAAACTAAACAAACATATACAGAAGTGAGTTTGGGAAATATGAAGGAGCAAGAGTGATAGACATCCCACATAAATATATAGAAGAACGAAGGCAGATGCAGAAAAATGGAGTAAGACTAGGCAAGGAATCAGAGAAGCTGCTAAAAGAATATACACACCTAGCAGAAGGAAATAACGAAATATACGAGGAAGAAGAGCAAAAATCAAGGGAAAAGACCAGAAGAGCGGAGAACGGAAAGGAAGGGAGTAGCAATGCCGAGGAGAGAGAACAAAGCACAGGCCAAGAAGAAAAACAAGAGGAGAGCAAAAGCAAAGAAAAAGGAAAGATATTCAAGACAACAAGTAAAACGATACAAGAAACACAGAGAGAAACAGAGATGGAGAGAAACAGGGAAGAAGCGGAGGTAGCAGGCTTGGAAGAGACGGAGGAAGAGGGAGGCCAAGAGACGGAAGAGGAAGGGAACACAACAAGAGAGCAAATATAGGAAAGAGAAGGGCAGAAAGGACAGAAAAGAAGAGGGGAAGAAGACGGACCGCCAATGGGCACAGAACATGCGCGGGCGGCAGCAGAAATGCTAGACATGCAAGGGTTATGCATAGCTATGAACGTAGACCCAGAACTAATGGTAAGTGAGGAAGAAGCAAGGCAAGCGGAAGAACGAATAGAAGACCTTACAGGATTGGGAGTAGTACACACGTATTATAATGTAACAGACTACAGAGGATGGTTCAGAGACGGAAGTGGAGAGCTGAAAGGCAACATACCAATCACGATAAAAGGGGAAAAAATACTAACCATAACGCAGAAGTAAAATGGGAAGCATATCATCAGGTACGAATACAAGTACATAAAGGAAACAAAGGAGACTGTAGGAAGTGTAAGGAAGAACAGGAAGACCCAAGAAGGAGAAACATAACCAGAACAAACATGATACTGCAAGAAGCAAATAGACAATTGAGAAAAAGACAAGAAAAGGAAACACAAACAGAGACAGAAAACGAATGGTGGGAGAAACTGAGAGCACAGGCAAATGCAAGACTGGAAGAAGAAACACGGAAGAGACAAGCACATAGCACATATATACAAGAAGATAAACAGAGGACAAAGCACTACCACAGAGGGAAAGCAGAGGATTGCAAAACATGTAAGCAAGCAAAAAACAAACAACAACAAGAGGAAAAAGAGAAGGTAGACGAAATGGAGTTATACGATTATGAGTGGGCAGAATGGGAGAAGATGGAGAACACAGATGAACTGGAATGGAAAGTGGAAACAGAACAATACAAACAAGACAGAGAAAAGAGAAGAATAGATAGAGAAGAGGAAATGATCCTAGAAAGCATAGAAAAAGGGTACGTAGAAGACAAAGAAATGAAGAGAGCAGTCCAAGATTGGGAGTGGGAAAGAGAAATAGAAGAAATAGACACGGAGGGAGAAGAAGAAGAAGTGAAGGATGGAGAATGCCTAGGATGTGGAAGTGAACAGAGAAAAGGAACGCAATGCCTATCATGCGGGACACCAGTAGAACCAAAGAATGGAAGTGAACACTACATGTTCGGATGGCATGACGGGAGGAGAGAAGAATGCGAACAAGACGAATGCAGGGAATGGATAGAAAGAGACATGCTAACGGAATGGAAGAGAGAAGGAGAGAAAGAGACAAAGGAATATAAAAGGGGGAGAAGAGATAGAAGAATAAAGAGAGAAGGAGAAATAGAGAAAGAAAAAGAGATAGAGGAAGAAGTATGGAGGGAAATGTACGAGGAGAGCTTGCGGGAGGAAGATAAATCAGAAACAAAGAAAGGCGAAGGACAAGGGAGTAACAAAGAAAGAAAAGAAGACGGAGTGGCAAGGGAAGAAAGGAAAGACAAGGGAAAGCAGAAAAGAAAGAACAGAGAAGTTAGTGTAATACAGGAAGAGGAGGACGAACAACCAAGCCAAGTCTGGCAAGTTAGGAGAGTGGGGGAAGAGAATAGGTTCCAAAGGGACTACGAGCGAGCGAGCACAAGTGGACAAGGAGTAGAGGAAGAAAGAGAAGAAGATAAAGTGATAAGGGAGGAAATGCAAGGTATGGAAAACAGGAAACAACAGGAAGAAGGAACTGAAAATGAACAAGACAAGGGGAAAGGGAAAAGAAGACATAGACACACACCTCATAAGCATATAGGACAAAACAGAATGAAAAAAGAGAAAAGCAAAACAGGAAATAGAAACAAAGAGCAACACAGAAAAGAAAGCGCAAAACGAGAAACAAAGAAGAAAGAAGATAGAAAAGGAGAGATAATGATAACGATACTAGGAATAGTAGTGATACTGGAAAGCATACAGATATGCAAAGGGAAAAACAAGGGGAAACAAAGAACAAAGAAAGCCAGAGAAAAGAGGAAACAGAAAAGAGACATACGGGAGAAGGAATATATAGAAACCACAACAGAAGAAGAATTAGAAAAAATATGGCAAGAAGAGGAGCACAAACGGACAAAAAAGGTCAGTAACACACGGCAATGGAGAAAGAGAGGAATTAAAAAAGAGAAGAGAATGGGAAAAAGATGGAAGAAAGGCAAATACCGACAAGAAGTAATACAGGAGATGGGAAAAGCGAGAACAGCAAAAAGGAGATGGGAGGAAAAACTATTGCAACGAATGAAAAAGGAACGAGAAAGGGAGAACAAAAAAGAGAAAGAGAGATGGATGGGAGACTGGCAATCATGATGCTAACAATAATAGCAGGAACAGCACAACAACAAAGAGGCACTGAAAGTCAATACCGAGAAGATAAAGAAGGCATATGACAAACCCAAGGAAAAACTCAAGAAGAAGAGACACTCCCAAAACAGACAAAGAGAGCAAAGAGAAAAGAATACATGAAGGGAGAAGCCTACTGAAGAATGAGATTGAAAAGGGAAAAGCATTGCTAAGGAAAATAAACAAATGGATGAAAAAGAAAATGGACGAGACAAAAAAATATCTCAAAGGAGGAGTGAAGATGAAAAGAAGGAAACCTTCCACAGGAGAAGAAGAAATGAAGGGAGGAGGAATGGGAAATACGTCTTTCCCCTCCGCCACTGACCCAACAGCGCCCATAATACTTGCCAACACAAAAGCAAGATAACAAAACCAATCAGCCCCACCTTGAATAAGGAAGGAGAATTAACGGAGGAACCGAGAAAGAGTGGAAAGAAAAGATGGGAAAATAAGCATAGGAAGGAAAGAGAGGAAACAAGAGAATATAAGGCATACGAATGGGACAGACTAATTGGAGATCAAATGGACATCAAGCAAGAAGAAGACATAAGAATAGGAACATGGAATATAAGAAAACAAGCAACACTAGGGCTGGAGAGCGAAGAATTACAGGCGAAAATCGAGATAATTATGGATTGCATGAGAAGTATGGATATACAGATAATGGCACTCCAGGAAACAGGACGCGGACAAGAACAAGCAAGAGCAATAGAAAGTGCAGTTAACAGTAGAGAATATAAGGCATACACGAACCCAAACAAAGGAGGACTTGCTATAATCATACACAAAAAGATAGATGTACACAGGTCAAGAGTACAAGTGGACTTAAAAGGAGAATTCATAGAGCTACTCCTGCGACCCACATCAGCGACGGGATACAAAAACAGGACAGGGATTGCGTTGTATAACACACATATGGAAACAGGGACGTCAGTTACAGACAAAGACGGGCTACCAAGGCGATTACAAGAGGAAATACAAATACAAAGGAAAAAGAAAAGGAAAATATGTGTAATAGGAGACTGGAACTGCGCACCGAAAGAAATAGACAGAACAAACACAAAGAAAATGGGAGAAGGGAGAAAAATAAACAAGAGGAGGCACGATTGGAAAGTGTAAGAGAGATGTGGGGACTACAAGAGGAAGAAGATTTAAACACAGACGTGTTCAGAGAGTTGCATCCAAACCTAGCAGCATATACAAGACACCAAACGTAACAAAACAAGGAAACAGGCAAATATGTAAACTATCAATCCAGAATAGACCTAATGGTAGCAGACAAAGAGATCGTAAAAACAGCAAGAAGAGCAGCTATAATCCAAGACACATGCCTAGAATCAGACCACCACTTATGTGTATTTGACCTTGAGAATGAATTTCTGCACACACAAAAGAAAAACAAGACAGAGGAAAGCCCAAGACATACGAGCAAACCAAAGAACTGGACGGCGGAACAAATAAGAGAATACACAGAACTTACAGACTTCAAGGAAGAAGAAAAAGGGAACAGCGGAGATAGAGGACATAGACATGCAATGGACAGGATTTGCAAAAAAACTAGAAAAGCAGCAAGGAAGGTAGAAAAAAAAGAGGAAGAAACAGAGAGAGAAACACAAGGTCAAGTGAGTAAAAAGAAACAAAGGGGAAAACCATGGGCATCAGCAGAAGTATGCAAAAATGCAAAAAAACGAAGATGGATGAGACTAGTAGTAAGAGCAGCGAAAGAGAAGGCGGAAGAGATAGCAATAGATGGGAAAATACCCAACAACATCAAAGAACATGCGAAAATAGTATTTGTAACATCTAAAGGAGCAACACTAAGACAAGCAATAGGAGAATGGGAGAGACAAATAAATGAACAAAAAGAAGCGATAACAAAAAATGATGAGGAAAGACACGAGAAAATGGATGAGATCAGACGAAATAGAGAAGAAAAGCTCAAAGATCCGAAAAAGAAAGGAGAAGTAATTAGGTCATTAGGTCCCTGATGGGAACAACTAAAGGCTCGGATCCAGTAAAGGCAGTATGGGCAAAAAGAGAAGGAAAGGAAGTACATGTAAATGATGCGGACGGAGTAAAGGAGGAAGTAAGGAACTTGTTTCAAACAATATTTGACTCAAGAGGAGGGAGTATAGACGAGGGAGATAGCTACAAAGAAGTATTAACAAAAATGGACGAAAAGATAAGAGAGGGGTATAAAAGCAACATGAGCACCTATGGGCAAACACGTATGGAGATGATGGTAAGAGACCCTTCACCACGGAAGAAACCAGGAAATATCTAGACAAAACAGCAAACGGGAAAGCGGGAGGCCACACAGGGATGTCAAGAGAGTTACTTAAGTGGATGGGGGAAGGAGGAATGACAGAATTCACGGATCTGTTAAATGCAATATGGAAGCGGACAAAAATACCAGAGGAATGGACACAAGGAATACTACACCCATTGGAAAAGGTAAAAGGGAAGGTAGGACTAGACAACATAAGACCCATAACACTACTGGAAGTAGCACTGAAAACGAAAACAGGACTACTGTCAGATAGAATGCTCAAAGCATGGCAAAGGGAAAACATACTACACGAACAACAGTATGGATTCAGGAAGCATACATCGATGACAGATGCAATCATGATATTTAGATTAATGCAGGAACACGGACAAATGGAAACAGCACTATCAAAAGACAAGGCAGGAGAGGGCTTTCACGCACTAATGATGGACCTACGTAAGGCATATGACAGTTGCGAATTCTGGGCTACAGAATTGGGATGCAGGTCACTAGGGGTACCAGAAGAAATCATACAGTTCTTCAAAGCAACGGAAGTAAGAATGCAAACGAGGATACACACAGCACACGGGCTGACAGAACCAGTGAACATAAAAAGAGGAATGCTACAAGGAGACAGCGCATCACCAGCACGATTCCTGGCTTTCATGAACCCGGCACTAGTGATAGTGAATAAATACAGCCGAGGGATAAAATCGCCAACAGGAGAAAAAGTGGCAGCGGTATGTGCAGTAGATGACACGATTCTATATGCAAGTAACCAAAAAGATATGCAAGAAACAACAGATATATATGTGGACTGGCTAAATTTCGTAAAAATGGAAGCAAACGTAGAGAAATGCATTCACATACGGAGCATACCGAGAGAACTAAAAACCGAAGAACTAGAAAAACAAATAGGAAGAATAAAATGGGAAGCGACAGAGAAGTACAAGGAGTGGATGGAAGAAGCACTGGAGGAAACAGGGTGGGAAAAACTAGAAGAAGGAACAATACGAACACAAATACTCAGTGCCGTTTTTGAAAAAGTCCTCACTTCGAGGACACGGGGGTTACATTTCCAGCCAGTGCCGCCTAAGGTCCACCCAGTGCCCCCCAGGGAGGTCCATGGGTGTAGTCAATTCTGGAAACGCGCCGGGTCTGAATTCCCAGCCTTCGGCGTGTGGCCCCTCGGTCCGCAGCCGGCGGACAGCGGCGTTTTGGGGGCACAGCGAGGGGGTCCCGTGCGGCGCAAGGGGAACCGCCGCAATCCTGGCTCGGCCCATGGCTCCCGCGGTCCCCAGGGCCCCTGAGGCATCCCCCCGGCCATCCCCGTCGCTGGTTGAGCTTAGACGCCTTTTTGGCACTTTTTTTTGGCCCACAGGGGGGGTTACCTGCGCCCGAGGGCCAAAACAATGATTTTCGACGCTCATGGCGGAACCGGGGGATTATGGGGCTGGAAAGGTGCGGTCTAGGGCCCCCCAATGGACGCTTTAGACGGCCCCATAGCCGGTTTGGTCGAGGGCGACACTTTTTTTCGGACCCACTTTTCGGAGGCCGGGAATTCAGACCCGGCGCGTTTCCAGAATTGACTACACCCATGGACCTCCCTGGGGGGCACTGGGTGGACCTTAGGCGGCACTGGCTGGAAATGTAACCCCTGTGTCCTCGAAGTGAGGACTTTTTCAAAACGGCACTGTAATGAAACAAATATACATGATGAAAGGGAAAGAGAAGACAGAGGAAATAATAAGAGAAACGGAAAAACGGAAAGAACACGAAGGTTACGTAAAATGGTGAAAGGGAGAACAAGAGGAGGAGAAAAATACACGAGAAAGGCTAGAGCAAACAGCACAGATTTTCAATGTAGAATCGATAAACATAAAAAGGGATGGAGGGGATGGAGAATAGAAAACAGAAACGATAAGATAGAAGAAATGAAGGAACTAAGTCAACCAAAAAGCGAAGAAGTAATAGCATCAATACAACAAGAAGAAGATATAAACATATTAACGAGATGGGTTCCAAAAATAAATAGTGAAGGGAAGAAGAAACCAGTAACCAGGCTAAAAAAGGGAGAACACACGAGATACTTAGGAGCATGGCTAGCAAACGGAATAGATGACAAAGAACAGATAAGAAGGCTAGACAGAATAATCAAAGAAGTAGTGCATAGAATCAATATAACGAGATCATCATACGCAGTATGTAGATACGTGGCACAAGCGAAAATTGGAGGAACAGCAAATTATGTCATGAGATTCACGAATATTTCAGACGACCAATTACAAAAATGGGACAAACACATATGGGCAGCACTGATGAGAAAAGCAATACCACCGAATGGAATAGATGCAAACGGTACACAACTAGTGCAAACAGAGAAATGGGGCCCACGAGCGATATCACTACAAGCAATGTATAAGGCGATCCAAATTGAAGGAACATTCGAACTATTAAACACACAAACCATACAAGCACAATGGTTTAAGGCCATATACTGTATAAGATGTACGCAAAGACAAGAGGATACAAAGAAAACCATCTACACAAGCCGATACTCCGAAAAATAAAGGAAATAAAACACATACATAGAAACACAATAATGAGAGCAGTGGAAAACGCCTATGCAATGGCGGAGTGGAGATTAAAGGACCCAGACATAGAAGACAGTAAAGAGATAGCATATAAGCTGACAAATGAAGAGAGAGAAAAATGGTGGCCAGTTATGCTGGCACACAAAACATGGGAGACAAAAGACTGGCAAGCAACAGACAATGAGGATAAAAAAGGAGAGACAGTAGAAAATGAAGATGAAGAACCAGAAGAAGAGAACAAAAAAAGAAGATACAAGGGAAAAGAAACGATAAGAAAACCCAGAAAAGGTAAGCAGCATAAGGAGTGGGAAGCAAGGAAAATAATAGGGGGAGGACAAAGAATAAAGAATGTACAGGAAAAGGCACAAAACAAAAGAGCAAAGCAACTGCAAGAGCAAGCGAAACTCACAATATTAGAAGACACCGAGAAGTGGATAGCATGTGATAGATGCAAAAAATGGAGGAAATCAGATAAGCTAGGAGCGTACAGAGTAACATGTAAAAAAAATGAACAGAAAACGCGAAGAGGTAGCGGATGATGAAATGACAGGAGAGGATGGTGAAGAGAAGGCATGGGAAAAGGCAAGACTATCACAAAAAGAATTGCTAGAACAAAGAAAAAGATGGAAGGAGAAATATAATAGAATAAGAGAATAAAGGAACTATATAAAATATGCGGAGAAGATGAAATAGAGGAAATGGAAGAAGACAAAGAAATAAACTCCCAAACAGAAGAAGAAAAAGATGAGAAGAACGAAAAGGAAATCGAAACAAGGATCAAAGAGAAACAGAGAGACCTAATCTGGATATCATGCTCAGATGCGTCGGTGGGACCAGAAGGAACAGGAGTAGCAGCGGCAGGAGTGCAACATGTAGAATTCCAAACGGAGACATTATTGAAAGAGAAACACTCAGGGCTAGGGGAAATACATGGGATATACAAACAAATGCAGGCAGCGAAAGGACACAAAGGGAAGGTATATATAGTATGCGACAACCAGGGTATAATAAGGACACTACAAGAACAGGAAGCAAAAATAAATTTCGAAAGAGAATTAAAGAAGCGTACTGGAACTACACAATGATGATACAACAAATAGTAGAAGAAAGGAAAGAAGAAGGAAGAGGGGAAACAGAATTTGTATGGATTAAATCACACATGAGTAAAAATGGAGTGCTTAACAGGAAACATACGGACCAAGACAGAAAGGCAGAAGAAATAGCCAAAGACAAGGAGAGAAAGACGGAAGATGTGCCTATGCCAAAAGATATATGGACACTAGAGGACAACAAAGGACTGTACATACATTCGAAAATAAGAAAGAGAGCAGAGAAGGAGATAAAGACAAAATATTCCAAACATTTCTAGACGAAGAAGAAAGTACAGAATACAAGAGAATAGACCTGAAGAAAGCAATAAACAAGGTAGAAACAACGAATAAAGAGACACAGGAAAGCTGGAAACAGGCAATAGAAGGGAAATATGGAAGCCGAGGCCTAAAATATCTACTAATATCTACTAAGATCAGACAAAACAAACTTCTGCTTAGAGGAAGACTACAAGAGATAGGGATAGTACAGAATGGGGAATGCATAGTTTGTGCCCAAAAAGCAACGGAGGAAGAAAAGCCAATAGAAGATCTAAGACACATCTGGAGGGACTGTGGAATAGGAAGGGAGCAAAAAGAATTAGTGATAGAAGAAATAGCAGAAATAATCCAGGACAGCACGTCAGGGCCGGAATTGCAGTTGTTACACGAAATAAAGAAAGGGAGTAAAGACATAAAAGAAAGGAAGGAAGAAAAACAAGACCCTCAGATGCCGGATATACCAAACACGTTTATGTATGCAGAGAGAGAAGAAGTAAGAATGGAAGGCGAGGAAGGGGTAAAAGCACATAATGTAATAGGAGGAGAGAGAAAAATAGATCGAAGCAAAAAGCGAAGATAAGACAGATGGTAGAAATAAGTAATGAAGGGAAAATAGAAGAGATCGAAGTAACAAATCTTCTATGGGCACAAATAAGCAAACAAAATAGGGTACACGACAAAGGCACGCAATTAGAAAGCAGAAGCAAGTTGTTTCAAGCAAACAAGAGACATGTAGGGACAGGCCAAACACACAAAAGAGTAAGCACACTACCATACAGAGAAATGAGCATACTAGAAGACGAGACACATACAAAAATAACGATAGGGGGACATCTGTTACTAACAACACATAGAAAAACAGAAATTGTGTGACAACAGAAAGAGCGATATACCAAGACTATGACTACGAAGGATGGACACTACAAACAGGGAACGAAAACAAGACGGCGAGAGAAAGCCTAAGCAAAGAGACCACGATAAGCACACCCATGCTAACTAAGGAAGAATATAAAGAGTTATTTAAACTCATAAAAGAAGAAACAAGCAACCATCAAGGACACTATGTAATCATTACAACAGAAACTCTAAGAGAAATCGAAGACGAAATAGACACGATATAATACTGAAGAAAGGAAAAGTGGAACAAGGAGGAGGGAAGAAGATCAAAATGGTAGAGACAGGAGAACAAACAAGCCATGACATGACGGAGGTAGCTATAATAAAAGAAAACACCATACCAATGCTAAGGATGGAGCAGGCCCTGAAAGGAAGAATCAGCCCAAGGGAAAAAGACAACGAGAAATTAACAATACTATTCAAAAACGGAATAAACGGAACTAAACAAGAAGCAACAGAAAACATAGCAAAATGGGCAAGAAGGCTAAAAATAGAAAAGAAGGTAAAATGGATAGGGAAACCAAAGGAAGAAAAGAAGAAGAGAGAAACAAACAAGAAGAATATAGAAGATAGAATTGCGGAATGGTTACTGGACCCAGAAGCAAGATACCCATGGGATAAAAGAGCGAAGGAAGAAGAAATGGAAACACACGAGCAGTACCTAAGCATGGCAGGGATAATGTATGAAAGCATTAGGGAAAACTGGAAGAAAACAGGAAGAGAAAAGAAAATCATAAAGGAAATGCAGCAAAAAATAACAGAAGTACTGTTTAGACAGATGTCAGAATTTCTGGAACACAGACAAAGATGTATATAGATGAAAGAAATACAAGCAGGATATAAACAAAACAAGACACAATACAAAATGACAAAAGACGGCAAGACACAAATACTCTACACAGGAGAAGAAATGACAGTAATAGATGGGAGAATGGCCCCCAAGAAAACACGTCAGCAAGAGATGAGTAAGGATAAAGGGAAAATACCAAAGAGGAAAATGTATA
>Ga0099797_101193_pt1 | contig 14418 bp, 13 predicted proteins | sample Uncmet_Sort48C_1_FD_89871 | JGI IMG/M metagenome (GOLD analysis project Ga0099797, IMG submission 89871) | Marine eukaryotic communities from CALCOFI LINE 67, Pacific Ocean - C012_Sort48C_1 | ecosystem: Environmental > Aquatic > Marine > Oceanic | place: Pacific Ocean: Monterey Bay | collected... | reverse complement strand
TCTTGTTTCTTCTGCTTTTCGTCAGCTTCTCGCTTGGCCTTCTCCTCGCTCTCTTGTTTCTTTAACTTATCTGCATCTGGCCGCGTCTCCGGCGCCACCCGCACGCAGCTAGCCATGCAGAAATCCCACATGTACGTCGCCCGCTTCGCGCACTCGCCCGAGGTCGCCTCATTTTATATAATATGCTCACACTAGTCTTTAATTTATTCATTATTTCCCAGTATTCAAACAGACTGATATTATTAATACTGCTGCTATTAGTGAGGCGCTGGGCCTCTGCTTCAGGTTGTGTTTGGGGGAATCGGGTCAATGACATGCGTACAACATTAAACCACGAAATATATTAAATACGGTCAAGATCAAAAATATTGATCAACAATATTTCAACTACGACGTATTTCCTACAATATATTTTCAACTACGACGCTATAATAGAGTTCATTCAATTAATATAATCTAATACCCAGAAGTTGCAATGCTCCGCGCGGTCCGGTAGAACAGCAGGCCGTGACTGCGGGTCGTGTTCCCGGCACGCCTTCACGCACACGTCATGACCCCACATACCCGCCACCTTTCTCTTTTCTTTTTTTTCATGACATGCCCCACAGGCCAGCCACTATTTTCGAGAGGAAACTATAACATAACATATATCTATTATAGCCTGTATTCACACAACAGCCTGGATAGAAATAATATTGTTATTTCTATCTTCGTATATTTAATAGAGGTCGTACATTGATATTTACAACCTCTTGATTTTCATATTTATAATGTGCAAGTAAAAAAAATCGCTGCTGCACAGGCCCTCCTTCGAAAAAAAAAGGAACGTCTCTGCTGCACATGCCCTCCTTCGCTTTGCGCACGCACTCCGTCATTGCTTCTCCGCTCATTCCCAAGACGGGACCGACGGAGAATCCCAGGAGAATTGCGCATGTTAACATTTTTTTCATCGAACAAAAAATGCCTCGGGAAAAATAGAATATCCGAAATGATAGTAGGGAAATAATGACACCTTTGCTTGGAAAAAAGGAAATCCCATACTGGTGAAAAGTGCACGGAGTTACTGTTATGGGAGACGATTTTTGTTGCATATAAAATATAATACATATGGCGGAGGAAGACTTTCAAAGAACGAGTGGTACGGTCGAACAGCTTTGTATCGGTTGTGTGGATGTTTGTCTTTCATACCAACCTCAAGCGTCGGCTCTGGGACTCCTTAGGCTCCTTCATTGGACTCCTGGGGCTCCTTCATAGACTGTCAATACACAATCTATGTATCATATAAATTTTCTTCAGTGTCTTGTTTCCCACACCGTGCGTTCACTTGGTTGTACTAAATTAATAATTATGATAAATACTAAATACGTGTTTCTGGAGAGACCGAAGCGCGCGCAAAAAGGGGGGCGACGGGCAAGCCTCACGTCTTCAATATTCTATGCAACTACTATCCTTTCTAGTAGGTTCAATACAGGATGTGACATTGAATGTGCTCCGCTTCCTCCAGTCCCGATATACAGTATAGTATAGTCAGCTGCTGAGTGCAGTTCATACAAAATTATATATTATAACCCAAGGCAAATGGAAACAGAAGGAGGAAAACAACAAAAAGACGGGGAACAAGAATAGGAATTATTTGCCCTTGGAGATTTTTGTGCGTCACGTTCTTTGCGCGTCGCGCAAGAGCTTGGAGTTTCGAGCTTCGCGCTCTCTGCGCTATGGACTCTTTGCGTTTTGGCAGTGGGTTTGGCAGTAAGTTACCCAATGGCTTCAAAGGTAAGTCCTCTGTTAAGCATAGTTTGGAGCTGGGTGTCCTGCGATTTGGCCTTTCAGGGGAAGCTTATCTCTTCCGTTAAAATTTGCGAAGCGCCCTTTTTGCGAGCAACAACCATTAGAAAGACCTAAATGCATGCTTTAAAAGATCTTAGCTTAAAACTTTGCAGCGCGCAATGGTTTAAAAACTTCAACCCTACATCGTAAAAACTCACAATGCCCCCCACCGGCTTGCCGGTGCGTCAAACCCTGTATAATAGCTGTATGAAGAAGAAACGCCACGGCACAGTCAGTATAATCTCATCTGTTAATATTGGTACGTACTACTAGTACGTACGATACTATACTATACTTATAGTACGTACGACCCCCACTGCCGACACCTCCACATTCGCGTCATTAATGTATCAAAGCTGCTGCAGACGTGCTGAAGAACGATTTAGGGAATATTTAGGGTATATCTAGCGCCACTTCTCTGCATTGAACGATTTTAGAACGCATTTGGCGTACTGAGCAATTAGGTCCAATTTATTGTACATAACATGTGTGTGTGTGTGTGTGTCGCTAGTATAACACATACTTTTCATGATGAAGATAACAGGTTACTATAATACATGGATTGAATTTTTTCGTAAATAGATGAAAAGTACAAATATTATATGATGGATTCGGTGATACAATTTTATGGTGCTTCTGGGTAAATTGATCTATATGATGGATGTTGAATAATGGGCCCCTCAGAATTTATCTATCGTATATGTATGAATCTGCAAACCTAATAATTTCTATCAAAGCAGATCTTCTTGTCTCGCATTGTTCTTACAAGTTATAGTTGTCGATGTAATCTGATGGATAACAACGACGGGGCAAACAATATAATACACAACGGCACATACTTATGCGAAAATTTTAGTATCTAATATGCTAGTTTACAATCAGTTTCTTCTGCACACAAAGACAATTACAAATGATCGTACTGTATACGATATAGTATACTGTACGGTAAAAATATCATTGCTACTGGGCCAGTGCAACAATGGATGGCACGATGATATGTTCCGCGGTGATGGCACTGTTTATTCCGTAAACGGCCGCAGGCTCTTGCGACAAGATTTTATTCCGCTGGTTTTTTCGTGCTAACTTTTTCCTTTATCTTCGCCTGGTTCCATTTCTTCGCGAATTGCGGGTGGATTGTATGCGTGGCACCCTGTTTTTTTTTTTTGGATTGTATGCGTGGCACCCTGTTTTTTTTTTCTAAAAAACTATTCAATCTAACTTTATGTCAACTATAATATATTGAACTATTTTATTTACACTAAAACTATTCTGATTATATGCTATCTTATAGTATTGATAAAAACCATGCGAACGCACTTTTTCAAGTTAGTTACTAATATTGTGTACCATGTGCAATTTTTCAAGTTCCTTCGCCTTTTCTGGGTCGTCTTGTGCGTGCACGATGAATTCCATAATCGCAGAGTAGGTGGATAGTAACCACGCGACGTAGGTGTCGTAGCGCGACCGGAGAATGTTCAACCTAGACCATGTTGTTTTAACACTCCTTCAAGTATCTAATATTCAAACTACCCTAACACACACAGCACCCTAACGCTTCATAACGAAATCGCCCATCAAAAATCACTACGCGATCAACGAACATCTTCTATCAATATTCTAAAAACTAGCGTTGCGTATACAACCCACGAAATTATGTAAAAGATAGGCACTATAGCGCCATACCGTTGGCACTTGCGGACGTCCTCCTGGTGGGCCAAACCGGCCGATTCCTCGGCCAGGTCCCCGTGTTTGGTCTGCAAGGTCGGTACTAAAGTTTCATAAAACCCGAAAAATTTTGCGGCGGACTGCTTGTTGGGGAAATACCTAGAGTATGTTGTTGTGGGGCCCCTTGGTGTATCTATCAAGTCACCCTATCACCCACCGTACCTTAACACTTCTTAACGAATTAAGTGAATTCACCCACCACAAATCACTACCCGTCCAACGAATCCCTTCTATTAGAGCATCTACTACACACCTAACGTTGCGTACATACCATAAAAATAATTATATAAAAGATAAGCCCTACTATAGCAACATGAACTAGGAAGTACCCCTTGTTCAATGGGTCATTGGGGTCGGCGCCCTCCGGCAGAACCATATCCATCACGTTCACGCCTCCCTCCACCTCTAGTTTCTTTTCAATCACTCCGATCATAGATTCTCCTGGAAATCCGACATCAGGCTGACTGATTCATGACCTACCGTTTGCTGCTGCAGATATATCGCTGAGATATCGCTGGTAACGGATGTGGATGTCCCCGGAACCGTGACAACACCGTGACCAACTCGTGACAACCGCCCGCTAGTTGGAGATAAGCGAGGTTTTTTGTAAGCATTTGGTCACGGTTCTGTCACGGTTTCATAAGGGTTTCGAAGGTAATTCTCTTCAGAATGCGCCAACAAAACTCCTACTTCAAAACGCCCTGCTAACTACCACAAAACAGCTCAAACTACTCTTAAAACACACGCAAACCTGTCAAAAACTAGTCAAAATAACAGATCGGACGCTTTAGATGAAACTCCACCTCTAGGGGGAACTTGCAGCCGGCGTCGGGGCCAACGGCATCCTTGGGGACGACACGGTACAATCGTAAAACGATGTGGTGCGCCGCGGGCCACTGGTGGCGCCGCTTGTAGAAGGGACGGATACAAAGAAGCGCAAAATAATCCACAAACGCGTTCCGCTCGATGATCGAGTCGCCAATTTGCTGCCGCACCCCAGAATAGCAGTCCAGGATCACCGCCAGCAGAAAATTGACCATGATGAAGAAGATGACCAGCAAAAACAGCGCTTCGTAGACGGACCACTGCGCCAGGGGGACCGTGTTCTGGAGTTTGTAGTAACTGTAGAACCCCCAGTCGCCCACCAGCATGCGCAGCTGCGTGTAGCAGGCCTGCCCGAAACTGTTGAACTCGGGCATGAAGGGGCCGATGCTGTACACGGCCCCGAAGGCCAACCCGAAGAAACTCAGAAAAAACAGGAGCCCGAAGTGCATCAGGTCGTTCAACGATTCGGTCATGGTCCGCCACACGATGGCCAGGCGGGGGTGATCGGCGGAAAACGCGAGAATGCGCGTGAACATACCACATAAAATCAAAAAACCGATCACCCGGAGGACGTAATCCCGATAGTAAATGTCCATCAGGGTGGCGAACATGCGCAACACCTCCTGGGTCGTGCGGTTCTCGTCCGTCGACTTGGCGATCGCGGCAATCTCCTTTTCGAACTGGTTCAGAGTCGCATCCGGGTCCGTGTTGATATACCACCAGCCGTGGGTGATGGCGTACGCCAAAAACAGCAAACGCGCAAAGGCCTGCATCAACCACTCGGCGTGCATCGCCGGGAACGAGTCCTGTACGAACTTTCGGCTGCGCTCCCAGTCGACCCGTAAGTGCTCGTCGGTCTTCGGGCAGCCGGTCTTTAGAAACGTGGGCCCGTCGCCCGTTGTCCCGAAGTGCTCGTGAAACGAATTCTTCCACAAACGGTCGGCGCGGCGCGTCAGCATCAGTTCCACCGCCAAGCCGAGCGCGCTCAAAATGAAAAACACCAGGCAAACTGCGTAAATAGCCTGCGCCTCCTTCGACATCGGCGCGTTACTGTACATGCTGTACATCGGCCGGAACACGCCCCGCACGACGTCCATGCGTAAATGCAAAAGCAAAACAGTGTTCACCCGCGTCTGGGTGCTCACGAATACTTGCATATAGAGCAGTTCGGTGGTTTGCTGGTCGAGCCAGTTGTCCGAGTGGTACCTGTTTTTTAAACTATAACTTCTGTGTTTTTAAGAAGAAGAAGGCATGATTTGTACAAAAACTTCACTATGAACAACTAATTACTAAGAACTATATAATACTGACAGAACTTAATATTATATGAACATAATTATAGTACGCATATTATAATATATAAGAAATGACATCATGTTTGCCTAATAGTTATGCTGCAAACTTTAGTTGTGAAAATTAAAATGTATACTCCAAGTTGTTCGCGTAGATCTTGTCGTTGGCTAAGTCTTCTGCTTTAAAGGGAAACATCGGCAAGTCTTCACCTCCCAGCTCCCGCTCGGATTCGGAGGGATCGTCCTGGCCCGAGACCTCCATATTATATACTATTATGTAATGTATGGGGAAAAATAGTTTCCTACTGCGACTGTCCTAGTTCTTTCCTACTAAATCTAACTCAACCGCTTCGTCAAAAGCTAAAAATCAAAATGTATGTACAACATGTCAATTATATTAGAAATCCTTATTATTGTTCGGGCCACCACAAAAAGAGCATTATAGAAAACCACAATAAGAGAATTGATGTCTTAATGCTGTACACAGAATGAGAATGACTACTACACAATATTATTAAATAAGGAATACCTCCAGCATGGGGACCACGATACCGACTTTCATTCTTAGGCGGTCGACCCAGACCGGCGATTCGCCGAACCAGGTGCCGTCCTGGATCCACTTGTGGGGCGAGCGGGCGCCGTCCACGCAGGTGAAGGCGCTCACTTTTTCCTGGCCGAACTCCATACTCTTGTACAAAGTTTTGTCCGGTAAAAACAAGCACTGGTAGGGGCCGTTGCGGTCCGGGTCGCACTTATCGCGAATTTGATCATTGAACAACAGGTCGATCCGGTGCCGCATGTCATGCGGCACCAGCTTGTCGCAGGACATGCGCGGGGAGCGCCCCTGCAGAATCAGAGGGCTGATGAGCCCCAGGGTGGTGCCCTTGACCTACATTAATTTTTTCTCTGCATTCTTAATATAACTATAAATCTTATAATTATAATATACATAAAGAACGCTAATATTTCGTGGCCTGTATAAGATATGCAAAGAACAATGCTACAAAAATATGCACTCTCTAATATTATCAAATATAGGAGAGGTCTGCCGGACTCGGTGTCGTCGAGAATTGTGGTATATTATAATGATTATTTAATAATTAAATTGTGATCATATGTGAAAATATTATTATTTTCCAAGTCAGTTTCCAAGGTAGGTTGACCTGGTGGAAGGTGACCGCCCCCGTGGATTGCGAAACCGCGATCCGCCGGCTGCTGAGGCCGATGACCCGCGAATTCGCGGCCAGCAGGGCGGGATAGACGCCCGGCATCGCCACCTGGATCAATAATATTGCATGTTGTAATGCTTCATTCTCCGCTCTTTGCTTTAACAACTATTGAAATCGTGTCATGTACGCAAATCGGGGATATGAGAAGAATCCTTTAGAGGGGACATATAGAGCGAAAGATAATGGGAAATACTATTACTATGGAAAAAAAGTTCCGACCGTTCCGATGCCGTGCATCTGCTCGAGGAGCACGTCCGTGCTCGCTACGCACGACCTTTTTTTTTATTTTCAACAATCCGCCCAATACTGGATTGGCCTTGGGCCCCTGGAAACAGCTATTCTGACACAAACCGTACCGATCCGTGACGATCAGTTGTGGAGGAGGGGGCCCTCCACAACTGTGGCGAGCTAACATCTATTAGGTAAAATTAAATGTAGATAATATAGATCTTTTTTACAAAACGTTAGTCAGGCACTTTTTTCCTTGGACAATGTCTGTATACGGCTATGTGACAGTTCTATGGAACCGTGACAGAATCCTTGCCAACTTGAACTCGTGACAACAAATAGCCCGCTAGTTTGAGATAAGCGAGGTTTTTTGTATTAGCATTTGGTAACGATTCTGTCACGGTTTCGTAAGGGTTTCAAAGCTCCAAAGTTCTTCAGAAATACGTCCAAAGAAGAAGTTTCCTTAGCTTCAGATCAACCCTGCCAAACAGCATACAACCACCGGAAGAACCTACTCAAACACCCTAAAGAAAAACGGTCAAAAACCCTAAAGTAAATCAAAACTACAGATCAATTACCACAATTATTAGATGAAACACTTTTTTTACCCGTTGTTGGGAAGACTCTGGACGGCCGAGAGCCCGTCCTTTGGGTACTTCGTGGCATCGGCGGTTTCCACATAGGGGTAGTCGCCAGAGGAGCCCTCGGCCAGTTCGGAAGCGGAGAGCGCGCGTGCATCGTACTTCACATCCCGATATCTAATTATAATATTATGCAATTTTTTTTGTTAATAATTATATTTGTGGCAGTTCTAATAATTATATTTGGCATAGATATTTTTGGATTGCAACTACACGGTTCAGCGAAGTATATCAATTTCATGTGAATGTGTCATCTGATACTATTAGTCTATTAGGAATAATAACTAAGTATATACACATTATTAGGCTGGAAGAGGCGAAAAATTACTGAACGGTTTTGCCCGCGTGGCCGATGACGTACTGCACGGTCTCGGCGGTGGGTGACTGGTTTTGCCACGTGAGCCCCCCGTCATTGGTCTTCTGGGCGATGCAATCGGTGACGGGTTCGGTTTTCGCCGCAGTGCCGATCTGTGACCCATCAACGTACCTACAATAATATTAAATTGTTACGTTATATTATGTAAATATTATTTGAATCTATGTAGTTGTAATTATTAATATCGCTATATTCAAATACAGCCTGTTGCATTCAAGCGCTTCGAAGCGCTTGAACCAATCTTTTTTCAGCAAGAAGCTGTTTGAATCTATGCCAATGTAACTATGACACTTAGACACTTAAGGGACGGCCCTTAATTTTACAATTCTTCAAGATATATCACATAATATTATCATGTATGATAATCTGTACAACCAGACGACTACCAAAAAAAAATAGAGACCAAGTAACAGTGGCGTTGGTCACCAGCACAGCGAAATGGTGGAACTTTTCATCGCGCATCGCGCCCGCCAGAACGCTGCTGGCGTAGCCGGTGGCACAGCTGAAATCCTTGTCGTTGTTGGTACAGCCGCCCGTCGGGTTGTAATTGATCTCCAACTGGTCCGCGGCGGACCACGTGGTCGCGCTTTTCTGGGCGACCACGTACTGCAGGCCGATGGCGTAACAAACCCGCCCGCCCACGTAGCGCCGGAACAAGAAACCGAAATTTAATAAGAAATCAATTTCATTCAGGCCTGTATCATAAATTAACATTCTCTTAGTTGTTAGTACTGCTTGGGTCCCCAAAACTACCACCACAACTTCTTCCAAATCACCATCAGCTGCCACGCTCTACTGGACCGTCAACCGGTGAGCAGTGCCACCTCACCGTATATATCTCAAACTGGCCTAACAAACCCCTGTTTGTGCCTCACTGGGAATACACTTAAAAGTACAGAATGGAAACGCCACCTTCTGTGGAAATTCGAAATTTTTCAAAAAAATCCTAAACACACTTTAATAAATTATAATGAATGATAGGGATGTTTTATAAATTCGTTCGAAACAAAAAACCGGGGCTCTCGTTCGCCTTCAACCGGATGAAACCCGACACCGTAAAGGTTTCCGCAACTCGGGGGATGTCCGTCAAGAACTTCACAGCCTGCTCGCTGCTCACCTATATTTAAACAATTATGTAATATATCATCTACTTATAGACAACATCATGTCGGCTACAGCTTGAGTCACTAATACGGTTGTTTATATTATACGGTTTCCGAGATTCATATTCACGGTTGTCTACAAAACTCTTCGGCGTCAACAGAACTGAATCGTTTTTAAAAGCAATTAGTAGAGTAGATGAAAACATAGTAGTACCGCCGTCGACTCCGGGAAAAACGCGCGACCCAAGCCCACGTGTTCTGGCTCCTCCGCCACGACGGGCTCGTAGTTTTGTTGCGCCGGTATCACGGTGTTTTTAATGTACCCCAGTACGTCGGCCGCGCTGTTCACCTGCATAAAATCCCCGTCCAGGCTATAGCTGCTGATCAACTGGTGCTGAACGATCTGTATCAGGTTGAAATTGTAGCTCAGCGCTAGCATTGCGAAGAACAGGCAGGTGGAAACGAAGAACAGAAAGGCGGAGCAGCACCTCAAATATAATACTGTGATCGTATATTCACATATAATACATGCATGCAACCCGCTAAACTAATCTGCAAGCCGCTAAGTTGTTTTAATGTATGGCCTACGGCGTTTTGATCGCCCTTGACCGCTTTCAACGATTTCTCGTGCGCTTAATGACATCCGATATTATACTAGTATACTTAATGAATACCGGTCCTCTAAGGTCTTCTCCAACAATAGGCGTTCGATCAGCCGAAACTTCGAGACGTTCCGGGAAACCTGAGTATTTTTTCTCCCAACTTTTTTCGAAGATACTGCATTTTCAACCACCAAGACCCTGGTTCCAAAAACGGTACTTGACTCCTCTCTGGTCCCCTCTCCCAAAGGGGGGGGGGGGCCGGCCCCCGTACGGTATTATTATTACCATTAGCTATAAAAGGGGTGCAAACTGCAAAGTAAAGTAAAGTAATTACAACTTTACTTTACTTCGATTTGGCGCTTGAACCTTTGGGGACCGGACCAGCAAGCGAGCGGAGCACACCCGCGGCTCGATTATGCACATCATGGCTTAACGGCCTGGGACAAAAAACCGTCGCTGCGCGGCCTAAAAATGACACTGCGCAGTTGTTAGGAAAGATCGGGCGCGGTCGCACGTGCGACCGCGCGGCGTGCGCCGGCTCTTCAGGCACGAGCTGCGGCATGAATGCTGGCGGTGCTCCCGAAATACGCTGTTATTTTCGCAAAGAAGCGCACCGCAAGTGGCTTGGAACCGCGAGCCTGGGATCGTCAAAAAGGCAGTCTAACACACTGACCTTGAGTCAATTTGCGCACGTGTAGGGCCTAAACGCGATAAACACATAGCCACGATATCTGCGTGGCTGAAACACCTGAACAAAAAAAAATTTCGGCCCTGCGGGGCTATCCTCGGCAGACATTGTGGCTCGCTCCCTCCCTCCCTCGCAAGCTCGATCGGTCGCTCGAAGAAACCAAGCGCCGCGAATGACTGGCACTCTACTTGCTACTTTGCTTTACTTTACTTCGATTTTGGGGTCCGCGAAAAGAGAAACCCGAAGTAAATTCAAGTAAAATATCCTACTTTGCAACCCTGGCTATAATATTCGGCTCCGTACTATTCGACCCCCAATGATACGATATTTGATCATAATAGCTTTCGGCTACTAGAAGCGCTCCTAGTGAGTGAGTAGGTACTTGCGTACAAGACACGAAAATGAGGCTCAACGGAGAGAAAAGATACTCGTATCATATACACATAGTGCTTCATCACTTTACACACATAGGGAATTCACTAGGTAATATCTTTAATGGAGAGAATGAAGAACCGTTATCGTCATGAAGTTGCGCAATTTGCGCGCTGCGTCGTCGTCGCCAATGGCGTGTCCGGAATGCCACCTGCATACATTGTGGAAAAATCAATTGGAAAAATCTGAAAACAGATATTCGTGAGTAGACCTTTTGTTCGAAATCTTTACATACTACGCCGCTGATGCAATAGATTTTTCAAAAGTTTTTGAGAGTATAATGCGCACTGACACCGCGTATATTGACAATACTTTCTTTTTCACAACCCGACCACGCAGGAGCTTCGCTCCATTTTCATCAGCAATACTGCTGAAAACTGGCATCCTATATAGCAATTGTTTTTCGTTCTGGTTTGGTTGTCCACTTTCTTCCATCATTCCTTCTACAGTATAATACTAGGACGTATCTTTTTATTATATAAGAGCCAGTCCGCGTCCAAGGCATCCTCCTTATCCATATCTTCCTGTCCCATAAATTCCTCCTCAGATTCCAGCTCCTTCATCCACACCATGTCGACCTCACCAAGTTTTTTTTTATTTGTTATATATGAGGCAGTGCCGCTGTCACCAAGTTTTTACAATATTGCAATATTATATATATGGGGAAAAATCGTATCCTGCGACTGTTGTTCCTTCGTCGTATATAAAAATTTAAAATCTATCACCGAACTCATGAATTATTGCGGGCCAAAAGCTAAAAATCGAGTGCTATGACAAAAGCTCTTCAACAAAAACAAAAGCTACCGCTGCTAACGCTACTATGCGAGTATAATGCATGATAGAAATTAAACCCGCGACTCTATAGTGTCTCCAACCGCTCCGGTATCATTTTTGACCGGCAAGCCAACCGCTCCGAACAGGTTCTCAGTTTTTTTTTTTTTTAAATTAATTATGTTCATATAGTACAATTATGGTAACTATACTATATTCGACAAGGACCGAATCTATATCACCAATTTCCCGAATTTTACCGCATACCGTAATATTATATTTGCGCATTTATCAACCATTGAGTGTTAATCAAACGCTAGATTCCGGCGAAATGGTACCGCGAAAGACGCGCTGTTGCCAGTGGCCTCGTCATTGTCCTCTCCGGACCGCTGTGACCGTCCTATGTTAAATAACTGCATCCTTTAGTTTCTATTTGACCTCCTCCGCGATAATATGAGCTTTTCTTTACACACGCAGTATCCCTAGCTCCAGCTTCTTCTAGCCAGCTCTTGAGGTGTCTAGCTCTTGAGGTGTCTAGCTCTTGAGGTGTCTAGCTCTTGAGGTGTCTAGTCCAACCGCGACCCAGAGTCCCCAAGAGCGCTTTAGGGGCTTTCCATGTGATTTCGACTTTTAAATTTATATATTTACTATAGTATTTCCCCTCCTCAATGTTCTTCTGTATAAATTCCTTAAATGCTTATTACATTATCTGTTTAATGTTGTTGTTGGGTCTGTCCCACCACGCTTTGGACTAACTGTCTCGGGCATTTAGCTCAGGCTCTGTAGTGTAACGTCTGTCTCGGGCATTTATGAGTAGCTGAAACCCAGTATCTATTGATAGAGAACTTTTTCGAAGGAGCGCGGCCGCCGAGCCTATAGATATCACGCGGAGATGAGAACACTTTCAAATGCGTACCTTCTTTTTTTATCATACATCAGGTGCATATCATACTGCGGTTGGTAAGCTGTATGTTTGTATGTGAAAAATAAGGCATTGAACGGTTTGTGTTAGCTAAATTTGGGTTGAATATTCATTGCGGCGCGTGTAATGATACCATACGTGCAACAAATAATGTCTACAGTCACTCTAGATCTAGAGTAACTAAAACATTATGAAACTTATCGTCTTTTGCAAGCAAGAACCAGATATACTACACAATGATGAAGAAGAGCGATGATGTAATTCAATGCTTCACAAATATGTACAATACCCCCGAAAACAACAACAAAATTTTTTGGCGCCGCATTCCTAATTCGCGAATTCAACACCTTCTATGGGTCAGCTTCTATTAATAAGAATGCAATCAATACTAGTATTTTTGAAGGATCGTTAAATGATGTACGATGGTTGCGAAATTAAAGAACCGGCGTTTACTGTATACATATTTCAACACTAATTAATGATGCAAAACAAATTGTAGGTCAATAATAAACAATGATGTATATGATGTCGGTCTCTCTTAGTGTAATGGATAGATAATACACACTTTTTGCATGGCATTTGATGACAACCATGGGCGCCACCGTTCCACCTTTCAGGAGCAGCAGCGAGCACCTTTCGCACCACCTAGCTGACACTCAAATTCAATACTGACATTACTCCTTTGAATTCCTTCCCTTTGAATTCCTTCTATCTTCACCCGATTTAATTTCCTCTATCCACTAGATATGGTAAATTGTGTATACGTTGAGTACAACTACAAGCAAACAAACACGACTGTGCTGCTCGCGGGCTATATTGCTGGCGGCTGCTCTTCGCTGCAAACTATATAACAGCTCATTGCTCAAAGGCTGACATAGTAGTAATTCACATTTTACCATGAAATTAATATTATTAAAAGGAGACGCAATATAAATTATGTCCCGGTGCAAACTAAGGCGACGACTGTCAATACAACGCCGGCGGCGGGCGGTGTGGCGCGTGGGGAGAGTCACGATAGGCCATAACAACTATAGGATACCGCCGAAGCGTTGGAATCGGATCTTAGACCGCGGCATCATAACATATTCGTATACTATAGATGTCAGTATGGATGGGTCGTAATATTTTTGTGTGTGTGTTGTAGCAATGTGTACCGCTTTCTAATAATATTTGATGTAGAATATCGACAAGATTAGGGTTTTTTTCAGAAAATAATGTCTGAGGAAATATGATCAAAAGATAGAAGAACAATAATTCTCTATTTTAGAAGATACTGATGTGATAACAAAATGGGTGCCTGCTTCCAGCTTCTTCCTACCGCCACTAGTACATACTAATATGTTGATTATCAATATCGCACCGATGCAACTCCACTTCACTCTTCAGACTTCACATAATTGATAGATCAGTGAGCTGCTGCCAGCTAACCCGCAAATTGTTGTGATTTTTGAGTCTGCCCGTCTGTGAATCTCTACTCTATACGGCATGAAATTGTAAACAATACTATAGTTTTTTGTGTCAGTAGGCTGCTCTTTTGTAAGTATAAAAAATGTATGTCTTCTACTAAAAAAATTAAGGCTCTGGTCTAATAACAATATTGCAATCTTATACCGCGCTCGCGTTAATTTGCTACAAGAATAGTCATTCTATACGTGCCGCCTTCTCCTGTGTGCGTCAGCGGGAAGCGTTTTTTTTACCACAGCAATCATCTACAGCACTACAGTCTTATAATATACGAAGATGATCAACATGAATGA